>ERZ827490.80-NODE-80-length-153508-cov-6.952103_pt1 | contig 153508 bp, 144 predicted proteins | sample MGYA00519770_ERZ827490 | MGnify/ENA primary metagenome ERZ827490 (study PRJEB31778, sample SAMEA3449324) | human gut metagenome | biome: human gut; feature: human-associated habitat; material: faeces | place: United Kingdom | collected 2010/2012 ... | reverse complement strand
AGTGGGTCTCGTTTGAGAGCTTGTCAAAAATACCTTTTTGATAAGCTCAAGCGGCGTGACGGAAACCGTCACGCCGCTTGTCTGCGTTATGTGTATATCAGCTGAATTTGATCTTTGTATTCTCGCCCATGGTGACCGATTCGGGATAGAGCGGCAGGAACACATAGCCCTCGTCCTGCAGCTGCTTGACAGCGCCCGGGAACGCGATGAGCGTGTTGGCGTTCCAGTCGTGGCTGAGCAGGACCGCAATGTCAAGCTGCTTTACCTGCCAGACAGCCATGCTCTGAATCTCATCGGCGGTCTTTCCGGCGACGCCGTTATCGAACACGTCGCACGACCATTCGATCCACTCGTAGCCCGCTTCCTTGACGGCCTCGGTCGGGTCGGTGCCGAGCAGCGCCTTGGCCCACGCCGAGCCGCCGGGATAGCGGAAGATCTCCGTATGGAAGCCGGTGCATTCGTACACCCACTCGTCCTGTTTTTGGATCATTTCGATCAGACCCTCGGTCTTCTGGTAGAGATTGCCCATGGCAGCGAACTGGTGGGAGTATGTATGGTTGGCGACCGCGTGGCCTTCGGCAAACTCGCGGCGAAGCATTTCGGGCTCGTCCTCGGATTCGTTCGCCTCGTGCGAGGTGAAGAACGTCACATGGACGCCCAACTCCTTGGCTTTGTCGAGCACCTGCGTGGTGAGGCGCGTGGGGCCGTCGTCAAATGTCCAGTAGCAGATCTTGATATCCGTTTCGCCGGCCTGCACCTTTTCCTCCAGCTCGCGGATCTTGGAAGCATACTCGCGCCGCTTGGCAAGCGTCTCTTCCACGATGTTATCGAGCCGTTCGTTCTCGGCGCGAAGCTCTTCAAGCTGCGCGGTCTTATCCTCGTTATCGGAGAGCGCCGCGGCGAGATCGGAAGCGAGCGTCTTGCCCTCGTCGCCGCCCTGCGAAATGTCCTCACGCAGCGCGTCCTGCTGCGCCTTCATGTCCTCGCTGAGCTTGTCGGTGCTTTCATCGACGAGCTGCGCCTGCGCGCGAAGATCGGCGGCGCTGGATTCGTATTCCGCGATCGGCACGGCGCGATACTGGAAAAAGGCAAACACGCCGAATCCCACCGCGACGAGCGCGAGGCCGAGCAGAACATAGTTAATTACCTTTAAGGTATTCTTCAACCTGATCCACTCCCTTCTGCATTTCCTCGTAGACGGAATTGTAGTACGCGGTGTCCTCGTCCGCGAGCTTCGTTTCGACTTCCTTTTCCACTGCCGCGATCGATTCGTCGAGCGCGGCGTTGTCGGCTTTGAGCGCGTCGATCTTTTCCTGCGTTTCGCCAAAGACCTCCTGCTCCGCCGCCGTCCATGCGGCGGCACCAGTCTCGGTCTCGGGATCAACGGCGTCGTGCCGCGTCTGTGCCGCGGCGAGCGTCTCCTGCGCCGAGGCCACGGCGCTCTCGCCGTCGGCACGGAGAGCCGCCGCCTGCTTCAGAAAGTAGACGCCGCACACGACGCCGATGACAAGGATCACCGACAGCAGCACGGTCATTACGGTGCGTTTCATCGTTTGCAATCACTCTTTTCTTTTTTATACCTTTTTTCAGCCGCAGCGCGGCTGGTTTACCCTTTTTGATAAAGCGCGAGCAGCTCTTCCGTCTGGCGCATGAGGTCAAACTCCGTCACGGCACGGCGGCGTGCGTTTTCGCCGCAGGTGCGGCGGTACATCCCGTCCGTCATGAGCCGGTGCAGCGCATCGCACAGAGCGCTCGCGTCGCCGGGCGGCACGCATTCCCCGCAGCCGTCAGCGAGATCCGCGCCCGCGCCGACGTCCGTCATAACGAGCGGCAGACCGCATTCCATCGCTTCGAGCGCGGCAAAGCTCATGGCCTCGTTATACAGCGCGCTGCTCACGTAGACGTCCGAGGAACACATCAGCGCTTCGGCGTCCGTGCGGTAGCCCGCGCGGATGACGTTTTCGTCAAGGCCCCTCTCGCGGATGCCCTCGCCCACGGCGTCAAAAAGCTCTCCGTCGCCCGCGATGAGACAAGCAAACGGAGCGTCCGTGCGCTCCTTGAGCTGCGCAAGCGCGTCCAGCAGGAAGAAAAGCCCCTTTTCCGGCGCATAGCGCGCCATGGTGAGAAAGACGAAGCAATCCTCCGGCAGCGTGAACTCCGTCCGGATGACGTTTCGCCGCGGCGGCAGGGGCTTCGGCGCAACGCCGTTGAAGATCACGCGGACCTTCTCTTCTTTGACGCCGTTTTCGCGCAGAAGGTTCGCCCCCTGCGTACAAACCGCAATGCACGCGGCATCGTGCGGTGTGATACGCCGGTTGACGGCACGCCAGAGGAAGCTCTGGCGCACCGTAAGATGGCTCGTGAACACGACGCGCGTCTCCCGCCGCCAGAGGCGTGAGAGCACGGCGATCACATTTTCCCGCGGGTACTGCGCGTGGATAACGTCGATGCCGTTTTCCGCGCACAGCCAGGCAATGCTCTTCGCCGCGGCGAGCGCGTGCGCGGCGCGCAGGTCGAGCCGGAACACGCCGCAGCCGAGAGCCTTTGCCTTTTCCGCGAGCTCTCCGCCGTCCATGTAGGCAAGGAAGCAGCGGTGTCCCTGCGCGGAATACGTCCGCATCAGGTTTTCGACGTACTTTTCCGTTCCTGCCTTCCCGGCGTAGCTGATGAGATAGAGAATGTTCAATTTTTTAATAGAATAGCTTCGCGATCGGGCTGTCGGCGTCGAGGATCAGCGTCTTTTCCGCACCGGTCATGGACGCCTGCAGCGCGTCGAGTGCGATCATAAACGTATAGAACTCGGCTTCCTCCGGCGAGTCGTACACCTCGGAGAGAATGCGCATATACTCCGCGTCGCCCTCGGCGCGCACCGTGGCGGCGGTCGCGTCGGCGTTGGCGAGGAGGATCTGCACCTGCTTGTCGGCCTCGTTGCGGATCTCCTTGGCGCGGCTCTCGCCCTCGGCAAGATAGCCCGCGGCAATGTTGTTGCGCTCGGAGATCATGCGGCTGAACACTGCGGATTTGTTATCGTCCGGAAGGTCGATCTTCTTCGTCTCCACGGCGATGAGCTCAATGCCGTAGCGGTCGAAGGAATCGCCGATCGTCGCCATGACGGTGCGCACGAGCGTGCCATCGCGCCCGGAGATGATCTCCGCCTGCGTCATGGACGAGAGCACGGTTTTGAGCGCGTTATACACGTTCGCGTTGATGCGCCCCTCGGCATTGGATACGCTGCCGGAGAGCGTTTCGATGAAGAGGCGCGGATTCTCGATGCGCCAGATGGCAAAGCAGTCGGCAATAAGGGTCGTCTTATCCGCGGAGATCATATCGCTTACAGGCAGGTCATAAAGCAGCACCGTATTGGGGAGCGTGCTCATCTCCTGCACAAAGGGGATCTTGAAATACAGTCCCGGCTCGCTCTTTACATCAACGACCGCGCCGAACTGACGCACGACGCCGTATTCGTTCGGCTGTACGACGTACAAGCTGCTCAAAAGCAGCACAAGGATCACAACGGCGAGCACCGCGATAAGGATCGTCCGGCCGACGTGGGCGGGACGGCGGGTGTTATTATTTTCCATAATTACGGCTCCTCCCCTGTCGTGGTCGTTGTGTTCGTGCCGGTGAAGCTCTCGAGCGGGAGAACGGTCTGCAGCGTGCTGCCGTCCCTGCCGGTGATAACGATCTTCATATCCGGGAACACCTTGGCGATCATTTCATAGAACAGGCGCTGGCGCGTGATCTCCGGATACTTGGAGTATTCGGCGTACAGCTCCGTGAAGCGCGAGGCCTGACCCTCGGCCTCGGCGATGCGGGATTCCTTGTAGGCCTCGGCCTGCTGCAATATCTCGTCCGCGTTCGCCTTGGCGGCGGGCAGCTGCTCGTTAGCGTACTTGTTCGCATTGTTGATGGCGGTCTCCGCCTCCTGCTTGGAGGTCTCCACCGCCTTGAACGCCTGTTGCACCTCGAGCGTGGGGGGCTCGGCGTCCTGCAGGGCGATGTTCACGAGCACGAGACCGATATCCTCCTGCTCGAGACGGGTGCTGATCTTGTCGCGGATGACGCCCTGGATCTCCGCCTTGCCGGTCGTGATGATATCGTCCACGCCGTAAAGGCCGATCGTATCGCGGATGTAGCTCTGGCAGAGCATTTTCAAAATGGCTTCCGGCTCTTCGCTGTTATAAAGGTACTTCACCGGGTCGTCCACGCGGTATTCCACATAGAAATCCACGTTGACGAAGTTGAAGTCCACGCTGATCATGAGCGATTCGTCCTCGTTGTTCACGTTCGTGCGCAGATCGTAGCCGAGAGCAAAGCCCTGCGTCGCCTTGCTGACGATGGTTTTCTGCTGGATGATGGGGATCTTGAACTTGAGGCCGGACGTGCTCACGACGGACGGCTTGCCGAACGTGGTGATAACGGCGTATTCGTCCTCCTGCAGCTGGTACACCGAGCCGAAGCCCAGCGCGCCGACGAGCACAAGCACCGCCGCGGCCGTCACGATCGTGCGCGGCAGGGTCTTTTTCCCGTCGCCGCCGTCCTTTTTGCGCGTGGTGCCGAGCACGATGAGCACGGCCGCCGCGGCAAGGACGAGGATGAGTGTGATAAGGCTCATGGGATTCTCCTTTCTTTATGCGGCGGAAAACGTCTACTCCGCCGTATAACAGCATAGCACAGCGCACACCGTTTGTCCAGAAAAGCCGCGTTCAAAGCTCGAGCGCGAACCACTCCCTGCCGGTCTCCCGGAAGCCGAGCGAGAGGAACATATTCCGGCTCTGCGTGTTGAACGAATAGATGTTCGCCGTCACGCGCTCCATGCCCTTTTCGCGGGCAAGATCGAGCATGGCGCGGATACACCGGCGGCCGATGTGCCGGTTCTGGTATTCCCTGCAGATCACGATGGCGAGCTCGCCGCTATTTCGCAGCGACACGTCGCCCACCAGAACGCCGCGGTACGATATATAATAGCATGCCCCGTGTGTGCTCAGATACGTATACATGGCGTTGAGCCGCTCGCTCGTATAAACATGGTCGATGTTATCGACCTGGCGGCACACGTCCGGATCCTGATACCACGGAAGCGCCGTTTCCTCATTCGGGTAATACGGCACGAGCGAAATCTCTTCGTCCACGACGCGCACACTGGCGGGATCGGCCATTTCTCTCTTCCTTTCACTACGCAAACCGGCCGTATGCGCAGATCGCGCGCATACGGCATGGTTTTTATCTTTTCACTTTCCGCACCGGGCGGGTGATGCTGCGGATGAGGAGCGTGCCGAGCACCGCCGCGCCGATGAAGAGCACGGCAGCGGCGACGGCGAGCACCGTGACCGTCCAGCGGAGATTTTCGATCTCCGCATCCGAAGCATCCGGCGTCTCCGGCGCAGGCGAGGGCGTCGGCTCCGCGCTTGGGGACGGTTCCGGCGTCAGTGTCGCCTCCGGCACGGTGATAAGGCCGTAGCGCTGCATCGTTTCCTCGCGCGTATCGTAGATATAAAGTCCCGGCTCGCCTCCCTCGGGCCGCGCGTAGAACACAACGTACTCTCCCCCGTCCTCCGGCAGATACGCCCGGCACACGCTGCCGAGCAGCGCATAATTGCCGAGAACGCAGCCCTCCGGCGGCCGGACGGAGAGCATCGCGGCGTCGAGGATCGTGTACGTTCTCCCCTCCGCGGTGAAGATCGTCCGACCGGCGGCAGGCGTCGCCTCCGGGATCTCCGGCTCAGTCGTATCGACATGGTTGTCGCTTGTCGGCTGCGCGGCGGTGTCCTGCGCCTGCCGCGTGACGGCGAGCGTATACACCCTCTGCGCGCCGTTCCCGGCGGTGACGGTTACGGTCACATAGTTCAGCCCGACGGAGAGCGAGCCGTTCCCGCTTACGGCGGTGGCTGCCGAAGCGTCGTTCTTCACGGCGCTCACGGCGAGCCACGTTGTTTCATACGGCACCGTCACGGCGTAGTTCGTCACATTGGCGGAAAATGCCGGGGAGAGCGTGCCGGGATCGATGTAGAGTGCGGAGAGCGTGCAATCGGAAGAGGCTGACGTGATCGTCACCGATGCGCTGTGGGAAGCGTACTCCACGCTCACCGCGTCGCCCCCGGCATTGCTCGCGCTGCACGCCGTCGGGCGGAGCGCCGTTGTGCCGATGGCGCGGGCCGTGAAGCTCAGGTTGAGAGAGAATTTTCCCTCGCCGCTGCCGCTGTAGTCCACGATGCGCAAACTCCCGCCGTTATCCTGCACCGCCGCGTTGCCGAGCCCGCCCGATGCGCCGGTGTAGGTAAGATAGTCCGTGTCGTACACGAGCGTCAGATCGATGCCCGCAACGGCGGAGGTCGTATACACGTTCACCGTGACGGTGTTTCCGACAACGACGCTCGGATCGGAGAACATCACGTCCGTGTCCGCCGCCCTGGCGCTCACCGTGAGCCACGGCAGCAGCGCCGCGGCGACGAGCAGCGCGAGGATCGGTTTTCTTTGTTTCATCGGCAAGCCCTCCTTACGGCGTGATCGTCGCCGTGCCGAGCAGATGGTTTCGTATGCGGATAAGATCGTTGATCGCCGCCGTGCCGCTGCGGTCCACGTCCGCCGCGGCCAGACTCAGCCCGGTCAGCTCGCCGGTGCCGAGAAGGTGGTTGCGCAGCTTGATGAGATCGCTGATGGTGACGGCGCCGTCGCCGTTGATGTCGCCCGCGACGACGACGTACCCGGAAGCGAACACCGCTTCCGCGCCGTCGAGTTCATACGTGATCTTCACAAAATCGCCGGTACACATCGGCGCGTCCGGCGCCTTGGCAGCGCCGGAGGCGTCCGTCACGGTGAGCGTTCCGCCGCTCACGCCGAGCGACGAAGTAAATGCGGCAAACGCCGTGCCGGGCGCGACGCCCGAAACACGCCCGTCCGCGCTGAAAGCGTAGGGGCCGGTGACCGTCACCGGCGCGTCCGGCGCGCGGCGGTGGACGGAGAGCGTGTATGTTTCCGATGCGCCCGATTCCGCCGTCACGGTGAGCGTTACGGTGTTCACGCCGACATTGAGCACATATTCGCCCGTCCCGGCGACGCTCGCCGCGGCGTTGAGCGGCGAGGCGGTCACGGTGATGCGCTCGGTCTCGTTCGGAACGATGACGGTATACTCCCGGATATCCCGCCGGAACTCCGGCGAAAGCGCGCCAGCACTCACTGTAAGTGAGGAAAGTTTCGTGTTCGGCGATCCGTCACCCGTCGGAGCAGGCACGGCAGACTCCGGCATGTTGAGATACACCGGAATATTGAACGTGAGCTTGGATGCGCGCATCTCCTCGCTGTAGGCATAGGAGAGCAGCCGCCCCTCGCTCGCCGCGCCCGCAACGTTCGTCATGTACTGGTTCCAGTACATGTTCTCGCCCTGCACGTTGAAGCGCTTGAGATAGAGCGTATTCTGTCCCGCGGCAACATAGTTCGCGGCATAGAAGGCCGCGCCGCCGCGGATGGCTTTATATAGGCTGTTCCACGGCCGCCCCCACGAGGTACCGCTCCCGTTATGGCCGCCGCTGGCGTACCACAATCCGCGCTCCACGGCGGAATACTCCGCTGTCTTGTAAGCGCCGATGTTGAAGGCGTTATAGTACCCAGGAAAGCGGCGGTTCGTGCCGCTGATGCTGTCGCTCGCGCCGTTCGTACCCATCTCCTGCAGCATCATCGCCGCAAGAATGTACGGGCTGACGCCGCAGTCCGCTCCGGCGGTATAGAGCGTTTCGGCGTAGGTGTTCACGCCGTTTGAAGTGTCGAGGTCGGTATCGTATGTCGTGTCCGCGAGGAACGTGCCGGACACGAGCACCGCGAGACTCTCGCGCGTCTGCGAGGCGGCGTCGTACCCCTGATAAAGAAACTGGAACACGGCGCTGCTGTCAAGGAAATTGCGCGGGTCCATGTAGTGCGCGATGATCTCGCGCGACGCGGCGACCCAGCCGCCGCTGTCGAGCTCGATCCACGTGTTGTCCGTCCAGTTGAACGCGCCCTCCTGCGTGGATTTCCACGAGGACGGGGCGCTGCCCCACACAAGGCTTTTGCCGAGGACGTTTTCCTCGTTCACGGCGGTGTTCCAATCGACATTCGTGAAGAACGGCCGGAACTCCCACGCCGGATACCGGCTGTGGAGCTGCCAGAGACCTTCCAAATAGCTCTCCGGAAAGCCGAGCGCACGGAGCTGCGTGAGATAGGCATCGCGGTCATTCGCCGCGGTGGGCTCCGGTTCGGATACCGGCGTTTCCTCCGGCGTCGGAGTCGTCTCTGGCTCTGAGAGCGTCACGCTCTCCGCCGGGACGTAACCGGTCTCACCGCCGGACTTTTGTATGTAATACCAGAGCGTGCCGTTCACGTCCGTCTCCTCGCTGAGGATCGAAACGGCGCTCCCGTCCGGCACTTCCCCCGCGGCCTCGCCGCCGGGCGACGCGAGCAGAAGGAGGATGCCCGTCGGGGCGCTCACCGTGCCGGTCCTCGTATCCGCTGCCAGCGCGGACGGCATCGCCGCGGCGAGCAGCAGCACGGCCAATATAAGCGCCGCGGTGCGGCGCAGAAAGCGGCGATTTTTCGGCAAGTCCTTCCCTCCTCTCGGTCGCGATTTAAAATGTTACAATTTGTAACTGTATCCTACCATCCCGCCCCCTCTCCGTCAACCGCCAGTTTTTGCCGGCGCGAAAAGCGCCCCGAAAGGCAGGACCTTTCGGGGCGCTCGCGATCATGTTTTATTCTGTAAGGTCGATCCATAAAACGGGGCGCACAGAGCCTCCCCAATAGTTAACACCACTGCCTTGGTTAAAGTTTCCCGTGATCGTATAGTATCCGCTGTAATTTACCACTCCGTTAACAAAAACGCTTGCTGCGTAGCTCCGGTTTTTCCCCGGCGAGCGAAGCCACCACCAAGAATTGTCGGTTGTTTCTTCAACGAAAGAACCCTGCTCCTTTGCATAAACGGTCGGGTGTACGGTTCTTGCACTATCTGACGAAAAATATCGGCTCACTTCTTCAATGCTCAGCAGAAAAATCTTATCCTGCGTCGCACTGCCCGGGTCCGTGCTATATTTTGGGTTTTCATCCGCTGAAACGTCGACGACAGGGATCGCAGCCTTCTCCTGTTCCGTAAAGGCTGCATTAAGGAACTCGTCGTTAAGCCACTGCCGAAGTGAACAATTCGACCATGTCACATCTGTACATACTGTATTATATGGCTGATGATCTAAAACCGATTCGCTGATTACAAGAATTCTGTCAGCCTCTTTTTCCAAAACGATCCATTTGATTTCTTCTTTTCCGTTCGACTCATCGCCGTCCTGCTCATAGGAACCGAATAAAACAGTATCGCCAGCAGATGCCCTCGAAAGGAGAATTTCATAATACTGCGGCTTGATGCTCTCCCGTTTTTCCTCGCTGTCTTCGTAGTTCAGTCCATCCAAAAGCGTATACGCTGCTTCGTAGTCCTGCGCGTTTATGTACGCCATCGCCCGATCGTATTTATTTGCCGCAACCGCCTCATTATTTCCAATATTTCTCAGCAGCGTATAGGCATCATCGTAATCACCAGCATCAATCAGCTTCATCGCCCGATCATATTTGCTCTCCGCAATCACTTCGTTTTCCCCAATATTTCCTAGCAGCGTATAGGCATCATCGTAATCACCGGAATTGAGTAACTTTATCGCCCGATCGTATTTGTTCTGCTTGATCTCCTCGGGTTTGCCGAGCTCTTCCAGCATCGCGTAAGCGGCAGGATAGTCCCCCGCTTCGATCAGTGCCAGCGCTTCTTTATGCTTTTGGTTGGGCACGATCACCGTTGTTATCAGGATCACTGCTGCCGCGCAGACCGCCGCCGCGGGCAGCGCAATGGCAAGTGTCTTCTTTGTTTTTCTCCGGCGCTCTGCCTGCCGCTCTTTTTCCCGACGGCAAAGCTCCTCCGCTTTTTTCGCCTCCGCTTCCTTGTAGGCCGCGAGATGCTCGCGTAGGACGGTCTCGTCCAGCGCGGCGAGCTGCGCATCCAGCGAAAGGCCGCAGCGATGGCAGACCTTTTCTTCCGCACTGTTGAGCGCGCCGCAGGCGCAGCTCCACAGACTGCCGCATCGCTGCGGCAGCATCTGCGCGCACGCCGCCGTATCGCGCCGGTACTGCTCCGCCAGTTCCTGAGAAAGCGCCTCCTCCAGCGTCGTACGCTCCGGCAGGGGCGACCACACGGCGGAAGGGTCGGCCTCCCAGCTCGTGCCGTCAGCAAACACCACGCGCGTGCAGCGCACCGAGGCGCGGCGGGTATTCGCGTCCGGCAGCACGATAGCCTGATGCTGACCAAACGGCTCGTCCCGCGGCACGGACAGATCGAGATACTGATACTCGGCCACACCCTCGAGCGGCGCGCCGGACACGTCAAAAGCATCCACCGCAACCATGACTGCACGGATCAGCTTTGTCGAAACGCTCCCCATTTTTAGCTGCACCAGCACCGCGCCCGTCCGGCTGTCCTTCAGCAGCGCGCCCGCCTCGAGAAGCACGGGGCTTCCCGCCGTATACTGGTTTTCCGGAAGCCGGTAAAGGCTCGTGTATCTCTCCATAATGCCGCCCTCAGAGTTCCGGCAAGTCGCCGAACGTCTCCGCCGGAGCAGAGCTTTTCGCCGCGCCATGCTCCGTGCGCTGCCGCAGCGCGGAAACATCCTCAACGAGCTGGCCGAAGCCGTACAGCGGCCACGACGCCGCAAACAGAACGGCCCCAGTTAGCAGCGGGATCATCCCCGTCCAGAACCCTTTCTCCCCCGCCCAGAACGCGAATGCAATGATGAACCCGGCAATAAAATCGATCCAACCGAGGACCGCCGCGAGCGCTTTGATTTTTCCTCCGACATTGTCAAACATGGTCGTCCCTCCAGTTAATATTTTGTGATATGGCTTTTTAATCCCTGCTTTTCCTGATTATATATCTTTATTTTCTACACGTCAACAAAACATTTCCTGTGGTTCCCCATATCATCACTTCCGAAGATTTATACTATTTACCGCACAGGAGGTGGCGATATGGATTATATGGAGTGGTTTCCCCAGCGCGTCGCGGAGCTGCGCAGCCAAAAGGGCGTTTCCGCCCGCGATATGAGTCTTTCGCTTGGGCAGAGCGAAAGCTACATCAACAAGATTGAAAACAAACATACGCTGCCGTCCATGGCGGGCTTTTTCTACATCTGTGAATACTTCGGCATCACGCCGGACAAATTCTTCAATACGGATTCCGCTTCCCCGTTTCAGTCTGCCTCGCTGCTGGCGGAATTTGAAAAGCTGCGCTCCGATCACGCCGAGCACATTTTGCAGTTGATGAAGGACCTGAATCAAAAATAAACAATATACAAAATCGCCTCTTCGGAAGAACATCCGAAGAGGCGATTTATTCGTATTGCGTATGTCAGCCGCCGAGGTAGGCCTTCTGCACCTGCTCGCTCTTTGCGAGCTCCTCGCCGGTGCCGGAGAGGGATACCTTGCCGTTTTCGAGCACGTACGCGCGGTCGGCGATGGAAAGCGCCATCTGCGCGTTCTGCTCGACGAGCAGGATGGTCGTCCCGGCTTTGTGCAGCGACTGGATGATATCGAACACCTGCTCCACGAGGATGGGCGCAAGACCCATGGAGGGCTCGTCGAGCATCATGAGCTTCGGCGCGCTCATCAGCGCGCGGCCCATGGCGAGCATCTGCTGTTCGCCGCCAGAGAGCGTTCCGGCGACCTGACGGCGGCGTTCCTTCAGCCGCGGGAACAGCTCGTACACCTTTTCGAGCCCCGGCTCGACGGTGGAGTTGGCGCGGGTGAACGCGCCCATTTCAAGATTTTCCTCCACGGTCATCTGCGCGAACACGCGCCGTCCCTCCGGGACGAGCGCCAGACCGTCCTTGACGATCAGGTGGGGCGCCTTGTGTGCAATGCTCTCGCCCTGAAAGACGATGTCCCCGCCGCGGCTGCGAAGAAGGCCTGCGATTGTATCGAGCGTCGTTGTTTTGCCCGCGCCGTTCGCGCCGATCAGCGTTACGATCTCGCCCTCGTTGACCTCGAAGGAGATGCCCTTGATGGCGTGGATCGCGCCGTAATACACTTGAATGTCCTTGACTTCGAGAAGCATGCGTCAGCCCTCCTTCTTCTTGCCGAGATAGGCTTCGATCACGGCGGGGTTCGCCTGGATCTCCTCTGCGGTGCCCTTGGCGATCACCTTGCCGAAGTTCAGTACGCAGATGCCCTCGCAGATGCCCATGACCAGTTTCATGTCGTGCTCGATGAGCATGACGGCGATCTGGAACATGTCGCGGATCTTGACGATGTTCTCCATGAGCTCCTGCGTTTCGGAGGGGTTCATGCCGGCGGCGGGCTCGTCGAGCAGCAGCAGCGACGGGTTCGTTGCCAGAGCGCGGACGATCTCCAGACGGCGCTGCGCGCCGTAGGGCAGCGAGCCGGCCTGCACGTTTGCCATGTCCTGCATATCGAAAATGGACAGCAGCTCCAGCGCGCGCTCGTGCGCGGTGCGCTCCTGCCGCCAGTAGCGCGGCAGGCGGAATATGCCCTCAAACGTGGAATACGGCTCCTGATTGTGCAGGCCGATCTTCACGTTGTCCTCAACCGTGAGGTTACTGAAAAGGCGGATGTTCTGGAACGTGCGGGCAATGCCCATGCGGTTGATCTGCTCGGTCGTTTTGCCGGAGGTGTCCATGCCGTCAAGCAGAATGGTGCCGCGGGTCGGCTGATAGACCTTGGTAAGGAGGTTAAAAACGGTGGTCTTGCCCGCGCCGTTCGGGCCGATGAGACCGGCGATCTCCGTGCGGCCGATGGTGAGATTGAAGTCGTCCACGGCGCGAAGACCGCCGAAGTCGATGCCGAGATGGCGGCATTCGAGCACGGGCGTTTTGTCCAGATCGCGCTCGGGGATGATGGCTGTGCTCGGGAATTCGACCATTTTCCCCTTTTCAAACTTTTTAGACATCTTCCCTCTCCTCCTTCCGGCCGGGGATCACGCGGCGCAGCAGCGCCTTGAAATCGTCGTTGTTCGTCGCGAGCATCACGAGGATGAGGACGATCGCGTAGATCAGCATGCGGTAATCGGCAAAGCTGCGCAGCGCCTCGGGCAGCGCCGTGAGCAGCGCCGCAGCGATGACCGAGCCGAGCATATTGCCCAGCCCGCCGAACACAACGAACACGAGAATGAGGATCGACGCATTGAAATCGAACTTGTTCGCGGCGATCGTGGAGTAGTTCAGCGCGAAGAGCGCGCCCGCCGCGCCCGCCATGGAAGCGGAGATGACAAAGGCGGTCATTTTGTAGCGCGTCACGGGGATGCCGACGCTCTCGGCGGCGATGCGGTTATCGCGGATGGCGAGAATGGCGCGCCCCGTGCGGCTGTTCACAAGATGGAAGATCACGATGAGGCAGAGCATCACGAGGATAAAGCCGCCGGTGAACGTGGCGATCTTCTGCACGCCGCCGATACCCATCGGTCCGCCGAGAATAAGCTTTCCGCCCTCCTCCAGATTTTCGGGTGCCTGCAGGAAGCGGATGTGGTAGCCGCGGCTGTCAAGGCCGATATAAAGGTTCGTGAAAATGCTCTTGATGATCTCGCCGAAGGCAAGCGTCACGATGGCGAGATAGTCGCCGCGGAGACGCAGCACCGGAATGCCGATGAGAAAGCCGATGATGGCAGCGAAGATCGCGCCGATGACCATTGCGATGGCGAGACGCAGCGGAGCGCTCGCAATGACGCCCTGCAGCGACACCGCCGCCGTCGTGCCCATGAAGGCGCCGACGCTCATAAAGCCCGCGTGACCGAGCGACAGCTCGCCCATCACGCCGACGGTGAGGTTGAGCGAGATCGCCATAACGACGTAAGCGCAGATCGGCACGAGCATGCCGCGCGCCGTGGAGGAAAGCAGCTTCTGTCCGGAGAGGATCTGGAGAACGATATACGCAGCGATCACAAAGGCATATGTGATGCACTGCCGCCGGTTGATTTTCATTCGGGCTAAAACTTTTTTCATCGTACCCACCTCACACTTTCTCGCGGACCTGCTTGCCCAGCAGACCGGACGGCTTGACGAGCAGCACGATGATCAGCACCGCGAACACCACGGCGTCCGACATCTGCGTGGAGATGTACGCCTTGGCCATGATCTCGATAACGCCGAGCAGCAGTCCGCCGAGCAGAGCGCCGGGGATCGAGCCGATACCGCCGAACACGGCGGCGGTAAACGCCTTGATGCCGGGCATGGAGCCGGTCGTGGGGACGAGCGTCGGATACGCCGAGCAGAGCAGCACGCCCGCGACCGCGGCAAGGCCGGAGCCGATGGCGAACGTCATGGAGATCGTCGCGTCCACGTTGATACCCATGAGCCGCGCCGCATCCTTGTCCTCGGAGCAGGCGCGCATCGCCTTGCCCATTTTGGTCTTGCCGATGAAGAGCGAGAGCGCGACCATGATGACAACGCACACGGCGATCGTCACGAGCGCGACATACGAAACACGCAGCTCACCGCCGAAGAGGGCAATACCCGTCTCGCCGCCCGCCGACTTGAAGAAGTTCGGGAACACGACCGGACTGGAGCCCCAGAGCAGCAGCGCCGCGTTCTGGAGGAAGTAGCTCACGCCAATGGCGGTGATGAGCACCGCGAGTGACGTTGCCGCGCGCAGCGGCTTATACGCCAGCTTTTCGATCGTCATGCCGAGAACGGTGCAGACGATCATGGCAAGGATCACGCCGACGATCGGCGGGAGATTAAACTTGGTGCAGGCAAAAAAGCAGATATACGCACCCACCATGATGACGTCGCCGTGGGCGAAGTTCAGCATTTTCGCAATGCCGTAGACCATCGTGTAGCCGAGGGCGATGATCGCGTAGATGCTGCCGAGGCTGACGCCGCTGATCAGAAAGTTCAGAAAACTCAAGGCTGACACCCCTTTCGGGTCAATTTCTTTCTCTTTTTCTCTCTAAGTTAAAATACGGGGACAGGGGAAATGCGCATCGGAAAAAGGCTTCGGTGCGGCCTCTTTCCGCTGCGCGCCTTCCCGCGGGGAATGGGACGGAGGGTGTCCTCCGTCCCATAGCTGTTTCGTGGGTCGGGCTTTTTCCCGATCAGTCCAGACCGACGTAAGCGCCGTTCTGGATGACCATGCCCTTCGGGCTCTTGGTGACCTGGCCCTGTTCGTTCCAGGTCATGCCGTTGCCGGTCAGACCGTCAAACGTCATGGAGGTGAACTGCTCGATCATCTTGGTGCAGAGGTCTGCCGCGCTCATGTCGGGCGTAGCGCCGGCGGCTTCGAGAGCCTGCGCGTAGGCATAAACGCAGTCATAGGCGTCCGCGGCGAACTGGTTGGGAACTTCGCCGTACATATCCTGGTACTTCTTGACGAAGGCGGCGGTGCGCTCGTCGGTGGAGTCGGCGTTGAACGGGGTCAGAAGCATGACGCCCTCGGCGAGAGAGGTATCAAAGCCCTTCATGGTGAGGATGCCGTCCATGCCGTCCACGCCGAACCATTCGGGTTCATAACCGGCGGCTGCGGCCTGCGCGAGGATGAGGGAAGCGGGCTGGTAGTACACGGGAAGGAACACGAGCTCCGCACCTTTCGACTGCGCATCGGCGATCTGGACGGAGAAGTCGGTGTCGTTGCCATCGGCGAAGGTGGTGTCGCTCACGATCTCGATGCCGAGCGTATCGCAGGCGGCCTTGAAGGTCTCATAGATGCCCTTGGAGTGAACGTCGTCGTTCTTCCAGATGACAGCGACCTTGGTGGCGAGGCCCTTGTCGGCGATGTACTGCGCGGAGGCGCTGCCCTGGTTGGGGTCGGTGAAGCACATCTGGAACTGGTTATCCTTGCCCTCGGTCGTGGCGACAGAGGAGGCGGACGGAGTCAGCGCGAAGATACGATCAGCAAACGTATCGCCGGAGGTAACTTCGCAGGGCTTGGAGGTGACGGAGCCGAGAGAGATCTGCATGCCCCAGTCCTTCAGCGTGTTGTAGGCGTTGACGGCCTTTTCGGGGTCGTTCTGGTCGTCTTCGTAGCGCAGCTCAAACTGGACGCCGCCCTTGGCGTTGATCTCGTCCACGGCGATCTGCGCGGCGTTCTTCACGGCGTTGCCGTAAATGGCGGCGCCGCCGGTCAGCGGAGCCGTGCCGCCAATCTTGAACGCGGCGGAAGCCGAATCTTCGGGCGTGGAGGCGGGGGTGGAGCCGCAGCCGGCGAGACATGCCATGAGCATTACGGCGGCGAGTACCATGCATACTACTTTTTTCATTGTTTCATTTCTCCTTTTCCAATGGTTTTAAACACAAAAATGAATATAAAAACGGCCCTGTCCAAAAGGACAAGGCCGGATTTATCAAACCGGATTTATCTCTTTCGGTGCTCGGAAAAATTGCGTACAAGCAGAACGAAAATAATCATAATAATGGATACAATAATGGTAATAAGCAGAATAAGCCCAAGGAGGCCAAGGGACAGTCGCAGGCTGAGAAGGGCGGAAATAAAAAGAACGGACACCGCCGCAGCGATGCCCGCAATAACCGCATAGTGAGAGGAAGTGCGCGCAGCACAAAAGCCGTCGCAATTTGCGGCGGAAGAAGCGCTGTTCATCGAAAAACCAAAACCGAAGCAGTTCATGCGGCACCTCCTTCAAAAGATGGGCATATCATAGCACGCTGCATAAGTATGCGTCAATAGAAAAATGCGAAACAATTTAAAATGCTAAAGCGAAAATTTTTGGAATTTTTCACAAACGCGCCAGTTTCTTTTCGGCAAAGGGGAGAAAAAAACAGTATTTCGGCAGTAGACGCGGCGCGAAAACACTGATATAATGCCGATGTACAAAAGAGCGTATCCATATACTTTATATAACGGAGGTAAATATCATGCCGATCGTAACCACAAAGGAAATGTTCCGCAAGGCGTATGAGGGCGGCTATGCCGTCGGCGCGTTCAACGTCAACAACATGGAGATCGTCCAGGGCATCACCGAGGCCGCGGCCGAGGTCAAGGCTCCCGTCATCCTGCAGGTCTCCCGCGGCGCGCGTGCCTACGCCAACCACACCTATCTCGTCAAGCTCGTCGAGGCCGCCGAGCAGGAGACCGGTCTTCCGATCGCCCTGCATCTGGACCACGGTGACAGCTTTGAGCTCTGCAAGAGCTGCATCGACGGCGGCTTCACCTCCGTCATGATCGACGGCAGCAGCAAGTCCTTCGAGGACAACATCGCTCTCACCCGCCAGGTCGTCGAATACGCGCACGACCACGGCGTCGTCGTTGAGGCCGAGCTCGGCACGCTCGCGGGCGTGGAGGACGACGTCCACGTTGAGGCCGAGGACAGCTCCTACACCCGTCCCGAGGATGTCGAGGAATTTGTGACCCGCACCGGCTGCGACAGTCTCGCCATCGCCATCGGCACGAGCCACGGCGCTTATAAGTTCAAGCCCGGCACGAAGCCTCAGCTCCGCTTCGACATTCTCGAGGAGGTCGCGCAGCGTCTGCCCGGCTTCCCCATCGTGCTGCACGGCGCTTCCTCCGTGCCGCAGGAGTTCGTCCGCATCATCAACGAGCACGGCGGCAAGATGCCCGACGCCATCGGCATCCCCGAAGAGATGCTGCGCCAGGCCGCTACCATGGCCGTCTGCAAGATCAACATCGATTCCGACCTGCGCCTTGCAATGACCGCCTCCATCCGCAAGTACTTTGACGAGCACCCCGAGGGCTTCGATCCCCGCGCCTATCTCAAGCCCGCCCGCACCGCCATTCACGACATGGTCCGCCATAAGATCGTGGACGTGCTCGGCTGCGACGGCAAGGCCTGATCGCCGCTTTTCCCAAAATCCAAGCGCCGGGGCAAACGCCCCGGCGCTTTCCATCGTGAGGTCATTTTATGCCGTTTACCGGATTTACGAGCGAGACCGGAGAATTTCTCTGGGAGCTCGCGTTCCACAACGAAAAGCCGTGGTTTGAAGCCCACAGGGAGCAGTTTCTGCGCGCGGTAAAGGAGCCGTTCGACGCGCTCGCAAAGGAAACGCTCGCGCTTATGCGCCAAAAGCACCCGAACGAGCCGTACTGCCTCCACATTTCGCGCATCTACCGCGACGCGCGGCGGCTCTTCGGCCGCGGGCCGTACAAGGACCACCTCTGGTTCACTCTCTGGACGGGCGAAGATCGGCACAACAGCCCCGTGTTCTGGTTTGAGCTCTCCCCCGCCTCCTTCAGCTACGGCGTCGGGTTTTACACCGCGACCGCGGAGCAGATGGCGGCGCTGCGCCGGTACATCGACGCGAATCCCGCCGAGATGGAGCGGCTTGCCAAGCGCGTGGCAAAAAGCGAATTCCATCTCGAAGGCGAGCCGTACAAGCGGCTCAAAAAGGATGTGGGCGAAGTGCTCAACCCGTGGTACAACCGTAAGTGGATCAGTCTCTGCGCCGAATACGACCACGGCGGGGCGCTCTACACAGGCGAGCTGACGCAGGTGCTTCTGGACGCCTACGAAAAGCTCATGCCGGTCTATAAACTGCTCAAACGCTTCCCGGCGGAGAGCAGCAATGCCTCCCTTGTGTAAAGGGAGGTGGATTTTGCCGCAGGCAAAAGACGGAGGGATTGTCGTTTTCCAGAAACTACAATCCCCCAGTCAGCTTCGCTGCCAGCCCCCTTTACACAAGGGGGCCCTTCATTTTACTCGGAGATTATGACCGGCTCCCCGGCGCAGCGCAGCTTCCCGCCCTGCACGGTCACGGTCTCTCCGGTGATATAGTTTACATAACGCCCACCCTTCACCGGCACTTCGACCTCGGCGCTCTTCCCCTTCAGAGAGAAGACGCCGAGCTTTTTTATTTTCCCGTCGTCGCGCAGGCAGACGGCGATATCGTTCGCGTCATCCGCTTCCGCGGTGAACCAGTCCTCCGCGGAGAGATGCTCCCGCCGCACGGCGTTGAGCTTCTGCAAAAGCGGCGTGATGTCCCTGCCGGTGCGCGGGAACACGTCCTTATCAAAAAGACTCGGCACATGATCGCAGGAATACTCCTGCCCGCCGTAGAGCAGCACCGCGCCCTTGAGAAAGTACAGCAGCGCCGTGAAATTCCGGCGCGCCTTCTCGTCCGGCACAAGACCGGCGATGCGCGGCATATCGTGGTTTTCCATGTACCGCAGCTTCACATAGTTTTCCGGATAGATGGCCTCCTGGAAGCCGAGCATGTCCATCCACGCGCTGAGCGGCTGCTCCCCGGCGATGTACTTATCGAACGTCTCGCGGATGTCGTACTCATATTCCATGTCAAACGCTTCATAAAGCTCGTTATCGGTCGCCGCGGTGATGCCGCGCAGCCGGTTGAACACAAGAAAGCTCCGGTGCACCGATTCGGCGAGCCAGATGCACCCCGGATGCACCTTTTCCACGGCCTCGCGCGCCTTTTTCCAGAACTCCACCGGCACGAGCGAGGCAACGTCGCACCGGAAGCCGTCCACGATGCCCGCCCAATAGCACAGATGCTGTATCTGCGCGTCCCAGAGCGCGGCGCAGGAATAGTCCAGATCGATAACATCCGTCCAGTCGGCGGTCTTGTTGCCGAAGCGTCCGTCCGGCTTCCGGTAATAAAACTCCGGGTGCTCGGTGACGTACACCGCGTCCGGCGACGTGTGGTTGTACACCACATCGATGATGCACTTCATGCCGCGCGCATGGATCGCGTCCACGAGCGCCTTGAAATCGTCAAGCGTGCCGTACTCGGGATTGACCGTGCCGTAATCGCGGTTCGCGTAGGGACAGCCGAGACTGCCCTTTTTGCCCTTCTCGCCGATGGGGTGGATGGGCATGAACCAGACGATATCCGTTCCCAGCGCGCGGATGCGGTCAAGATCGGGGATCACGGCGCGGAACGTCCCCTCCGGCGTATGGTTGCGCACATACACGCTGTAAATGACCTGCTCGCGCAGCGCCGTATTCGTATTCTTTGCCATAGCGATTTCTCCTTTGCAAAGCACGCCGCCCCGGAGCCGACAGGCACCGGGACGGGAATTTTTTTATTTGTTTTCCGCAGCCTTCACCGCCGCGCAGATGAGCTGCACGCACGCTTCCACGCCGAGAGAGCCGCTGTTGAGCGTAATGTCGTAGTTGTGGCAGTCGCCCCAGTGCTGGCCGGTGTAGTGCTCATAGTAGCTGCGGCGGGCGCGGTCCCTCTTCTTCATCGCGCGGACGATCTCGGCGGTGTCGGTCGTGTTCAGATAGCCGGAGATACGCTCAGCGCGGTGCGCCTCGTCGGAATAGATGTACACATTCAGCGTCTCGATCCCGGCGTCGTGCAGCACAACGTCGGCGCAGCGCCCGAGAATGACGCACGGCCCCTGCTTGGCAAGATCCAGAATAACGCTGCGCTGGGTCTCATAAATATAATCCTTCTGGTCGTAGGAAATGGGCGTGATGTTGCGCAGAATGCTCTCCGTGGCGGAGATCTCCTCGCCCTCGCGCTCGATCTGGCTCGCATCGATGCTGCTCACCTTTGCGGTGGCGGCAATGATGTCCCGGTCATAGAGCGTTACGCCGAGCTCTTTCCCCACCGCGAGACCGATCTCGCGTCCTCCTGCGCCGTACTGCCGGCTGATGGTGATGATCTTCATAGAACCGCCGCCTTTCATGTTTTTTCTTTTTATACCATCAATCCGCATAAAATGCAATATGCTGTCAGAGAATCCGCCCGTCTTTCAGCGCAAAAATGGCGTACTCCACGCCGTGGATCGTCCGCTTTTCCACCATGCGCTCCGTCGGCAGTCCCCATGCCGCCATGGGGATCGCGCGGTACGGCTGGTTTTTATATACCGTGTACAAACTCCCGTCCCCGGCGTCGCGCCAGACGATATCCCCCGCGCTCTCGCGCGGCTTCGGCGCGGCGGACTGCTTCGGCGCGGGAGGGATGGGCGCGGCCTGTGCCGGAGCCGTCTCCGGTCTCTTCTCCGGCGTCTGCCCGCTCTCCGGCCTGCGCTCCGGCGCAGATGTATTCCGCCCGGCTTCGGCGGCGAGCTCGATCTCCGCCGGGAACGCCGCGAGCGCGGCGCGCGTCAGCCGCCGGTGCAGCGTCAGCACACCGTTCTCCGGCGTCATCACGCCGAGATAGCCCTCTTTTCCGCCGCCGTATACGCTCAGGCGCACGAGCGTGCCGGGGTCCTCGCACTTGGCGTCAAACCGCGTCGTCAGCCCCTCGCGCGAAACGGTCAGCGTGCCCTTCTTCTCCCCGTTTATCAGAACCGGATATGTTTCACTCATTTTATCCCTCCATCCATATTTTACGCTCCCTCTGTGCCTCGCAGAGTTTGCTCCCGCAGGAGCAAATAAAGTCGCATCCATTTTCTCCGGCGACATGCGCGTCGGAGAAAATACTGCTCGGCTCGCAAACGTGCGAGCGAAGCGAGTGCGCTGCGGCGAGCCGCATCCCCTCAAACGAACCCCTCAACGGAGTGGGGTTCGTTTGAAGAAAAAACACCCCGTCCATATCCTATGGACGGGGTGCGGCTGTTATGCCGTTATTGGGGTATCGTTCCGCCGGGGCGTCCGCCGCCGAGACCGAAGCTCACGGCGATCGCGCCGTTCACGCGGTCCATCACGGCGTCGGGCAGCTTGCCCATACGTTCGCGCAGGCGCGATTTGTCGATCGTGCGGATCTGCTCGAGCAGGATAACGCTGTCGCGCGTCAGGCCGCAGCTCGCGCCGGCAAGCTCGATGTGCGTGGGCAGACGCGCCTTGCCGGTCTGCGAGGTGATGGCGGCGGCGATCACGGTGGGGCTGTGGCGGTTGCCGGTGTCGTTCTGCACGATCAGCACCGGGCGCATGCCGCCCTGCTCGCTGCCGACGACGGGGCTCAAATCGGCGAAATAAATGTCCCCTCTCCGAACTGTACTCATGCGATTCACTCTCCAGATGAAAATGCTCGCCCGTTCCATAGTATGTAGGGCTGTTACCATTTTCCCTCGTTAAGAGTGAAAATATACGCATACCGGAGTTTTAATCTTTATCCGGTGAAAGGCCGGTGCAGGTGACGCTGTCGCCCGCTACGACGCGGCCGCGGATATTGCCGCAGCGGACGCCGTCCCCGGCAGTCACGCCGCCCTCGACGTCTCTGCACTCCACGCTGTCCCCGGCGTGTACGTTGCCGTCAACGTTGCCGCAGGTCACGCTGTCGCCCGCGTTGACGTGCCCGAGCACATTGCCGCACTGCACGCCGTCGCCCGCGTTTACGTCCCCCGCGACGGTCGTGTTCGCGCCGCAGATGACGGAGAACTCGCTCTTGATGTTGAGCGCCGGGCCGTCATACCGAAAATCCACGTTCACGCGCTCGCGCGCCCCGCGCGAAAACGGCGTATGACCTACGAGCTTATGCCCGACGAAGAGCACGGCGTGCAGCACCGTTTCCTCGTCGCTCCACGGGAGATCGTGGTAGACAACGGCCGGCTCCGCCGGGGCGGGCGCGGCGCTCACTTCGGCGCTCACGCTCGCGCGGCCGAAAAGCGCGTCCACGCTCACGCCGAAATACTCCGCGATCTCCGGCAGCATCAGAATGTCCGGGCAGGAAAGCCCGTTTTCCCACTTGCTCACCGCCTGCGCGCTCACGCCGAGCTGCGCGGCGAGCGCGTCCTGCGTGAGACCCTTTTCGCGCCGCAGCGCGGCGATCGTCGTTCCGATAATGTTCTGTTCCATTGTATGAACCTCCAAAAAGCATTTTATCCGGATGAACCCAGAATAGGCGCACCCGGATAAAATAGCAAGGTTTTCGTGGTTGAGTTGGCTCAACCGTTGGTTGACACGGCGCATTTGTGCTTTATCAACCCGCGGTTGAGCAGGTTTTACGCATTATCGCCGGGGATTTCGCCGCCGGTGCGCTCGCAGAAGACGGTGACGCGCTCGCTCGTATCCCAGTTGCAGGTGTACATCGTGAGAGCGTAGCCGCTGTTCATCACGGTGTCGGAATCGTCCGGCGTGACGGAGGCAAACTCCCGCACGGTGTAAGTGAACACATTTCCGTCCACATCCGTGAACGTGACCGTGTCGCCCGCCTCGAGACGGAACAGCACATCGAACTCCGTTTTGTAGTTGTGGCCCGCTACGACGAGATTATCGTTGTACACGCTGCCGGTGTGGCGGCAGGGGGAGATCTCCATCGCGGGGAAGCTCCACGTTGCCGCGACGGGCATCGTGAGATCGTAGCCCGGAAAATCAAGATAGCCGATGTAGTCATAGGCGCCGGAGCGCACCGTCGGCATATCGAGCGCCGGGGGCGCGGGCAGACCGCCCGAGCCGGTCTCCGTTCCGGCCGCTGCTGCGCCGGGGGACGCCGAAGCGCCGGGCGCGTTTGCCGCCGTCGCCGCGGCGTCGGGTTCGCCGTTGCCGGGCGCGGGGGTCGTGCCGGTCTCGCCGTTCGTCTCGCGCTCGGCCATCGCGGCCTCTACGAGCCGGAGCGTCTCTTCCGCGCTCTCTCCGGCGCGCCTGTCCTCGGCGCGGTTATGGGAAAACAGGAGCAGTGCGGCGATCACCAACACTGCTCCCGCTGTCAATAAGACGATCCCGATTTTTTTAGGCTTCGTCATGCTTCTTTTTCTTCGTGAGCACAAAAACTCCGCCCGCGATCAGCAGCACGCCCAGCGCACCGAACACGGCGACGGGCCAGTTGAGCTGACCGGTGGGGATGAGGGGCTTTTCGTTGTTGAAGCCCTCGACCGTGAACACCCAGTCCACTTCGCCGACACGGTAGGCGTACTCGTTGCCGAGCCCGGCGGGAACCGTGAGCACCGCTTTGAGCTTCGCGCTCTTGCCCTTGGCAAAGGTGCCGAGAAGGACGTTATCGGTGAGCTGCGCGGTCTGGTCCGGGGAAGCGGAGAAGATGCTCTGCTTCGTGCCGTCCGCGTTCACGAGATAGACCTCCATCGTGAGCTTGGAGAGGAAGTCCGTCATGGTGACGACGGTCTCGTCGCGCATTCCCTCGATGTTGGCCTGATCGTGGCCGTCCTCGTTCTCGAAGGGCTCGCTGTAGGTGATCGGGTTGCCCTCTTCGTCGTGGGCCTCGGCGCGGATGTAGAGCTTCACATAGTCAAAGCCGCTGACGTTGTTTTTGATCGTGATGTTTTCGGTCAGCTCGTCGCCGGGCATGACGTTTTTGAAGTTGCCAAAAAGGTCGGTGTCCGTGTAGCCGCTGCCGGTGGTCTCGATCACGAGACCGTTGGTACCCTGACGGCTCACCACGGCGTCGGCGGCGAGAGCCGGGACGGTCAGCGCCGCGAGCGCGGCGATGACCATCACGAGGGAGAGGAGCTTCTTCATCGATTTTTTCATGTCGTTACTCCCTCCTTAGTTCCAACTGGACGGCGTTACGCCCCATGCTTCCGTGACGGCGTTCGCCGGGGTGCTCTGAATCGCGCTCGCCAGAATTTCAACATGGAGGACATATTCCGGGTTATCCGGATGCGTCACCGTGCAGTTAAGAAGGCTCCCGAGCGTGGAGCTTTTCTGCTCAACGGGTGTCGGGTAATAGAAATAATCGCCGATCTTCTTCCATGTGCCGTTCGGGTTCTCCGTCAGTGAGTAGGAGTAGCCTTTGGGGACAGAGGGAACGACGTTTCCGCTCATATCGCGCCACGTTACAACGTAGGTGGCGCGGATGTAGGCGTCCGTGGTTCCGGTGTTCTGGATCTGAACTTTCTCCTTTGTGGTGCCGTTGAAGCTTTCACTGACCGTGCAGGAGACGCTGGCGTAGGTGAACTTGTTCTCCACCGGCGCTGTTTTGGTCACCAGAAAGGCGACGGTAGAGCCGACCACCGCGCCGATCAGCATGACGACCGCGATGAACAGGATGGCCAGCTTGTTCATGCGGATTCTGGAATGTTTCTTTGCTCTCGCGTGGGATCCATTATACATGATTGCCGCCTCCTTTCTCAGTTACCGGAATCTGTTTCGATGATCGTTCCGAATACGTTCTTGCTGTAGGCGTCGCCGCCGAGCCACTTAGTGATGCTGCGCGTGTTTGCAAAGTTAAAGGTGTACACATCGTCGGGCTTCGTCGGCGTGATGTCCGCAGACTTTACGTAGTCCTTGTTGGTATAGCGCCAGCTCCAGTCGGTGATCTCGGTAACGGTGTATGTACCGACCTTCAGCTCCGTGATCTTCACGGAGGTGTTGCCCTTGATCGCGACAGTCGTGCTGAAGCCCTCGCCTTCCACCTTGAAGAGGAAGCTCTGATTTTCGTCGATGTCCTCACAGCCTGTCTTGCTGATAATCAGATCGGCAAGATCATACTCAAACTTGGCGTAGTACGTCGCGGCCTCGTAGCCCTTTACATCGTTGCCAAGGTTGGCGGTCTTCTGCGGGGTGAGCTTGTTGTCCGCGATCCAAGCCGCGTCTACCGGCTTCGTGCAATCCTTGTCCTTATACCAGCCGACGAACTTGAATCCGGCGCTCGCGGTAGGCGTGGAGCCTTCCGGCGTACCGTCGATCACCTTGACCGTGTTGTCCTGATAGTTGTCCAGCGTACCGCAGCCGGTCGGGCCGACGACCTCGTATTTGATGTCAACAGTATCTTCAACGTAATAGAAGATTTTAACATTGTTGACCGCGGTATTGCCTTCTTCGGCAACGATATCGATCGTCTGCTGGTTTGTTGTACCGAGAACCAGCGTATAGCCCGGGACTTCTTTCGCCCCCTGCGTCACGCGCGCCTGATAGCGGGCGCTGCCGGTTACAGGATCAGCAACCTTAGTTTCCGTCGTCCCCTGAACAAGGAAGCGGAATTCGTAGGGATACACATTGCGGTCATAGTAGAGCGTAAGTACAAGACCATCCGCCGAAAGTTTGCCGCTGGCTGTGCTTTTGCCTGCGTTATATGTGAACCCTGTAAGTGTCAGCGGGCTTTCGGAATAATCTGTTCCGATCGTAGCATTGAGGTTTGTGCTGCTCTGGTACTCGGTGTACTCGTCGTTGGTGAGATTCTGGATCAGGTGGATTTTCTGCAGCGGTGCATGCGTCTCATCTTTCGTATACCAGAAGGTCAGCACGTTTTTTGTATCATCGGCAGAGAGAACCAACTGCTTCTGATACGCATCCGGCGCATAACCCTTGATCTTCACGAATTTCTCCGTGATCACAGCGTCCGAAGTCTCGCTGGACTTCTCTGCATAGAGAACAGTCTCCGTATTCCGTTCCAGATAACGAACCGTGTAATTTACTTTTTCTCTGGCAACATATACGAACGTGTACTCGTTACCCTCAATGTCCATCTGAATGGAGTGGCTGCCTTCCAGAGGATAATAGCCTGTCTGATAACCTTCATTCAGCATGCCGAACGTTTTCGCCGCAAACGTCTTGGTCGTTCCGGCGAGCGCAGACCCTGTGGTATCCTCCGCGATGGTTGTTCCATCCTCAAGCCGGTAGTGAATAACGTAGTCTACATTAACGTCCGCTCTCCACTTAGCGTAGAGATTCAGGTCACGGTTGACCGGCATGGAGAAGTCAAACGCTTTTTCCTCGTCGGTATCGCTGATGTAGAACCAGCCAACGAAGGTGTAAGGCTCACGCTCCCGATTCGCCGGGGGATCCGTTAACGCTGTGCCATGCGGAACATCCGTCCATGTCTGAATCGCTTGGCCGTTATTATCCAGAACATCCTTCGTCAGGTACGTTTTGACCGTGTGGGTCTTGGGCACCCATTTGGCATAGAGCACCAGATCGGAGGCGGGCATGGTCAGCGTGTTCAGATCTGCCTCGGAACCCTCAAAGCAACCAGACGTCGTGTACCAACCGGAGAATACATACGCGTTCTTTTCAAGCTTATCCGGATAATCCGGTTTAAAGTAATAGCTGCTCAACGGAGCTTCGTACTGTACGCTCCCGCCCTTGCCATCAACTACTGCGTTATAGTTGTAGAACGACAGTTCGTAGCTGTTGCGGGTATAGTACAGGTAGTTGTTTTGCTTCATTCTGACTTTCCCGTCTTTTGGGAGATAGGGGTTGGAATCGCCCTGTGTGAAGCCGGTGATGGGGTGAAATTCCTCGGCGTAAGTCAGGCTTGTGCTCGAACTGTATGTAAGATCGACCACCTTGTACTGCTTGTAGTTTTTCCCGTTAAGGGTGGTATCGCCCGCTGCCCCGTTCAGCGTTTCCACGTAGTAGTAAATCTTTGCGCCGGATTCGGAGGCATCCTTCTCAAACGTGATGTTTTCGCCCGGCATGGTATCGATCGTACCGAGGTTGTTACCGGGCACAAAGGACTGACACCCATCCGGCACCTTCCACCAGATGGTTTCGTTTCCGTCTTTGATGGGGAAATTGCTGTGGATATCTGCACCGTATTTTGCCGTAATGGTCAGGTCAGAGTATTTGTAGCACTTATTGCTGTGGGTATACTCGGATAGGCCCAATTTGCAGCATGAATCTCTATGATACCAATGGTCCAAACCTGTTCCGCCATATTTGCAGCAGGAATCACTGTGCTTATGCTCAACTTTTCCGCAGCTCAGCACCTTTGCACCGCCCTCTTTGAACGTCAGCGTGTAGGTGTTCCGCGTATAGTACACATTCAGCACGGTGGAGCCGTCGCCGTTGACGGTGACGGTTTCGGCCTTGTCCGCGTTGTAGGTGAAATGCTTATCGTCGCGGCCTTCAAAGCTCTGGTTCTGATAATCGCCGCTGCTCTTCTGCGTACCGGGTGCAACATCGGCGGGCGTGAACGTTCCAGCTACGCTGTAGCCGACGTCATTGGCGTTCTCATACCAGAATACGACGGTAAATCCGGCAGTGCACTTTTCCCAGTTTGCCGTGAAGCTGAGAGGATTCTCAATAACCGGCATTGTTTTCGGAATCTCTTCGCTCCAACCAGTAAATGTATAGCCGGGCTTTTCCGGAGTTCCTACATTGATCGGCGCACCATAGCGGGCATAGACGGGTTCCACGCCATAGCCGCCGTCGAGATTGAAGTTGATCAGATAATAATAGCGATCATACTTGACTTCGACCACCGTGCTTTCGTCACCGGCGATTTTTACCGTAGCGTCATACTTCAGAGAATAAAAGCCGGAATAATGCTTTTCCAGCGTTTCGCCGACTGCGTCTCCGGTGTTACCGTTCCTGATCTCCGGATCGCCGTCCTGCGTATATTCATCGTTGGAAACGTTCTGGAGAAGATGCTTAACGCTGAACTTTACAACGGTGGGCTTATATTTAACCGTGAAATTCTGATCCTGCTGAATGTTCTCACCGCCAACGGTGATTTCCGCCTGATCAGCCGTATATCCCACTACCACAGGGCTCTTAACGACGCTCTGGTAGGTGCCGCCAGCCATAACCGTCGCCGTCCAAGGGTCAGCAACCTGCTGATCATTATTATCGACATAGTTGATGGTAATGGTGAACGTCTGGGTGTAGGGTTCCTCGCCGCCGTCGTCGGACGGGGCGGGGTCGTTTACCGGGGCGGGGTCGGCGAGAGCGGCCGGGGCGACATTCGCCGTCAGGTCATTTGCCGGGGCAGCGTCCGGAGCCGGGGTCTCTTCCACGGTCTGCGGGGGAATAATGACCGGCTCGCCTACCGGCTCGGCCTCGGAGATGACGGTGGGGACCTTTGGAGCCTGCGCCGGAGCGGAGACGAGCGTTTCGTCCGTGATCTGCACCGTGACGGTGTTGGAGTATACCGGCTCTTCGGCTGCGCCGGTGACGCAGCAGCGGATGTTCGCCGTGCCGCCGTACAGCAGGTTCGCCACAAGTGCGTAGCCAACTTCCAACTCCGCGCCGGTAGCACCGGCAATATTCGCCCAGACGTCGCCGCCGACCTGGATCTGCCACTGATAGTAGCCGGACAGGCCGCCCGCAGCGAGCGTCCTCTTTTCATTTTTAGGAACGGAAACTGTATCCACAGCGACATTCTCGCTGTAGATCATAAGCTCCGAGTCCGCAGCGGCGGGGGTGATGAGGGCGGCGGTCACGAGGCCGAAGGAAAGAGCGCAGCAGAGAAACAGCGCTAACAGCTTCTTTTTCATTTCACGACCTCCTTAAGGATTTCCCGGAACGGCTGTCGGAACTTGTGTCGGCTCCGGCACCTGCGTCGGCTCCGGCACCTGCGTCGGCTCCGGCACCTGCGTCGGCTCCGGCGGAGCAAAGCTCGGCCAGCCGGCGGCGGAGAACACGTCCGTGCCATTGTTGTCCGCCTGCACCGCGCCCACTTCCACTTCCACATACGCCGTAGAGTTCTGGTACTCGTTGCTCATCTCCGGGGCAAACGTTACCGTGGTGAAGAGCGGGACGGTCGTCTCGCCGGGGGCGAGAGCGCGGTTATAATAGTAGTACCCGTCCAGATACGTCCAGTCCGTTTCGCTGAAGTCGAGCGAGACGTACTCGGGGGGCAGCGTCTCTTCGTCGGCGCCGTAGACATCGAGCTGCACCTGCGCACGCACCCAGACCGGGGCGGTGCCGGTGTTGCTGATCTCAACGATCTTCGTCACTTTCGTGCCGGGCATGACGCCGGTGCGATCCTCGAACGGCTCGGTGCGGTCCTCGTTCGCCCATTCGTTGAGCACAATGTCCACACCACCGCTGGTGATGACATTGTGTGCCTTGGTGTCTGCGGTGAAGTATGCCAGCGTGTTCGCCGCAAGTATGGCGATCAGGATGGCAAGCACCGACAGAATCAAGAATTTTCGCTTCATTGCTTTTACTCCCCTCAGGCTGTATTTGCAATTATTTCTTGCGCTTTTCATGGCTCTTCAGACCATAGGAGAACATCTGCATTTGCATTAGATGCTCTCCTATGGTCTGCACCCACGGGGGTGCAGACCATATTCGACTGGGTATGTGGAGGGATGTCTCTCCCTCCGTCAAGCCCTTCGGGCTTGCCACCTCCCTCGTCAGAGGGAGGCTTTTTTCATTGGCCCCCTTGTGCAAAGGGGGCTGTCAGCCGTTCCGGCTGACTGAGGGATTGTTCCTTCGTCTTGCCGATACGGACAATCCCTCCGGCGCTTCGTGCCACCTCCCTTTACACAAGGGAGGCTTTACGGGGAATTACTGCCAGTTGGAAGCAGCGCCGCGCCACCTCCCCTTTCAGGGGAGGCAAGGGGGCGGGAGATTAGGCGTCGAACGCAGCCCAAGCGGCAGTAGCGTTGGCAAAGCCGTCAGCCTGGATGGCGTCGGCCTCGACCAGAACGTTCAGAGCCATAACCTGAGCGCCGTCGGTCCCGACAACCGTGATGGCACCGGCGTCAAGGGCCTTCTGGATATCGGCGCTGGTAGCAGTCTTGTCGACGCCGATGAAGTTCCAGACGTTCCACTCGGTCATAGCGCCAGCCTTCAGGGGCTCGGTGCGGGTGAAGGTGTACACGTCATACGTTACGCCGTTCTTCACAACACCCTTTTCAATAACAGGCCAGCCAGTCTGTGCGCCGCTCTGGAATTCGCCGCAGAGCATGGACGTGGTGCACCACTGGTTGGTGATCACGCCGCCGTCCTTCACGTCAACAAAGTCATTGTTGGCCGCAGAGGGGACCATCACGCGGATACGGATGTAAGCGTCATTTGCGCCGGTGTTGACGACATAGGGGCACTTGGCAACGCCGCGGCCGGGAACCATGTTCTCGCCCTTCACGGCCAGATAGTCCGCCATATAGGTCTCAGCGTCTGCCTTGATCTCGGCATCGGTGAAAGCCTTATGACCGTCGGTGACATACTTCATGCCGGACGCGGTCTGGGTGGGGTCGGGGATGGAGGTGTCGCCGGAGTTATCGTTGCCTTCGCGGTGGAACTTGGACTCGATCAGATCGATCTTCACGTTGCCGACGGTGAAGGTATTGGTGGCGTTATCGGTGTCGGTGAAGTAAGCGAGAGAGGCGCCCACAACGGCGACCGCCAGAAGGGCGACGCAGAGGCACAGCGCGGTAATCTTCTTCTTCATGTACTTGGTACTCCTTCTTTAAGTAATTAAGGGTCGCTATTGCTTAGGGATTAGTAGGCTGAGGGATTTTCGACCACGCAGTAGCCGCGTCGGCGATATTCTCCTGCTGCACGGCGTAGGCCGTGATCTTCAGGGTGGGCTGAGCCGACGGGATGTTCTCCTTGGTCAGGGTTTCGCTGACGGTGATCTCGTTGCCTTTGATGACCTCAAAAGAAGTATCAGCGGTCACGGAGCCAACCTGACGGTAGTAAACGCCGCTCTCCAGCTCCGTCCAGCCGTCAGCGATCTCGTAAGATATGCCCGTAAACGTACCTACCTTCTCGACCTTGACGAACAGGTAGCAGGCCTCGGAGCCAGCCTTAACGGTGACCTTCGGGTCCTTCTCGATGACCGTGCCGGGGATGACCTTGTAGTTCGTACCGGTGGTCTCAGCTAGAGCGATGTTGATATTGCCGTAGGTAAAGGTGTTGACAACAGTATCCGTCTTGGCAACGAGCCAAGCAACGGTACCTCCTGCCACACAGCCGATCACAAGAACAAGCGCCAGAAGAGCGATAAACGCACGGCTGCTCACACTGCGGCGCCGGTTTGCAACATGCTTCATTTTCATTCTTCCTCCTTTCTTCCGTTATTGACAGGGAAATCTGTTATTTCCATGGATAACGATTATCCTTTTCCCTTTTGGTTTATGCGCGGGGCAGTGCGGGGTTCAGAAGTGGCTCCAGGCATCGGCGGCGTCGGCAAAGCTGCCGGCCTGAATGGCTTCGGCAACGACCGTGATCTTGAAGTTGTTGAGCTCGGCAAGCTGTTCACCGGTGACGTGCTCGGGAAGGCTGATCTCGGTGAACACCGCGGGGAGCACAACGTCCTTATCGGTCGCCGTGACGGTCGTGGGATAGTAGAAAATGTAGGTCACGGTATCGTTCGCCGCGTCGTAGACGAAGTAGTTGGGATCAGCGAGGGTCTTCTCCATGCCGAACATGGCGTATTCCGGAAGCCAACCGGCATCGACCGCCGTGTAGTTCGTCAGGAAGAGGATGGGCGCGATCTTCTTGATAAGAGCGATCTCCGCGGGCGAGTAATCCTCGAGATTGTCCGCGCTAGGCAGCATCTCCATGAGTGCCGCGGCGTTGTTGAAGGTGACCTTCATGCGGACGTAGGATTCCTCGCTGCCAGCCTTGACGGTGACGGTCGGGTCCTTGGTGTATGTAGTGCCGGGCATCAGCTTGTAGCTGTTTGCCTTCACGCGGGGGCCGTTCGGGTTGGTGACGTCGGTCTCATCGAGCGTGATCTCGACCTTGCCGATGGTGAAGGTGTTGGTCACGGTGTCAGTCGAGGTCAGGTACGCCATCGTGCCCAGCACGGACGCCGCGACGAGCAACACCGCACAGAGAGTCAGGAGCAGAGCTTTGCTTTTCGTTTTCATGCTGCGAAAACCTCCTAAATTAAAGCTTTCTATAGGGAGCCTTGCGGCGTTGCCCTCATCTTTTGCGGACGTGACGGCCCGCGGCGGGATTGCCCCGTTTTTTTTCGTCCTCCCCGACGGTCTCGCTCTTGCTGTCCGGGGCGAAGATGTCCGGCAGGAACGTCAGCATCAGGAGCACGGCTCCGGCCGAGATGGCCACATACATGCCGGGGGGATGCTGGATGTAGTTTGCGACGAAGCCGAGGTACGGGATGGTGAACACCGGCGTGCCGATGACGTTCTTATAATGCACAAGACCGCCGTCTTCGGTTTCGTTCGCGTCGCCCTTCGTGCGGAAGCGGACGACGGTGGAGTCCTCCTCGTCCGGCACGACGCCGACGACGCGGTGCGTGGCGATGGTGTTTTCATCGAGCATGAAGGTGATGACCTGTCCGTCCCGAATGGTGTACGGGTCCACCTTTTTCACATAGATCAGCGAGCCGGTGTGGTACGTCGGCTCCATGGAGCCGGAGAGCACGGTGTACACCTGCAGACCGAAGAGCCTTGCGCCGACGAGAAGCAGCGCCAGCAGCACCACGAGCGCCACCAGAATGCTGCTGATGACATTCCACGTTTTTCGGATCGAGCTTTTCTTCATAATACCGCTGTTTCCTTTCCCGCTCCCTCTGTCAGCTCGGCACGGAAGTGGGGCGCGATAAAGCTGTAGATCTGCTCGAAGGTCCGTTCCGTTGTAAGGTCGTTGTTTTCCATATCGCCCGCCATGACGTGCGCGGCAAAGGCGAGCATGGTTTCAAACACCTGATGCATGAGCATATCCAGATCCGTCTCGGGGCGGAAAAGGTATGCGACGCGGTGGATCAGCGCGTGGTAGTATTGCTGCTGCCGGTCATGCTCGTAAGCGTAGAAGTCGGGGGAGCTGTAATACCGGAGATAGAAGATACAGTCGTCCCGCTTGTCCAGAATGAATTTCCACGTCTTTTCCCAGAGATGGAAGCAGCGATCCCGCCACGGGGAAGTTTCGGCGAGCACGTTCGGAAACTCCCGGCGCAGAAACACGGCGAGTCCCTCGTCTCTATCATGGAGCGCTTCGGCAAGAAGCTCGTCCTTCCCCTTGAAGCATTTATAGATATATGCTTCGTTGAGGCCGGCATCGGCGGCAATGGCCTTGGTCGTTGCCTTTACAAGGCCCTTTTGGGCAATGACACGGATGGCGCTTCGGATGAATGTCTGTTGAATTTCTCTCTGTTCCAAAATGAGTACTCCTATGCAGGTTCTGCGATCGCAAAAATAAGTGGTTACTTACGGCGAGGGGGAAAAACAGCAAATCCGCCCCCGTTTTGCCAAAGAACGGGACGATTTGCTAACAAAACGGCGAATTCTTATCGTGGAGTTCGCCCAACCTATGATATGGGAAGCTTTTCACTATGCAGCGTAAGTATAGCATATGGAAAATAAAAAAAGCAAGACTTTCACCGGATTTTTTAATCATTACTCCGGTTAATTTTTTTGTTGCTTCTTAACAGATGTAAGTTTCTTTACATGTGTATATATTACTGGCATGTATTCCAGTATTTCCGGGCAGTCAAACTGGCAGTCAGGCCATTCCGGCATTTTTTGCCGCAGTCAATTTACTATATTATAAATAAGAAAGAGGCATGAAATGTGTCGAAGGGTGAAAATATTTTCAAACAGTAGGACGGGCGCCGGGAGGCGCGGTACAGCAAGGGGTATGAGCTGCCCGCCGTGCAGCGCCGCCGGTTCGTCTAATACTGCGGCGGGTGGCTGCGCGGAAAGCAGCCGGAGGGGTAAGACGTGAAAAACGCCCGGCGCCGATGTTTTCCACCGGCGCCGGGCGTTTTTGACAGAGGGGCGAAATCCGCGATATGCGGAGAGCGCGGAATGGGCAGGTTTTCCGCGGTCTTGCTTTGGGCGGGGCGTTCCCGCGCCCGTCGGGGTATATTGGGTGCTCCTGTAGGGGCGGAGCAGAGCCCCGCCCATACGGGGTGCATTTGGCACTCCGCCCTTTTTATCCGAGGGCGAGCGGCTTGCCGTCCAGCTCGGCGGCGGTCAGCTCTTCGCCGCGGTAGACGAGCTTGAGCGAGAAAAACGGCGCATCCTCCGCGAGCAGGTGAAGAAAAATTCTGTCGCCCGCCCAGAGCTTTTTTGTGAGCAGCTCGTCCTTGCCGATCCAGGCAAGCTCGCCCTCGTCGCAGGGGCGCTGCTCGCCCGTCCACGCGTCCGCGGTGAACAGGTGCATATATTCGCACGGCCACACGTCCGAGACGAACGTCACAAGGCCGCGATAGCGCCAGCGCGTGAGCGTGAGCCCCGTTTCCTCGCGCACCTCGCGGCGGAGGCAGTCCTCCGGGCTCTCCCCCGGCTCAAACTTGCCGCCGACGCCGATCCATTTATCGCGGTTCTCGTCGTTTTCCTTTTTCGTGCGGTGGAGCATCAGATACTCGCCGCCGCGCTCCACATAGCAGAGCGTTGTGAGTTTCGTTTCCATTTATAATACTTCCCCGGGAAATTCCGTCCACGGGTACGCCGCAGGCGGCTTTTTTGCAAATGTCAGCATCTCGCCGGTGAGCGGGTGCGGAAAGGCGAGAGCGCAGGAAAAAAGCGCAATATCCCCTTCCCCGCTGCCGCCGTATTTTGCGTCGCCCCAGAGCGGCGCGCCGCGCGCGGCGAGCTGACAGCGGATCTGGTGCGCGCGGCCCGTGTACAGCCGGATGCGGCAGAGCGAGAGCCCGGCGCGAGAGGCGAGCACTTCATAGGCAAGGCGCGCTTCGCGCACGTCCTTCCCCGGCGCTTCGGCGAGAAACGTTTTGCGCAGTTTCCGGTCGCGCCGCAGCAGATCGCGCAGCTCGCCGCGCCGCTCCGGCAGCTCGCCGCAGGCGACGGCGAGATATTCCTTGCGCACATCGCCGCGCTCGATCGCGCGGCCAAGGTCGGCGGCGGCGTGGCGCGTGCGGGCGTAGACCATTACGCCGGAAACGGCGGCGTCCAGCCGGTGCACGGTGTAGACCGGGGCGGTGTCGTCCCCGAGCGCGGCGCGCAGAAGGGACGGCATGCCGCCCGGCTCGTCCGTGGAGAGGACGCCCGCGGGCTTCACGCACACGATGATCTTGTTGTCCAGATACAATACTTCCACAGTGACGCTCCTTTTGAACACTATATATTGTATCACATACAGGGTAGCGGAGCAAGGCATTTTGTGGTATACTTCTCCGGTAAATGCAAGGAGGAAACCGGCATGACGGAAATGTATCCCGCGTATTACGAGGCGTTTCGCTGCACGGCGGGCGCCTGCCGCCACAACTGCTGCATCGGCTGGGAGATCGACATTGACGGGAAGAGCGCGGCGCGGTACGCCGCGCTGCCCGGAGCCTTCGGCGAGCGCGTGCGCACGGCCGTCGAGCCGGGCGAGCCGCCGCACTTCCGGCTGGACGCGGCGGGGCGGTGCGCCATGCTCCGGGAAGATAATCTCTGCGATTTGCAGCGCACGCTTGGCGAAAGCGCGCTCTGCAATATCTGCCGCGATCATCCGCGCTACCGGGTGTTTCTGCCCGGGCGGACGGAGATCGGGCTGGGGCTCTGCTGCGAGGAGGCGGCGCGGCTGCTGCTTTCCCGGACGGAAAAGGTGACGCTTCGCGGCGCGGTATCGAAAGCACCGCCGCGCGAGACCGTAGAGCTGCTGCTCTTCCGGCAGAGGCTGCTGGACGCCGCGCAGGACCGGCGGCTCACTCTCGGCGGACGGATGCGAAAAATTTTCACGCTCGCCGGCGCTTGCCTGCCCCGGCGGACGGCGCGCACGTGGGCGGCGTTTTTCGCTTCTCTTGAACCGCTGGAGCCGGGATGGACGGAAACGCTCGCAAAGCTGGCGAGGCCGGTCGATTTTGCCGGGTTCCACGCCGTTTCCGCCGCGTGGGAGACGGAATATGAGCAGCTGCTCGTCTATTTCCTGCTGCGGCACCTGCTTGCGGACGAGGGGCGCGCGCTGCCGGCGCGCGCGGCGTTTGCCGTTTTGAGCACCGCCATGCTCTACGCGCTCGGCGCAGCCGTGCGGACGGAAAACGGCACGGTCCGCTTTGGAGAGCGCGTGGAGCTTGCGCGGCTGTGGTCGGCAAACGTGGAGTATTCCGAGGAAAATATGCGGACGGCGCTCGATGAGTTGACGTAATTTTATTTACATAATAAAGTTTTTATAATGTTACGGAGGGCTTTTCATTGGATATCTGGGAAAGGCTGTATGAGGCGGCGGCGAAAGAGTATCATCCGGAGGAGGTTTCACCGTTCGTGTACGCGCACCACGTCGTATGCGCGCTGGAAGCGGACAACGGCGAAATTTATACAGGATTCTGCATTGAAGCGTGCAGCGGCGTGATGAATCTCTGCGCCGAGCGCGTCGCGGGGCTGAACATGTACATGCAGAGCGGGCAGACGAAGGTGCGGCGAATGATCGCCTTTCGGGACAGGCCGCCCTGCGGCAAGGGCAGCGGGATGCCGTGCGGCGCGTGCCGGGAGTTCTTCTATCAGCTCAACGAGGAAAACGAGGATATGGAGATCCTAGTCGATTACGCAAAGCGCGAGACCGTGACGCTCCGCGAGCTCCTGCCCAAGTGGTGGGGTGCAGAAAGGTATGAGCAGGCCAGATAACGTCACGGCGAAACCCCTCAGTCGGCTGCGCCGACAGCTCCCCTGTTAGGGGAGCCGAGCTTGTCAAAAAGCCTCGCAGAGTTTGCGCCCTCAGGCGCAAATAGAGTTTTAACCATTTTCTCCGGCGGCGTGTACGTCGGAGAAAATACTTCTCGGCTCGCAAACGTGCGAGCGTAAGCGAGTGCGCTGCGGCGAGCCGCAGCCTTTTCAAACGAGAGCCCAACGAAGTGGGTCTCGTTTGAGAGCTTGTCAAAAATACTTTTTCGACAAGCTCAACCGCCCTTTCCGGGGATATTCCGGAAAGGGCGGTTTTCTGTCGCTTATTCTCTTACCACGTGCGGTTGCTCTGGAATGTGAGCCATTTGAGCTCGGTATAGTCGTCCATGGAGAACTGACCGCCCTCGCGTCCGACGCCGCTCTCCTTCCAGCCGCCGCAGGGGGCGGTCGTGGAGCTGAGGTACGTGAGATCGTTGATGTGCACCATGCCCGCCTCGATCTTCATGCCGAGCTCCATGGCACGGTCGAGATCGTGCGTGAGCACCGCGGCGGAGAGGCCGAACAGGTTGTCGTTGCACTTGGCAAGCGCTTCGTCGGCGTCCTTCACGGGAATCACGCTCGTGACCGGCGCGAAGCTCTCCTCATAGAAGATGCGCATGCTCTCGTCCACGTTGCAGAGCACCGTCGGGCGGAAGAACGGCCCTTCGTGCGTGCCGCCGCAGAGGAGCTTTGCGCCCTTCGATACGGCATCGTCCACCTGCGACCGGACAAAATCGCAGTGGCGCTCGTCGATCAGCGGGCCGATGAACACGTCCGGGTCGGTCGGGTCGCCGACTTTGAGCGAGAGCGCGTAGTCGCGCAGCTTTTCGCAGAACGCTTCGTACAGCGGCTCTTCCACAAGGATGCGCGATGTCGCCATGCAGAGCTGCCCCTGGTTGCTGAACGCGCCGAGCCCCGCGGTCTTCACGGCCTCGTCGAGATCGTAGTCGCGCAGCACGAGCAGCGGGTTTTTGCCGCCGAGCTCCATCGCCGTGCGCTTGAAGTCCTGCGCCGCAGCCATGGCGATCTTCCGCCCGGCGTTTCCGCCGCCGGTGAACGACACCATGCGCACGCGCTTATCCTGCGCGAGCACCGCGGAAAGGCTCTCGTCCGCGACCGGGACAACGTTGAGCACGCCCGCCGGGAGACCGGCCTCGTGCAGCACCTCGCCGAGCAGCAGGCACACAGCCGGGGTGTGCGGCGACGGCTTGAGGATAAAGCTGTTGCCCGCGGCCAGCGCGAACGCCAGCTTTTTCACCGAGAGGATCAGCGGATAGTTGAACGGGAGTATTCCCAAAATGACGCCGAGCGGATGACGCACGGCCAGAGACATCTGCCCCGGCTTGCCCGCCGGGTACATCTCCGTCGTGTGGCGGCGGCATTCGCCCGCCGCGACGCGGAAGAGATTCACGCTGCCGGCAAATTCGCCGCGCGCGATGGACTGCGCCTTGCCGCCTTCGCGGACGAGCAGCTCCAGAAATTCCTCCGCGCGGCTCTCCATAACGTCTGCGGCGCGCAGCAGCACGCGCTCGCGCACGTCCGCCATCGCCGCGGCCCAGCCGGGGAACGCCGCCGCGGCGCTCGCAAGCGCGCTCTCCACATCGGCAGGGCCGGCGCGGTGCACCGCGAAGAGGGGCTTGCCCGTCGCGGGCTCGATGTCCTCGCGCACGCAGCCGTCGGTCTGCGGCGTCCATGCGCCGTTCAGATACAGGGGATACTCGTTTCTCATTGGGTCACTCCTATTTTAATAATAACAGAATCAGGTCACAACGCCGCGGATGAACGGCGGGCGGACAGGCGCTTCGTCGGAGAAGGTGTAGCACTTCAAAAGCTCTTCCTCCGCCGCGGCGGCGTCCGCTTCGGTTTTGGCGTGGATGGTGGCGAGCGTGTCGCCCGTATGGAGATACGCCCCGTCCTTCGCCGCGAGCACGACGCCGACGGAAAGGTCGATCACGTCCTCCTTCGTAGCGCGGCCGCCGCCGAGATGCATGGAAACAAGGCCGATGTCCTTCGCTTCCATCGCGGCGATGTAGCCGTCGCACGGGGTCTTGACCGTATGTACGACCGGGGCCTGCGGCAGCAGGGACGTATCGTATACGGCGGCGGGGTCGCCGCCCTGCGCGCGGACCATGGCCGCGAGCTTGTCGAGCGCCGCGCCGCTCTCGATGGACTTTTCCAGCCGCGCGCGGGCTTCCTCTTCCGTTTCGGCGAGACCGCTGCGGACGAGGATGTTCGTGCCGAGCACGAGGCACAGCTCGCGCAGATCCGGCACATCCGCGCCGCGCAGGACGGAGATCGCTTCCTTGACCTCCAGCGCGTTGCCGACGGCGAAGCCGAGCGGCTGATCCATATCGGTCACGACGGCGGCCATATTGCGCCCGGCGTGCTTGCCGACGCTCACCATCTGCCGCGCGAGCTCAAAGGCGGATTCCTCCGTTTCCATGAACGCGCCGGAGCCGGTCTTTACGTCCAGCACGATGGTGCGCGCGCCGGAGGCGAGCTTCTTGGCCATGATGCTCGAAACGATCAGCGGGATGGAGTCCACCGTCGCGGTCACGTCGCGCAGCGCGTACATTTTCTTATCCGCCGGGGCGAGATTCGCCGTCTGCCCGGCGATCACAAAACCGACGTTCTCGGCGTTTTCGAGGAATTTTTCGGGCGTCATGGCGGTGGAAAAGCCGGGGAAGGATTCGAGCTTGTCGATCGTGCCGCCGGTGTGCCCGAGACCACGGCCGGACATTTTCGCCATTTTGCCGCCGCACGCCGCCACCATCGGGCACAGGACGAGCGAGGTCTTGTCGCCGACGCCGCCGGTCGAATGCTTGTCGGCGGTGTGCTCGCCGAGCGGCGAGAGATCGACCACGTCGCCGGAGTGCTCCATTTCTATGGTGAGCTGCGCCGTTTCCTCCGGCGTCATGCCGCGGAAATAGATCGCCATCATCAGCGCGGACATCTGGTAATCCGGGATATCCCCCGCCGTGTAGCCGTGGACGATAAAATGCAGTTCCTCCTGCGTGAGAGTCTGACCCTGTTTTTTCTTTTCAATGAGATCGGTCATATGCATGATGCAACACCTCTTTGGAAGGATTTTACCATATTCTGTGCGCGGAAACAAGGCTTTCCCCCGCGGGAGAAAATTGACGGAACAGGAAATTTTTCTGTTGACAATTCTGAGTGTAAATGCTATTATAGGCAAGCTGACAGCATGCGCGAGTGGTGGAATTGGTAGACTCGCTAGATTCAGGTTCTAGTGTCCACTCCGGACGTGGGGGTTCAAGTCCCCCCTCGCGCACCAAAACCCCGAAGCCTCAACGGTTTCGGGGTTTTTATTATGCCTTTTTCGGTGCGATTTGCTCTAGATTTTGTCTACTGTACAGTATCCAGATTTTTTAGGGAGGAAAAATCTATTATGGGGCATCGCACAAGTATTAAAAATCCGAAACTTACGAAGCGTCTTCCGTTGGAAGAAGCCGAGACCGTTTTCCTCAATCATTGCCGGATCAAAAACCTCAGCCCGCGGACAATTCAGTATTATCAGGAAGACCTTGAATACTTCTTCGCCCATCTGGAGGGCATCCGGTATGCAGACGAGATTACCCGCGAAGTATTTGAAGATTTCCTCATCAAGCAAGTTGACGCCGGGAAGAAGACTACCTCTCTCAATACCCGTATCCGCGGTCTGCGGGTCTTCTTCAAGTTCTGCGCAGAGCGGGAGTATATGGAGCTTTTCCCCGTCAAGTTGATGAAGGAAGACGATACGGTCAAAGAGCCGTATACCGACGCCGAGATCGCGAGACTTCTTCAAAAGCCGAAAACCAATAGGTGGGTGGAATGGAGAAATTGGGCGCTGGTCAACTACTTTGTCGCTACGGGAAACCGCGCCAGCACCGTTGTCAATCTGCGCGTCAAAGATATTGATTTTGAGAAGATGACGATCTTCCTTGCGAAAGTGAAAAACCGGAGGCAACAGTTTGTCCCCCTCTCCGGATCGCTGAAGGACGTTCTGCTCGAATATCTCCAAACGTGGGAGTCAATGCCGGACGATTATCTTTTTGCCTCTTTCAGCGGGAAGCAACTCTCCGTCCAAACTCTTCGGTGCGTTATCAAGGATTACAATGCCGAGCGGGGCGTTTCAAAAAGTTCTATCCATCTGTTCCGGCACTACTTCGCCAAAGCCTTTGTCCTCAACGGTGGCGGGATGGTTCAACTTCAAGCTTTGATGGGACATTCTACGATGGAAATGTCCCGCCACTATGTCAATCTATACGGTCAGGATCTCCACCTGAATTATGAGATGTATAACCCGCTTGATACATTCAGCAAGCGAGCCGGAAGCAACTCTCACACCGCTTTTAATTAAACAGGAAGCAACTTTCAAGCAAAACGGAAGCAACTTTTACGCTTCTATTGGGCAACTCTTTTTGAAGATAAAAAAATTGAGCAGGTTCGGTTGAACCTGCTCTTTTGCTACTTGTGAGATTGTATCAAAAATCACTCTTCGATTTTAACAATATCCAGCGCCGATAATACGAGAAAATTGATCAGTTCGTTTCGGGATCGATTTGTTTCGGCAGACAGTTTATCCAGCCGTTCTATTGTCTCATCCTTCATCCGGACAGAGACGATTTTATATCCGTCCTCTCCCCTTTTATTGTTCTTCTTCGTTATCGTTATATCTTTTGCCATATAATCACCTCTATAAGGCAAATAATACATTGACTTTTGTAGTTTTAGTATATTATAATAGTATAGTAGTTTTTTAACTACAAATTATAGTTAAGGAGAGATATGTATGTTTTGTGTCAAATGCGGAGCACAACTCGACGACAACGCAATCTTTTGCCCGAAATGCGGAAACAAGGTTGGTGAAGTTTCTGCCACAGCTTCCGCTTCCCCTGAAGTCATCGTAAAATCGAAAAGGGAATGTATCTATGATGCCGTCTGCCGTTTTCTACGTGCCACTCCGCAATATCTTACAGGTGCAACCTTCAGCGACTTTGAAGTCTATGAAGAAGGGCAAGAAGGCAAAATATATGTCGAAATAATTGCTTCCAACAGAAATATGTTTGGACAGACAAAAGCAACACGATTTGGAGCAGTTATAACAGATGTTGAAGCCGACGGAAACTGTGTTTTTGCTACCCCCGGTCCTCAAATGATGAATGCTATGGTAAAGCCGGGTTTTGTCAAAAAAATGTTGGGATTTAAAAGCCTTTAAGGTGAATAAAATGTATTGCTCTAAATGCGGAACAGAAATGCCTGATGGGGCTTCTTTTTGTCCTAAATGTGGAGAAAGCACTTCACCAAATCAGGTAAATGATGATTTGAATACTATTCTCGATAGTGCATTCTTTTCTCCTACGCAAAAAGTTATTCTCAAACCCGATGAACAAACTCCCAAAAAAGAAGTAGAAGATAGTAGCAAAACTATGGCAGGAAGTTCAAAATCTTTGGGGACAGTTTTAATTATATTGGGTATAGTCTGCGATGTCATAAGTATGTTTATGATAGGTTCCAGTTCTTTTGAAGATTTTAAGTTTATTACGATCGGCGGAACGATCTGTTTTCTTGTCGGTCTATGTCTCAAATTCTTCGGCAACTTTGGAGAATAATATTTGCATTTGCGTAAAACCAGTTGGACAACTGATACCACCCTATTAAGCAAAAAAGGGACGCACTACGCGTCCCTTTTCTATATCATCAGCCTTTTCGGGAAAAATACATTTTTCCTTACTTTTCATTTTTCGCATTAAAAAATCCAAAAACGTCCTCAAAATCGTAAACCCTCTGCGAGGCACGGAGGCGACTTCCGCGCACGGACGGGTCAAAACAATTTCTCTTTTCCAAGAGGAGCGAGAATTTTTTCAATCTCCTTCTCAATTCTCCCCACTATCTGCTTATCGCGCTCCCCTTCATTCCGGTATTGCTCACGAAAACCGCGAAGGATCGCATAGGGGTCTTTTTCGGTTAAATACAGAAAGCGCGTATACTCCGGCGTATTATCATTGTATTTCATTAAGCAATTCCTCCGCCGTTATTTCTCCCGCTTTTGGATTAACATCCCATTCACGCCAATTGTCTTCGTGCGGGATCTATGCATTGAGAAGGCACGGAGTTAAGTTTTTCCGGATATAGCGCCCTTCCATCTCTCCAAGGGCGTCCTCTGATCCGCTCAGCTCGCGCTCAAGAACAATGAAGCGAAGTTTATGCCCCATTTTTTCAAGGTCGTGAAGGACGCCGTATTTATGTTCTTTCCCTGCCGGTGCCATTATTCCGGCTCTATGCTGGCTCATTCTCTTCAATATATTCTGCGCTTTGCCGACGTAAATAATCTTTCGATTATCCAGCACGATAGCGTATATTCCAGAAGCAAGGAAGGGCTATGCCCATTCCTGCTTCACCCATTTGTTATAGATATTTTCCGCAAGAGTTTTCTTTCTCATTAAAATTACTCCTTTATCAAAAATGTGATGGCGATAGATTCTGTCAAAGTTCACTATAATCGCTTTGTAGGGGACGCAGGTTATCCACCCCTTTTTCTACAAAAACTCTTTTGCGCGAAAATAGGATCGCTCACTAATACAGCACCGATTACAGATGCTCCCCTCAGACACATAAAATCCTTCTGCGTTCCCGGACAGAAACATCATAACCTTGTAGGCGGTGAAGTTCTGCCCACAGCCTTCTGCGATCTTCTGCTCCAACAGATGAGTTCGCACAGCGTTTCCCATATTTTTCTTTCCCTCTCCTGGATAAACATCTTTCATATCTCTATTCTTTTTCCCCGCGTGTATGAGAGCGGGCGCGTATTCATATGCCATTTGTCATTTGACCTCCGTTTTTAATTCTATGATATTTCGGTAAACGCCTTTTTAAAGGCGTCGCTTTCTTCAAAGACCCAGCACAGAAGCGTTGGGTCTTTCAGGTTCTGTTGTATACGCTTGATCCGGAAACCGTGGTTCACGAGTTCCTATGCGATCCATTTGGTATAAATGATTTTCTCCATCACTCTATCTTTTCCTCTCTTTTATGTATTTGGGCGTGTTCCGCCTTTGTCAGCCACACAAGGTTTTCGCTGGTATTGTCATTGATCCCGTGCTTGAAGTTTTTATGATGAACCACAAGGTCATCTTTTACGCCTCCCTCTTTATCGCGGGGCTTTTCCAAGAAGAGTTCTCCAACCAATTCGTGTATAAGATAGTATTTTTGTTTTCCGCCCGTGGGTTTAATGCTGACGCGATAGTATCCGCCCTCATAATTCAACTACGGTTTTAACTCGCGCAGTTTTGCTTCACAGGCAGAAAATACCCGTCCATAGTTGCTGACCGCAAACTTCCTGTTAAGGGGGAGAACCTTGAATGTCTCTCCTTCAATGGACGGAATTAGACGAATGAACGCTTCCGCGCCAAACACAAGCGCATATAATTCCCACGCGCCTATTTTTCTGCGCGTTCCGTCCACCGCGGTTAAGTTGTAGGATGGCGCTTTTTTCAGCGTGCGTCCCGTGTCGGCGTTGACGACTGTTCCGTCATCGTCTATGTAATAGCACGGCTTGAAGCCATTATTAATCTGCTACATTTAAAATCACTCCTTTTGGACTTCTTTCATTTATTACTGAAAAAGGCACGGAATGAATTAAACCAGTTTGTCCAAAGTTTTGCCGGGGATATATGCGCTTTTGCCTACGGCGAAAAAAGTGTGAATTGATCCGTCTCTGAACACCGGGGGTGTATTTCGTGATTTTTGCCCCATATATCACTTTTTCAGTAATTAGGTGCTCAAAAAAATCTCATAAAGGCGATCGCGTTCTGCGAGACGGTAGCGACGACGGCAAAAAACAGAGGAGAAAAACATCTCCTCTGCTTCAAAAATGTTATTCACTTTTCTTCCCTTTCCTTTTGGATCGCAGTTTTTAAGCCACCGCGTCCGGCTCGAATACTTCTTCGCAGTTTTCTTTTATCTCAAACGAGCTTACTTCCGTATATCTTTCAAGAAACCATTTCTTAATGTGGTTATAACTTGTTCCGGGGGCGTGGGCTTTTGCAATATCCTTCATCCGCTCAAACACCGACAGGATCTCTTCACGGGTTTCTTCGGGTTCGCACTTGCAGATATAGTTTTCCATATACACATAGGTAAGACCTTTATGGCGGTCAATAGGATGATCCGGCTTCCGGATCTCTCTGCGAACAGGAGTGAAGCCGGGATAGTCCTTGCGAGCTGTTTGGAGTTTATCGTATTCTTCCGTGCCAAAATACAGGCTTTTATTATAAAACGTCTTATCCATAATAATCTGACGCTTTTTCGTATCAATTCTCATAAAGTTCTTCATAATCAGTATTTCTCCTTAATTTTTATTTTTTTAATTAAACCTGCGAGGCGGGTGCCGTTGGCTCCGCCTTTTTTCTTGTGCGAGCGACAATGGCATCAATGGGCGAATAGTCTTTATATGTAGGGAAGGTTTTGACGAACCACGAAGTAATGTCGCAGTAGCGGGTGCGATGTTCCGCATCTTTCAGTTTTCCCGACATTTCATTAAATGCCTTTTTATGATTGACTTTCTTTTCGGTATCCGGAAGATCATCAATGTATCGACGCATAAAATCAAGGGTCAGTTTTGGAGAATTTTTTCTTTTGGCTTTCCGGACTTCAACCTTAAACCCCGGATTTTCGTTTTTTGCCTGACGAAGAAGTGTGTATTCTTCGCTGTTAAAAACAGATGCTTTCTTTTTAAACCCGGCAGTAATAACAAGGGTCTTACGCATTTCATCAATTTTAATAGCCATTTTTAAGTTTCACTTTCTGGTTTTTTACGAGCACCACTCTAATTTTTGGCTTGAGCGTTTTTCGCTCTCGTTCTTTACGATACAATGATAACATTCGCATAGTGATCTGTCAGCCCATTTGCCGTCAAACATATAGTGTGTATTCTATAAGTTTAGATTATTTTTCGTAAAAATGCTCTAAAGATATTGTATATATGCTATATCTTTGCTACAATACGGCTTGACAGGGGGATTACAGATGTCAGCATATGATAAAGAGCGTTTATTAAGAGTAAGAGACTATATCAAGACAAGCGACGAGGAAACCGGATTTACGATAAGTGCGCTACAAGAAGACTTGCGTCGCAATGGAATAAGTGCCGACAAAACTACTCTATACCGGGATTTCGATACCCTGCGCGAAAGATTTGGAATGGCGATAACCGGAAAAAAGGGTAGCAAAAAATGGTATTATACAAATAGATACTTTTCTTATGATGAGTTGGTGCTAATTCGTGAGAGCATCAACAATGCCAATTTTCTTAGCAAAGACGAAGTGAAAACGCTGATCCATAAGATTTCAACTTTGGGAAGTGCCGAACAAGCCGAAAGACTTATAAGCGCAGATATAAAGACTTTCCATCGCCATAAAACAGAGGGCGAGATTTTAGCAAAAATCGAAAAGATAAAAGATGCGATTGAACATAATCTTAAAATATCCTGTGAATACCCCGAAGCCGTTGGAATAGATCTCCTTACACATAAGCCCAATTTCGCCTTTAAAAAACTGATAATTTCTCCTTTTGAATTGTTCTTGCGAGACGGCATATACTCTCTTGTTGCCACAAGGGACAATGAACTTTATTTCTACAACATAAACCGTGCTAAAAATATTAGAATACTATACGACCAGCGACGCGATGGTAGAGCAGAGTATGTTCGCTATATGAAAAATAATAGGAAAGCGAAAGCGGATCACCCAGAGGAATACTACACATTACACATTAGTGTAAAGGAAAAAGATTTTGATAAAGCACAAAAAATAATGCCCCCAGACGCGTCATACTACCACAACATAAAAGGAACTATTGATATATATGCCAAAACTCGATTTGCTGATGTAGCCTTTCAATTCTTTGCCGGTTTATTGTCGCTTGATGACGCGAAAATCCTTGGCGATGATAAAGCGATTGATGCGTATAAAGAGTATATAAAGCGCTTAAATAACCTGTTGCCAGAAGAATAACCGTTAAAGCACACAGGCGTTCTCTCCATCCTAACTGTTGCTATAAAGCCGGTAAGAGGATGCTATATAGTTGCGTTCTTATTTCTATAAAGTTGCTTCAAACTTGCTTGTTTTTAAAGAAAAACTCCTTCCCTTTTTCAAAATCTGATGCTATAATAAGTATGTAGATAATAAAAATACCGCAATCTAATACGGTATTGGGAAAATCTAATCGGGGTTGCCAAAATCGATAGCAACGGAGCGGGAAGCAGAACCCATAGCAGAGGTCGAAGACCTCTGCGGATTCAGGTTCTAGTGTCCACTCCGGACGTGGGGGTTCAAGTCCCCCCTCGCGCACCAGTAAAAACAGTCGTCCCTTCATGGGGCGGCTGTTTTTTACTATCCGGGGACTTGAACCCGAGGCGGCCTGCGCCGCAGCGCAGGGCAAGTCCCCCCTCGCGCACCAAAAAGGAAATGACCACCTACGGGCAGTCATTTTTCTTTTTGTATCCGGGGACTTGAACGGGAGCGGGAGTGAATGGAGCGCCGGGGGCGCTCCAGAGCCGCGACCCGCCGCCGCGCACGGCGGGCAAGTCCCCCCTCGCGCACCGGCAAAAACAGTCGTCCCTTCATGGGACGGCTGTTTTTTTGCTGTTGCGTTTCTCTCCGCGGCATGTTATACTTTTGGTGTGTATGCCAGAGCGGAGAGAAATATATTATCTCAAGGAGGGTATGAGGATGAAGAAGAAATTCTGGATCGGGATCCTTACCGCCGTGCTGCTGCTGAATCTTCTGCCGGGGATGACGCCGTCGGCGGCGGCGGACGATACGTCATCGACGGTGATTAGTACCTGGTGCTACGGATGCGGAGCGTTTAAAAATTTCCAGGTCATAGGGTTCATTCCCACCCCTATCAGCAGTACGCCTGACCCAGTGCTCCATTGGGCAACTATTAAATGTCTAACTTGCGGGAATGGACAGCAGTGCTCGGGCGGTTCTACTGATAATGGTGGTATATTTAAACATACTGGCGGAACCGAAACGCCCACCTGCACCACAGGCAAAACCTGCGAGAAATGCGGCGGCGAATACGGCATTCTCGGCCACATCTGGGGCGATTGGCAGTCCAACGGCGACAACACCCACACCCGCACCTGCCAGCGCGATGGCTGCGGCGCGGTTGAAACGGGAAACTGCAACAGCAGCACTGCGCACTGCGGCATGACGGGCGCATGCGACGTTTGCGGCGGAGAGTACTACCATTCTAAGCATCATTTTGGTCCCCCACGGAAGTACGGGTACGACGAGAATAGCCACTGGCACGCCTGCTACTATTGCGAGAACGGAAAAGACGCAGTGTCTGACCATTGGTTCGGGCTGGGCAATATGTACCTTGCGTCTCCGGCCACCTGCGTCTCTAAGCCTGTGTACTACAAGAACTGCGGCACCTGCTACTACAAGGGAACGGAGACGTATGTATACGAGTGGGGCAATTTTGACCCCAACAACCACACCGGCAACGAAGAGATCCGCGGCGCGGTGGAAGCGACCTGCACGACAGCGGGCTATACCGGCGATACATACTGCAAGGACTGCGATGCCCTGCTGACCTCCGGCACGGTGATCCCCGCCACGGGGCATTCCGGCGGCACGGAGGTGCGCGACGCAGTGGAAGCGACCTGCGCGCAGGACGGCTATACCGGCGATACATACTGCAAGGACTGCGATGCTCTGCTGAGCACCGGCACGGTGATCCCTGCCACGGGACATACCGGCGGCACGGCGACCTGCCTCCGGCGGGCAAAGTGCGAGGTCTGCGGCGAGAGATACGGCGATATCGACCGCTCGAACCATGTGGACGGCTGCGTGCCGGAATGGACCGTCACCGAGACGGAGCACACGCAGAAATATTCCCGCTGCGGCAAGCTTCTCACGGAAACCGGCGCGCACACCTTTGGAGACTGGACCGTCACGCAGGAGCCGACGGAAAGCGAGAAAGGCGAGCAGGAGCGCGTCTGCACGCTCTGCGGCTGCACCGAGACGGAAGCGATCCCCGCTGCGGAAGTTGAGGCAAGCCCCTCCCCTGCCCCCACCGCCACGCCCGGGCCCACCGCGAAACCCGCTGCCGAGCCGACCGAACCGGCTTCGACGGGCAGCGTGTGGCGGATACTCCTCCCGGTCGGTCTGGCCGGTGTGGCTGTCGGTATCGGCGCCGGTATCGCCTTCCGGCGGAGAAAGAAAAAGTAATACTTTCCCATCCATACGAAAAGCCGATGGCTCGTTTGAGTCATCGGCTTTTTCGCTTTTTGTACTTTGGGCAGAGCAGAGCCCCGCCCCTACGGGCACAATTCAGATATTCTTGTAGGGGTGGGGCTCTGCCCCGCCCGCCTAAAAGGGAAACCCCTCCGTCTTTTGCCTGCGGCAAAATCCACCGCCCCTGTCAGGGGAGGCAAGCAAGTTATCGGAAACCCCTAACAGGGGCAGACTCTCCGCTGCGGAGAGATCATTATCCCCGATGGGCGTCAAACCAGCCGGTGATCTCGTTCAGACGGCGGAGCCGGTGCTTCGGCTTGCCGCTGCGGGAAAGCTCGTGGTTCTCGCCGCGGAAGAGAATAAGGCGGCTCTCCACGCCGTGCGCCGCGAGCGCGGAGTACATCTGATACCCCTGATCGACGGGGCAGCGGTAATCCTCCAGCGCGTGGATGAAGAGCGTGGGCGTTTTGACTTTGTCGGCGTATTTCATCGGGCTGTGCTGCCAGAATTTCTCCGCGTCCGGCCAGAGGGACGCGCCGCACTGGTCCTCGGAGAAGTCGGGGCCGATATCGGATACGCCGTAAAAGCTCGTCCAGTTCGATATGGAGCGCTGGCTGGCGCAGGCGCGGAAGCGGTCGGTGTGGCCGATGATCCAGTTGGTCATAAAGCCGCCGTAAGAGCCGCCGGTCTCGAAGAAGTTATCGCTGTCCATCTCCGGGTAAGCGGCGAGCGCCGCGTCGCAGAAGGCCATGAGATCGTCGAAATCCACCGTGCCGTATTTGCCGCGGATGTCCATGAACGCGCCGCGCCCGTCGCTGCCCGTGGGGTTGCAGAAAATGACGAAGTATCCCCTGCCCGCCCAGTACTGCATTTCGTGGTAGAATACCGGGCCGTACACGGTTTTCGGGCCGCCGTGGACATCGAGAATAACGGGGTATTTTTTGCCCGGCTCAAAGTTCATCGGCTTCAAAACAAAGCCGTGCACCTCGTGGTCTTCCGCCGTGAAGGTGAGCGTTTCCGGCCGGGCGACATATTTTCCGCGCAGCACGGCGTCGTTTAAGTGCGTAATGCGCGCTCCGGTCTCGTCGTAAAGCTCCTGCGCGCGCATATCCCAGAGCGCGCAGAGAAGCATTTTCCCGCCGCAGCGGTCGAAGCAGTCAACGGAGCCGCCGCGCTCCGTGACCGGGGAGACGACGCCGTTTTCGAGCTTATAAAGGCCGGCGCTGTCGAAGCGCGTGGAGATAAAATACAGCACGTCGCCGTCCATCTTCATCGTGCGTCCGCCGCCGTGGCGGATATCGCTGCCGACCGACGAGCCGATGGCTTCGCCGTAGACGGCGCAGGGCGAAACGGCGAGCGTTTCGTAGTCGAGCGTATAGAAATCAACATCGGTGTTCATGCCGTACTTTCCGTCTGCGGCAAGCAGAAGCAGGAAGGATCTCCCGAGAGCGTATGCAGCGATATTAAAATCGGGGCGGCTTTTGGCAACGGCTTCCTCCCGGCGGGAGGCGAGCTCCATGCGGTACAGATCCGCGCCGCCGAAGTACGCCGGGCGTGGGACGGAGACATCGAGCAGGCTGTAGTAAACGGTTTTCCTGTCCTCCGTAAGCTGCACGTCGGATACGGAAAGGCCGGCCGCGGTCAGGCGGGCGAGGGACTTCTTTTTCGCGTCGTAGTAGAAAAGGCTCTCGTACGCGCCGCGCGTGTACGTCCCGCCGTTCCACCACCACGGAAGCTGCGTGACGACCTCGTAATCCTCGTTTTCCTTCCTCTCGGCAAGGTACGCCTTGGCGAGCTTTTTGTCGCCCGTATACAGATTTTCAAAGCCGGGGAACGTTGAGCCGGTGACGAGAAGATCGCCGCCCGGCAGCGGGAACGCCTGCGAAACGGGGATGGGAAAGGTGTAGGCGAGCTCGGCCTCGCCGCCGTCGAGCGCAATCTTATAATACCGGCTCGAAAGCGACGGCTCTTTTTCGCCCTCGCGGTCGGCGGCGAAGAGGACGGTGTTTTCGTCCAGATAACAGAAAGAAGATTCTTTCCCGCCGCCGGTCAGCGGGCGGACCGCGCCGTCCTTCAGAAGATACAGGCGCGATTCGTAGCAGTTCTTTTCCTTTTTTGCCTGGCTCACAGTGAAGCAGGCGCTTGTCCCCGCAGGGGAGAATGTGACGTTCGCGAGCGAGCGGACGGCGCAGAAATCGTCAACGGCGACGGGTTTGAGACGCATATAAACTCCTTTCGCGCGCGGAGGGCCCCCGCGCGGCAGTAAATTACGGTTGGCTGCAGCATACCACGTTCCTGCTTCTCCCGCAATAAGCCGGTGGTTGACAGTGAAGAAAACCGGAACACAATACGCGGCTATTGCAACTTTCCGGAGAAAAGAATATAATAAATCCGTCAAATTTTTCCGTACGAGGAGATCGATGACGATGAAAAAGTGTCTTGCCCTGCTTCTTGCACTAACCTTTTTTGCGCTGTGCGGCTGCGGAGCCGCCGCACAGGAGCCTGCTCCCGCGCCGACCGCCGAGCCCACCTCCACACCGGCCCCCACGCCCACGCCGACCCCGGAGCCCACCGCAACGCCGGAGCCGAAGCCTACGCCGAACGCCGCCGATCTGGACGGATTCGGCTATGTGGAGCGGCCGGAAGAATACCTTCCCGAATACGAGGTACAGTATGTAAAATCCTCCGGCGGGTACGCGATCTTTCTCTCCAGTGACGTGAACCGGACGCAGCACTTCGATCAGGTGCTGGACGCCACGGAGGTGCGCGTCATTGCCCGGCAGGGGAAATCGGCGCTGATCATTGTAAATGACGGGCGCGTCGGCTGGGCCACCGCCTCCATGCTCGAGGACGCGCCGACGGCGCTTTACTGCCCCGGCCATAAGGATCTCGCGGACTTTCCGGATGTGGAAAGTCCTCCGCACGGCTGGCTGCCCGCCTACGAGACATACTATGTCAAATCCACCGCCGGCGCCGGGATCTATATCACGAACGATCTGGCGCGGGAGGAGGTCTCGCGGCTGCTGAAGGACGGCACGGAAGTGACCGCGCTGGCGCGGGAGGGGACGTATATGATCCTCATCAAGGGCGACGGCTTCGCCGGTTGGGCGGATATCGATCTTTTGACTTCCGAGAAGCCCGCAGATTCGTAAGGACTTTGAATGCGAAAGAAATCCCCGCTTCGGTGCTTTACCGGAGCGGGGATGTTCGTTACTCGTTATTCGTTTTTATCTTCCGCTTCCAGAAGCCCTCCGGAAGCTGGACGAGGATAACGGCGCAGAGCATGATGCCGCAGCCGAAAAGCTCGCGTCCGGACAGGAACTCGTGCAGCAGCACCGCCGCGCCCAGCACGCTGAATACCGACTCCATGCTCAAAAGCAGCGTCACGGCGACGGGGTTGCCGTCGCGCTGCGCGGCAAACTGGAGCGTATAGGCGATCGCGCTCGAGAAGATGCCGAGATACAAAATCGGGATGATGTTGTCGCGAAGCTCGGCGAGCGTCGGCTCCTCCACGGCGAACATGCCGATGAGACAGACGACAGACGCCACGATGAACTGCGCGCAGTTGAGCTCCGTCGGTGAACAGAAGCGGACATAGTAATCCACCGCGAGAATGTACACCGCATAGATCCCCGCGCTCAAAAGGATCAGCGCGTCGCTCGGCGAGATCGTGAAGCCTTCCTTCACGCTGATGAAATAGAGCCCCGTGAGTCCCAGCAAGACGCTGACCCAGAGACTCGGCGCGACTCTCTTATGCAGGAACACCACGCTGAAGAGCGGCACGAGCAGGATATACAGCGTCGTCAGAAAGCCCGCCTTGCCCGCTTCAACGTCCGCAATGGCGTATTGCTGCACGATGGACGCGGCGATCACAAGCACGCCGCACACGGTGCCGCCGATGGCGATCTTTTTCGGGTCGCTCTTCTTCCGCTCCTCCGGCTTTTTCCGCCGGTTGGACACAAAAAGAAGAACTCCCAGCGACAAAGCTGCGAGCACACTGCGATAGAAGTTGAAGGTGATGGCTCCGATATGTCCTGCGGCCATGCGCTGAAAGGCAAACGCGGTCCCCCAGACAAACGACGCCGCCAGAGCCGTCAGCGCCGTTTTCAAGCTCAATCCTTTTTTCATAATGTGTATATTATATGGGTTCTCCGTCGAATTGGCAAGGCGTTGGCCCAAAAAACTCTTGTACAAAAAAACCGATTGAAGCACAGGGAAATGTGTGCTACATTCTGAGGGAAACGAATAAAGAGAGGAATAGACGATGAAAGCAGAGGACATTCGGCGGAGGCTCGCAGAGCTTGCGCTCGACACGAACGAATACCGCATCAACGCCGGCGGCGCGATGGTGCTTCACGGTCTGCGCGAGGAGACGCACGATCTGGACATATGGTGCACGAAAAAGCTCGGCGACGCGCTCGCGCAGCGCTGCGATGTGCAGGTGCTCCCGGACGGCACGCGGCGGTTCGTCCCCGCGCCGGACGTGGAGATCTATGAAAATATGCTCCCGGGTGAGACGGTGTTTCTGAATGGCATCCCGGTCGCGCCGCTCGAGGACGTGCTCGCGCTCAAGCGGCAGCTTAACCGCGAAAAGGACCGGCGGGATATTGCCGTTCTGGAAGCTGCCATCGCCGCGCGCCGCGCGGCGGTAACGCTCTCGCCCATCGCGCCGGAGGATATCGCCGCATGCACGGAGCTTTATAATTACTATATTGAAAACACCTGCATCACGCTTGAGGAGGAGCCGGTCACGCCGGAGGAATTCGGCGCGCGTGCGGCGCGCATCACGAAGGACTATCCGTACATCGTCGCGCGCGACGGCGCGGGGAAGCCCGTCGGCTTCGCCTATCTCGACGTGTTCAACCCCCGCAGCGCCTACCGCTGCACCGCCGATCTTTCGATCTATGTAGACCGCGCCTGCCGCGGCAGCGGCGTCGGGCAGAAGCTCTATGCGGAGATCGAACGGCTGGGGCGCGAGCGCGGCATAGAAAATCTCATCTCCATCATCACGTCCGACAATGAAGTCTCGCTGCGCTTCCACCGCAAGAATGGCTTCACGGAGATCGGCGTGATGCCCGCTGTCGCCTTCAAATTCGGAAAATATCTGGACGTGAGCTTCTTCCAGAAGCATCTCGGCTGAACAGAGCAGCGGTATGGACGGAGAATTTGTAAATCTGACGCCGGAGGATATCGGCTCCGAGCACCTTTGCTGCGTCATCCGCTCGAAAACGGCGCATCCAGGCGTGGAGGCAAAGCGCGCGGCTTGCCGCGCAGTTCGTCCATGTGGACACGCTCGAAAAGACAAAATCCCTGCCCTGTGCGTTCAACAACCGGGCGGTGTTCTATGGCGGAAAGCTTGTAACCGTCAATCAGATCGACGCCGCCGCGCTCGAAAAGCTCCGGCAGAAGGCGGCCAAAGAAAACCGTTCCTGAGCGGCATACGAAAAGCCCGTTTTTGAAAGTGCAAACGGTGCGGAAAATACTTCATCATTCACCATTCTCCAGATCGACCGTTGCTGCTTCCGCAGATGCTGAGACAGGAAATACCATAATGGATGTGATACACATCACCATCCATAGCCCAAGACAAAATTTTTTCACCGGATAAGGAAATGTGCTTCTCCTCATATTCGTCCTCCTCTCCAGATACAAATCTGTCCCTGCCGTTAAGAGCAGGGACAGAACATGGTTTATTCAAGTTTTTCCGGGTTTGATACAATTACCTCATGATCGTACCACTTTCCCTTTGTACCGATCAGCGCAAGGTTAAACGGCTCGTCCAGAGCCGGAACCGGAACATCAAAACCGTTGACTTCTTCGCTTATTCCATCCTCATAAGTTACGGTGTCCACAGTAGGCAGCAAAAGTTCTGCACCATCTTTCTGGGCATCCTCTGCGGTGCCCGGGAAAAGATTGACAATACTCTGAGAGGTAAGCGAAATGTGAATGGTCATTTTGCCGTCCTGAACCGTCAGCTTTCCTTTACCATCGCATGTCTCGTTGACACGGAACATGCTGCTATCTGTTTCAAAATCAGCAGAATAGATGCCATCCTCCAAAGTTGTTTGTTGTTCCTGCGAAACAGCTGGCGGGCTGGAGCCGTCCTGAGCAGATGGATCCGTCTGATCGCTGCATCCAACGGCGATAACAGCGATCAAAGCAGCCATACACAGGAGTGCCGTTCTTTTTTTCATGCTCGATCTGTTCCTTTATTGATCGATTACAGCACCAGTATGTGCAACATACAGCTCATGAATGGCCGGAAGCCGACCGAGGCCCGCAATCTGAGTATCAACGCTCTCAAAAGCGCCGGATGCGTTGAACATACTCTTCCAGGAATCAGCATCATCGCCTGCCATATCATTGTTTGCATGGTCACCTGCAACGACCATCAGAGGACGAAGGATGACTTTCTTATAACCAGCTTCTTTGATGCTTTCAATAACAGCATCGCAGGCGGTTGCTTCCGGTTCACCCTCAACGGTACCGATGAATACATTGTCGTATCCCAGAGCCTCCATCTGAGCCTGCATCTGGCTGTAAGATACCTTTGCTGTGTGGGAAGTACCGTGACCCATAAATACGAATGCAACGCCGTCTGCCTTTGCTTCATCCAGAGTCTGGTATCCGGCTGTCTTAACTGCTTCTGCGGTAACAGCCTCTGCAACAGCTTTTTTATCTTCATTGATGACAGTTGCATCGGTACCGACATCGCCCAGAAGGGGAGCGGCGATCTGAACCGATTCAAATTTATCCCGATAAGATTCTACGGTTTCTGCCAGCTCATCATACTCAGCACCATACATCAGATGGGTAGGCTGAATCACCAGATTCTTAACACCATTTTCTACCGCACGGTCAAGCGCCTGCTGGACGTTATCAATCTTTTCTCCGTCACGAGCCTGCACATGATTGATAATGATCTGGGCGGTAAAGGCTCTTCTGACCGACCAGTCCGGATAGGCTTCCTGCAAAGCGTCCTCAATGCTCTTGATGTCAGCAACACGGCTGTCATTAAAAGAGGTTCCGAAGCTGACTACGAGCAGTTCATTTTCGCCGATTTCATCACCGTTGCGGGGATCATCTTTAGAAGCATCGCCAGTATCCCGTCCAAAATAGTCTGGATCTGCAAATTCGCCGGAAACCAATTCCTTTTGGGCATCCGTCAGGGCATCCCAGGCAGCTTTTGCGGCCTCACATTGTTCATCCGTGTTTTCGTTTCGTTCTTGCACATAGATTGCGTCAATCATCTTGGACACCTCATCAGCAGCAGCTTGATCGTCAGAGACTGGATTGGCAGAAGACACCTCTCCTAAGTTGTCCGATGTCTCGCTTTTCTGAGAACCGCAGCCGACAAGAGATGTTGCAATGCACATCGCAAGCAGGAGTGCTACAAGTTTTTTCATGTTCTTCATTTTCTTTCCTCCATTGATTTATATCTTTTTGTGGTTTAAGCCACGAAAAAGCAAAAGCACCCCCCAGTAAAACCGGGGGTTCTTCCTATGCGGGCAAAGCCCTCTGTTCCTCGCGTAACGCGTAAACGTGTAATACGGTCTGCCAGCTGCGCGAGGATTGTTACTTGCTGCCCGCTTTTCTTTGTAGAATACTTTTCTTCGGTACCTCGGCGCAAACACTATGTGGTATTTGTAATTCCACTTCGCATGAGATAAATTGTTTATGTCATTCAGGCTCATTCTGAATTCCCTCCTTTTGCTTTTTAAGTGCATTTGCCAGACCGCACTTTTATTAAACAAAAAGAGTTTTTTGTCTCCCTTATCGCCAAAGGATCTTTTGAACCACGCGTCTAACGCGTGGTTTTCGGGTATACAAAAAGCAGCAGTCATACATGACTGCTGCTGCCGTTTTTTCGCAACAAAATAGCCCATTTCTCCATAACTCAAGAGCAAATAGACTTTAACAACCTGAGCAGGTCTCCTGACTTGCGTATCATAAGCCTTCCGCACAGCCTTCTCAGGATTAACTCCCAATGACCGACTTTCGTCATGTGCGGTGCCTCCGCGCATACAGTGGCGGTACCGTTCCGGATTCCAACCGGATTCCCTATTCTCCATCAACTCTATACAAAATCGATGGCACTCAGATATCATATTTACTAAACAAAAATATCATAGCAATGCATATTTGTCAAGCAACTAACAGACGATAAAAAATTATTATTAGTAAAGCTTTGATCAAAGAATATATCCATACGAACGATTCCTCTGGTGTAAATGATGTGATTTTGTGTTGCCAATAAGAATAAAAAAGCAAAATCAATTTCAACATCGAACAGTTCGGTACTAGTGTACCATCTATCTGTACTTTGGACGAGTATCTTTGACGCTGTCTAACAATGCACGTCAAAAGAGCTATCTGACTTCATTTGAAATCAGATAGCTCTTTTCTCGTGAATAATAAAATTCTGTTGCCAAATCGTTGCCGCGAGGGGCATCAAGGCTCAAAAAATCCAGTGCTTACGGGCTTTTTTGAACCTATGCAATCATTCCCACTCAATGGTCGCGGGGGGCTTGGGGCTGAGGTCGTAGAGGACGCGGCTGACGCCGGGGACCTCGGCCTGCACGCGGCGCGTGACGGTCTCGAGAAGCTCCCAGTCAAGACGGGGGACGCTCGCGGTCATGGCGTCGGTGGTGTTCACGGCGCGGATGATGACCGGCCAAAGCTCGGTGCGCTTGCCGTCCACGACGCCGGTGGTGCGGATGTCGGGGACGATCGTGAAGTACTGCCAGACCTTCGCGTCCATGCCGGACTTTGCGAACTCCTCGCGGAGGATGGCGTCGGACTCGCGCACGGCGGCGAGACGGTCGCGGGTGATCGCGCCGATGCAACGGACGCCGAGACCGGGGCCGGGGAACGGCTGACGCCACACCATGCTGTGCGGCAGGCCGAGCGCCTCGCCGACCTGACGGACCTCGTCCTTGAAGAGGTACTTCACCGGCTCGACAAGCTCAAAGCCGAGCTTTTCGGGCAGACCGCCGACGTTGTGGTGAGCCTTGACGCCCTTGTCGCTCTCGACGATGTCGGGGTAGATCGTGCCCTGGCCGAGGAAGTGGATGCCCTGGAGCTTGGCGGCCTCTTCTTCGAAAACGTGGATGAACTCCTCGCCGATGATCTTGCGCTTGCGCTCGGGCTCCGAAACGCCCGCGAGCTTATCGAGGAAGCGGTCGGTCGCGTCCACGTAGGTGAGATTGGCGCCCAGCTCTTCGCGGAAGACCTTGATGACCTGCTCGCTCTCACCCTTGCGCATGAGACCGTGGTTCACATGCACGCAGTAGAGCTGATCGCCGATGGCACGGAGCAGCAGCGCCGCCACAACGGAGCTGTCCACGCCGCCGGACAGGGCCAGAAGCACCTTGCCGTCGCCGACCTGCTCACGGATGAGCGCGACCTGCTCTTCGATGAACTTTTCGACGTTCAGCGTCTCACCGAAGGCGCGCCCGCCGATCTTTTTTTCTTCGCTCATAAATTACTCTCCTTGGGTCAAAATATTTCTATGGCTATTGTAATGTTTCGCACCATCATCATTTTTACGGTGCTGCTTTTGTGCATGCGCATTCTGGGAAAACGGCAGCTCGGCGAGCTGGAGCTATCGGAGCTGGTCGTTTCCGTACTGGTGGCGGACTTAGCGTCGCTCCCCCTGCAGGATATCGGCATTCCGCTGATGAACGGCCTTGTCTCCATTCTGACGCTTTTCTGCCTGGAGCTCATTCTCTCCGGCGTCACGCTCCGCAGCCAGAAGCTGCGCGCGGCGCTCTTCGGCAAGCCGTGCTTTCTCATCGAAAAAGGCACGATCAACCAGAAGGAGATGCACCGCTGCCGGTTTTCCGTGGACGAGCTGACCGAGGAGCTGCGCCGCCAGAGCGTTACCGACCTATCGACGGTCGAGTACGCCATTCTGGAGACGGACGGCACGCTCAACGTTATCCTCACGCCCGCGGAGCGCCCCGTTACCGCCGGGCAGCTCCGCTGCGCCGAGCCGGAGACGGGCTACCCCTATATCCTCATCAGCGACGGGACGGTGCTGCGCGAAAATCTTCGCAAATGCGGCAAAACGGAGGAATGGCTGCGCGGCGAGTGCCGCCGGCAGGGTGTGAAAAGCCCCGAACAGGTGTTTCTGCTCACCTGTGATACGACCGGAAACGTCTACTTTGCCAAACGGGAGAAAAGGCCATGAAAAAAGCTGTCGCCGCGGCTGTATTGCTCGCGCTGCTCTTCGGCGCGGCGGCGTGGAACATTGCGCACATCGATTCTCTCACCGGCTCTCTCACGGCGAGCGCGGACGAAGCGCTCGCACACTGCCGCGCAGAGGACTACGACGCCGCGGAGGACGCGCTGCGCGAAGCCATCGAGCGCTGGTACGGCGCGGAGAACTACACGCACATCATGATCCGCCACGCAGAGGTGGATTCGGCGACCGACGCCTTTTACGCCGCGCTTGAGCCGATCCTCACGCACGACGCCGACGCCGCCGAGAGCGCCATCGAATGTCTCAAAGCGCATCTGCAGAGCATCGGCTCCATGGAGCACGTGAGCTTCCGGAGCGTATTTTAAGCCTTGTCCTCCAGAAGATGCGTCAGCTCTTCCATGAAGGTGTTGATATCCTTGAACTGGCGGTAGACCGAGGCAAAGCGGACGTAGGCGACCTCGTCGAGTGATTTGAGCCGCTTCATGACCATTTCGCCGATCTCGCTCGTCGGGCATTCGCGCTCGAGCCGGTTCTGCAGCTCCTGCTCGATCTCGTTGGCGATGCGCTCAAGATCGCCGAGGGCGACGGAGCGCTTTTCGCACGCTTTGAGCATGCTGTTGATGAGCTTATTTTTATCGAACGTCTGGCGGCTGCCGTCGCGCTTGACGACGACGAGCGGCAGGCGCTCCATGACCTCATACGTTGTGAACCGGCGCTGGCAGGCGAGGCATTCTCTTCTCCGCCGGATGGACGCGCCTTCGTCCGCCGGGCGGGAGTCGATGACCTTGCTTTCCGCATAGCCGCAGAACGGGCATTTCATACGGTGTTACCCCCTGAAAGAAACATTTTTCAGCATATTATATCATACGCCGCGCGCCGTCACAAGACAAGATACGGTTACAAAAAAGCAGAAAAATCCACCGTTTCCATATGTTGTCCGTTGCGGCGCAATGCGCTGCGCGGGTACAATGGAAGCGGTGATTTTATGAAACGTCTTTTCTCCCCGCTGAGCGAGGAGGCCTTCGGCATGGTGCGCGGGACGCTCTGCGTGAGCTGCGCGATGCTCTTCTGCTCGGTAATCCTTCTTTTACATATCGGAGAGCTCGCGCCGCGCACCTATGCTCTCTACCGGCTCGCCGCCGAGCTTGAGACCGCCTCCGGCGGCTTTCTCCTGCTCGGCAACGCCGCGGCCTTCGTGCTCGAAAGAGCGCGCCGCCGATAGAAATTCATCCCGTGTATAGAGCGAGTTGACCGCGTCGAGCAGGGCGTTGGCCGAAAGATTCTCCGGCAGCGCGAGCTTTTTCTGCAGAGCTTTCCGCCGCGCGGCGCTGTCCGCCCCGCCGGAGAGACCGAGAGCGGCGAGATCGGCCTTGGTGACGCGCCCGCGCGTCTCCGTATCGCACACCGCCCCGGCGCGGCGCAGCGCCTCTTCCAGAATTTCCGGTTTCATGCCCTCCACGCCGAGCGTCCCGGCGCGCGAGGGCGCTTTTTTGCGCCGCTCCTTGCCCGCCACGTCCGGGATGTAGGCATGCTTGAGATACTGCGCGCTTATCGCGCCGCGCAGACGGTTGCGGATGACGAGCCCCGCGCCGTCCGCGTCCGTGAGGACAATGAGCCCTCGCTGCTCGGCCACGCGCCGGAGCAGGGCGAGCTTTTCCTTATTTTTGAATATACCGAACCCGTCGGTCGTGAAAATCGCGGTATCGACGAGCGGTTCAAGGGCGATCTTATCGTACCGCCCCTCGACGACAATGGCTTCCTTGATCTTAAGCACGGCGGCTCTCCATCGCAAAGCGGATCAGAAATTCCTTGATTGCCTCGGCGTCTGTGATCGCGCCGTTCTCGCGCGGCTTCATGGCGCACTCCGCGCACAGGCGCACGCCGTTCGTAAGCGCCGGAAGCGAAAACTTTGCCGCGGTTTCGGCGATCTTCCGCGCGCGGTACTCGCTCGACGTGCCGAGGATCTCCATAAGAAACGGCACGCCGCGCCCGCTCTTCTCGGCGATCTTCGCGGCATAGAGCTGCCGCACCTGCCAGCCGATCACGCCCATGATCTCGACGGGCTCAGCGTCCCCGGCGAAAAGCTCCGCGAGCTTGGCCGCCGCGCCGTCGTAGTTCCGGCGGGCGATCTCCTCGGTCATCTGGAAGGCGTTCGCCTCCGGGATGTGATGCGCGAGCTTTTCAACGTCCTGCGCCGTGACGCGGTCTCCGGGGACATAGCCGCAGATCTTTGCGATCTCCGGGATGAGCCGGTTCATAAGATCGCCGGAGAGAAACACGAGCCGGTCCACGGCGTCGCGGTCGATGCGCTTGCCGTTGGCCTCAAAGCGGCGCGCGATCCAGTTGTTGAGCGGCGTGCCGGTCTGCGCCGTGAAGTTCACGGCCTTGCCCGCGGATTTGAGCTGCTTGATAAATGAGAGCCGTCCGTCCGGCTCCATACCCGTCGGGAGCGTGATGACAACGGTACACCAGTCCGGAATGTCCGCAAAGAGCGCGGTGGTGCGCTCGTCACGGCACTTATTCACGTCAAATCCGCGCAGCTCCACGAACGTCCTGTCTCCGAAAAACGGCATGGCGTCGAGCGCTTCGGCGATGTCGTTCGCCGCAGGCGCGGGAGAGTCGATGCGCTTTGCGTTGAATTCGTCTCCCTCCGCGCCGACGCACGCGGCGCGCAGGCGCGAAACGAAGTCCGCGAGAAGATAGTCCTCCTCGCCCCAGAGAAGATAGAGCTTTTCCGGGCCTTTGTCGCGGAGATTTTTTACAAGCGCGCCGTAGTCGAGCGGCGTTTCCTTTTTGCCGAAGGACGGTTTTGCCATAGCGTTTTACCCTTCCCCGGCGGCGATGGTGATCTCGCCGTCGGTATCCGTGCGCAGCACGGTGATCTCATATTTTGCCAGCCGGTCGAGAACCTTTTGCGTCGGATGGCCGTACGTATTATACCCAACGGAAATGACCGCCGTTTCCGGCGTGATCGCTTCCAGAAGCTCTTTGCAGGTGGATGTGTTCGAGCCGTGGTGCGCAACGAACAGCACCTCGGCGTCCGGCATCGGCGCGCTCGCAATGAGCGCCTTTTCCGCCTTGGACGGCGCGTCGCCGAGGATGAACGCCTCAAAATCATCCTGCGAGACCGCAATGATGAGGCCGTTTTCGTTCGCGTCGTCGGATTCCGGCAGCAACGGTGGCCAGACGGCAAGCCCCGCCGTTCCGAGCGGCAGCGCCATATCCTCCGTCACATATTCCACCCGTGTCCCCTGCCGCTCCGCGGCATCCAGTATCTCCGCGAGCAGAGATGTTTCCTCCGTTTCGCGCGGCAGATAGAGCGTGCCGACGCGCACGCGGGATAAGAGCTGCGCCGCGCCGTTGGCGTGGTCGGCATGGAGATGCGTGAGAATGAGCGCGTCAACGCTCCTCCGGCACTCGCCGCCGAGAAACTGCACGGCGCTTTTCCCGGCGTCGTGCGTGACCCAGCTTCCGCCGCAGTCGATCACCGCGGCATGCTCCCCGCTCGTGAGAACGATGCATTCCCCCTGCCCGACGTCGAGCGCCGTGAGACGGAGCGTATCGCTCCATTGGAGTCTCGTAATGCCCGCGGCGGCAAAGAGCAGCGCGAGCGAAGCGCATATCGGCGCGAGAGCGCGGAAGCGCCCGGTTTTCCGAGAGCGCAGCCACGCGGCGAAAAAGAGCGCGTATACGAGCGCGAGCCAGCCGAGAAAGAGCGGATTGCGCACATAAACGTTCGCGCACGGGAGGCGTGAGAGGAAGCCGGACACCGCGTAAATATACCGCACGCCCCACGCGAGAACGCTTCCGGCCAGCGCCGCGGCGCCGGGCAGAAACGCGCCGAGCAGCACGATGATGTACCCGCCGATGTAGACCGCCGAAACGATCCACAGGCAGAGTATGTTCGATATCGGCGACACGACCGACACCGAGCCGAAGTGCACTGCCGTGAGCGGCGCGGAGAGCGCCATCGCGCCGATGCTGCTCGAAACCGAGCCCGCGGCAAAAAGAAGAACGCGCCGGGCGTGCCGGTTTTCGGCGATCTTCAGGTCTTCGATCCGCCGGCTGAGCGCGCGGTACATCCGATCGGAAAGAAACCAGATGCCCGCCACGGAGGAGAAGCTCAATTGCAGACTGACGCTCGCACAGGCGGAGGGATTGAGAAGGAGCAGCAGGGCAAGCGCCGTCAAAAGTGACGTTACGCCGTCGCTCTCCCGGCCGAAAAGCGGGGCGGCGAGAAGGAAGAACTGCATGACCGCCGCGCGTGTCACCGACGGCGTAAAGCCGGTCATTGCCGCAAAGAGCAGCAGCACCGGCAGACTCACCGCGACCGCCCACGGCCGCCGCCCGATCAGCAGAAAGAGAAAGCCCATGAGAAAGGCGATGTGCATGCCGGACACCGCCACGACGTGCGCGAGCCCCGCGTCGGCAAGGGCGTAGTAATGCGCGCCGTCGTCGTAAAGGTCGGTCTTGTCGCCGGTGAGGAGCGCCGTGAGAAACGGCTGCACATCCGGCGGGAACACGCTTCGGCAGATCTCCCCGATGGCGCGGCAGAGCGCCTTCGGCGCATAGAGAAACGAAAAGTCCCAGCGTCCGGTGATCTCCGGCGCGCCGGTCGCCGTGGCGCGAAGAAAGATGCCCCGCGCGGCGTAGGTATCCACGCTCTGCCCGTTGCGCTCGCGCGCCGGGAGCAGCTTTACCGGGACGGAAAGCTCGTCGCCCGGCGTGAGCGCGGTGAAATTTTCCGTATCGTAGGAGGCGATGCGGCACTTCACGCCCGGAAGATCCGTGTCTCGGACACGCACCGTTATGTATTCGCTCGTATCGTAAATGTCCGGGTAGTCCGTCACGCGCACGGAGATCACACGCTTTTCCCCGGCGAGCGCGTCCGAGGGCGCGGCGAGAAAATGCTCCTGCACGAAAAAGGCAAAAAGCCCGATCGCCGCGCCGAGCAGCGCGAGATGCGCGCGGGCCCGGCCCTTTCCGCGCGGAAGCAGCAGCGAAAGCGCGGAAAGAAGCGCGCAGACGCCCGCCGCCGGGAGCAGAACGCTCTCCGGCAGGAGATAAAAAGATACGAAAATGGCAAGGGACAGCGTCCCGCAGAGCAGCGCCGCTTTACGCATGGCCGTTCTTTTCGTCCGTCAGGCCGAGCAGATAGTCTGTGGAAACGTGATACAGCTCCGCGAGCCGGATCACCGCCCAGACCGGGATCTCCCGGATACCGGCTTCGTACCGGCGGTAGACCTCCGGATGCATGGTCAGATATTCGGCGATCTTTTTTTGTGTCAGATCATGGTCTTCCCGAAGCTCGTACAGACGCGGAAAATACATACAATCACCCGAGTTGATGCTACCAAACGGTTGCGTTCCGCTTAGTTTTTCCAACCATACGGTTGGTTGTACATGTTTAAAAATGCTCCCTTGTGCAAAGGGAGGCGATTGGGTTTGCGGTAAACCAATTTCTTCCCGCGGGCGGAGCAGAGCCCCGCCCGCGGGCGCAATGCAGATATTCCTGTAGGGGCGGGGCTCTGCTCCGCTCTTGTACGTTTTTCCGTACCCTTTACGCCATCGTGTCGTCCAGACGCTTGCCGCCGAGGATGTGGAAGTGGAGATGCTTCACGGTCTGTCCGGCGTCGGAGCCGACGTTGGATACGATGCGGTAGCCGCCGGTCAGCGCTTCGCGCTCGGCGATCTTCGCCGCGGCGACGAGGCAGCGCGCGGCGGCCGCGGAGTTTTCCTCCGTCAGCTCCGCGGCGGAGCCGATGTGCTCTTTCGGCACAACGAGAATGTGCGTCGGGGCCTGGGGGTTGATGTCGCGGAAGGCGTAGACGTGCTCGTCCTCATACACCTTCGCAGACGGGATCTCCCCGGCGATGATCTTGCAGAAAAGGCAGTCGTTCATAATAGTGCTCCTTTCACATAATGGGCAAAAGCCGCCGCAATGCGGCGGCTTTTGAAAAATTCAGTTCAGCTTTCCGGCGACAAAATCGTCCACGGTAGCGAGAGCGTCGTCGAGCTTGAGCGTATCGGCGCCGCCGCCCATGGCGGAATCCGGCTTGCCGCCGCCCTTGCCGCCGCAGATGGCGGTGACGGAGCGGATGATATCGCCCGCGCGGACGCCGGCAGCGACCGCCGCCTTGCCGCACACGCTGTGGAAGGTGATCTTCCCGTCGTGCACGGCGGCGAGCACCGCAACGATGCTCTCGTCCTTGTCGCGCAGGAAATCGCCGATCTTGCGGAGGTTATCCGGCGTATCGACCGGCACGACGCCGGTGAACACGTGCAGCGGGCCGACCTTCTTGGAGCTGGCGAGGAAGCTCTCGGCGTTGGAGAGCATTTCGCGGCCGCGGAACTTTTCGAGCTCGGAGCGCAGCTCGCGGATCTCGCTCGTGCGCGCCTCGGCGCGGGTGAGCAGCTCCTCCGGCTTGGCCTTGAGACGCTCGGAAAGCGTCATGAGCAGACGTGTGTTGTTCTCCATGAATTTGAGCGTTTCCTGGCCGGTGATGGCCTCGATACGGCGCACGCCGCTCGCAACGGAGAACTCGCTCACGATGCGCAGCGAGCCGACCTTCGCGGTATTGTCGAGGTGGGTGCCGCCGCAGAACTCCACGGAGTAGCCATCGCCCATATCAACGACGCGGACAACGTCGCCGTACTTTTCGCCGAAGAGCGCCATTGCGCCGATACTGCGTGCCTCCGCGATGGGCATCTCCTTCACGGTGATGGGGAAGCCTTCGAGCACGGCCTCGTTCACCATGCGCTCGACGGAGGCGATCTCCTCGGGCTTCATGGCGGAGAAGTGGGTAAAGTCAAAGCGGAGACGGTCGGGCTCAACGAGCGAGCCGGCCTGATGGACATGGTCGCCGAGAACGGTGCGCAGCGCCTTGTGCAGCAGGTGGGTGGCGCTGTGGGCGCGCATGATCGCCTTGCGGCGGCCGGTATCGACGCAGGCGTTCACCTTGTCGCCGACGGCGAGATTGCCGGAGACCATCACGCCGTGGTGCAGCACCTTGCCGGCCTTGTTCTTCTGCACATCGTGCACCTCAAAGACGGCATCCTTGAGAATGAGCAGGCCATGGTCGGCACTCTGGCCGCCCATTTCGGCGTAGAACGGTGTTTTATCAAGAACGATGCTCGCGTGCACGCCGGAGCCGACGCGCTCGCGCAGCTCGTCCTCGGCAACGATGGCGAGGATGGTGCAGTCGTCGTGCAGACGCTCATAGCCGGTGAACTTGGTGGGGAGATTGTCCAGACCGAGATCGAGCCCCGCCCAGGCGGTCTCATCGGAGCTGCGGGCGGCGCGGGCGCGCTCGCGCTGTTCCTTCATCAGGGTCTGGAACGCGGGCTCATCGACCGTCATGCCCTCGTCCGCCGCCATTTCCTTCGTGAGATCCAGCGGGAAGCCGTAGGTATCGTAGAGCTTGAAGGCATCGGCGCCGGAGAACACGGTCTCGCCCTTTTCCTTGTGGGAGGCGAGCATACCGGCGAAGATGGCCATGCCGCCGTCGATCGTGCGGGAGAAGTTCTCCTCCTCGGAGCGGATGACGCCGGTGATGTACTCCTGACGCTCGGTAAGCTCGGGGTAAGCGCCGCGGTTCTCGTGGATGACGGTATCGCAGACTTTATAAAGGAACGGCTCCTTCTCGCCGAGCAGACGTCCGTGGCGGGCAGCGCGGCGGAGCAGACGGCGCAGCACGTAGCCGCGGCCCTCGTTGGAGGGGAGAACGCCGTCGCAGATCATAAAGGTCGAGGAGCGGATGTGGTCGGTGATGATGCGGAGAGACACGTCCTTCGCGTTCGTCTCGCCGTAGTGCGCGCCGGTGATCTCGCTCACCTTGTGGGTGATGTTCATGACGGTGTCGACGTCGAAGAGGGAGTTCACGTCCTGGCAGACGACCGCGAGACGCTCAAGACCCATGCCGGTGTCAATGTTCTTCTGGGCAAGCTCGGTGTAGTTGCCCTGACCGTCGTTGTTGAACTGGGAGAACACGATGTTCCAGATCTCGATATACCGGTCGCAGTCGCACCCCACGGTGCAGCCGGGCTTGCCGCAGCCGTATTTCTCGCCGCGGTCGTAGTAGATCTCGGAGCAGGGGCCGCACGGACCGCTGCCGTGCTCCCAGAAGTTGTCCTCCTTGCCGAAGCGGAAAATACGCTCCGGGGCGATGCCGATCTCGTTGTGCCAGATATTCCATGCCTCGTCGTCATCGAGATAGACGCTCGGGTACAGCCGGTCGGGATCGATGCCGACCCAGTCGGGGGAGGTCAGAAATTCCCACGCCCAGTGGATGGCTTCGCGCTTGAAGTAATCGCCGAAGGAGAAGTTGCCGAGCATTTCAAAGTAGGTGCCGTGGCGCGCCGTTTTGCCGATGTTCTCGATATCGGGCGTGCGGATGCACTTCTGGCAGGTCGTCACGCGGCGGCGCGGCGGCTCTTCTTCCCCGGTGAACCATGTTTTCATGGGGCTCATGCCGGCGTTGATGAGCAGAAGCGAGGGGTCGTTGCGGGGGATCAGCGAGAAGCTGGGCAGACGCAGATGACCTTTTGTCTCAAAGAAGGAGAGATACATCTCCCGCAGCTCATTGAGTCCGAAATTTTTCATACTAACCTCCAAAAACAAATACACCCCGCCCCCGAAAAACAGGGGCGGGGAAAAACATTCCACGCGGTACCACCCTGATTGCGGCTTTAAGCGCTGACGCCAGCCGTATCTCGTGCGCCCGATAACGGAGGCGGACCGCCGCGCTCTTCGCGCGAAGGCTCAAAAGTGGCTGCCGCGGCGCCGGACGAGGGGCTTTCAGCCTCCCCCTCTCTCTGTAGACCGTATCAGCGCGGCTTGCTTCGTCATAGCCCAAAAATCTTATACATTCTATCACGAAATATCCGCTTGTCAACCGGGAAAATGACTCTTTCCGGCGGTTTTTCCGTACAGGAAAAACATACTGCTTGCTATCATCGCGCAAAAGTGTTACCTTTATAAAGGGTTTTTATGCCTCTGATACGTTTATACTAACCCGGAGGTGGGAAAAAATGCCCAACTGCGATGCCGGACTCGTTTCCGTTCTCATGAGCGTATATAACGGCGCTCCCACGCTCGAAAAGGCGGCGGCGTCCGTTCTGGCGCAGACGTACCGCGATCTGGAGCTCATCCTCTGCGACGACGCCTCCACGGACGATACATGGCGCATCATGCAGCGCATTGCCGCGCAGGATGCGCGCGTCACGATCTTCCAAAACAAAACAAATCTCGGTCTCGGCGCTTCGCTCAACGAGTGCCTTGCGCACGCGCAGGGCGCATACATCGCCCGGCAGGATGCCGACGATGTTTCCGACTCTGACCGCATCAAGCGGACGATGGACTTTCTGCTCTCGTCCGGCGCGCCCTACGCCGCGTGCGGCGTGCGCGTTTTCGACGATACCGGCGTATGGAGCACGCGGCAGTTTCCGCAGAAGATCACGAAGCACATCATCGCGCAGAAGAACCCCTTCTTCCACCCGACGATGCTCTTCCGCCGCGCCGTGCTCGAGAGCGTGAACGGCTACAGCACCTCCCCCGAAACGCGCCGCACGGAGGATTATGATCTCGTCATGCGGCTTGCCGCCAACGGCGTGATCGGGGAAAACTTGCAGGAGATCCTTTACTCGGTGTACGAACCGCAGGAAGCCTATCTCCGTCACAATGCCAGGACCCGCATGTATGAGGTTCGCGTCCGCGCGCGCGGACTGCGCGCGATGGGCTCCCCGGCTTCGGATTACATCTATCTTGTCAAACCGCTCATCATGGCGTGCGTTCCGCGCGGCATGATGCGCTCGGTAAAGCGGCTGCAATGGAAATGGCAGAGCCGCAACGGAAAAAAGTGAGGAACACCGGATCATGGCATTCAACAAAGGCTACGTAAAAGAAAAAATGGAGGGCTTTCGCCGGTTCACGCCGCTGCTGCGCGAGCTTGTGGTGCGCGACATCAAGGTGCGCTACCGCCATTCCGCGCTGGGGCTCGTGTGGACGGTGCTCAACCCGCTGCTGATGATGGTCGTCATCACGATCGTCTTTTCCACGCTCTTCAAGCAGAATATCCCGAATTTCCCGATCTATTATCTTTCGGGCTCGCTCATCTTTGCGTTCAATTCGGAATCGACGACGACCGCGCTCAACTCGATCATATCCAACGCCTCCCTCATCAAAAAGGTCTATATCCCGAAGTACCTGTTCCCGCTCTCGAATGTGCTTTCGGGGCTTGTGAATCTCGGGTTTTCGCTCATTGCGATGTTCATCGTGATGCTCATTACCGATGCGCCGTTCCACGCGACGCTCCTGCTGCTCCCGATCCCCATTTTCTATACGTTCCTCTTCTCCGTCGGGCTCGGCATCCTGCTCTCGGCGGTCACGGTGTTTTTCCGCGATATCGCGCATTTCTACAGCGTGTTCATTCTCGCGTGGACATACTTCACGCCCATCTTCTACCCCGTGGAGATCCTGCCGGACGCCGTGATGAAGCTCATGCAGATCAACCCGATGTACCATCTTGTCACCTACATGCGCTCCATCGTGCTCTACGGCGTGTTCCCCAGTCTGAAGGAAAACCTTCTCTGCCTGTGTCTGGGGCTTTTGATGCTCGCGCTGGGGCTTTTCGTATTTTATAAAAAGCAGGACAAGTTCGTCCTGTATGTCTGAGCGGAGGTGCGCCATGGGCAGCGTTATTAAAGTCAACGATGTTTCGATGATGTTCAATCTCAGCTCGGAGAAGATCGACAGCATCAAGGAATATTTCATCAAGGCCGTGCGCCGGGAGCTCCATTTTCAGGAGTTCTGGGCGCTGCGGGACATATCGTTCACGCTCGAAAAGGGCGATTCTCTCGGCATCGTCGGGCTGAACGGCTCCGGCAAGAGCACGCTTTTGAAAATCGTCTCCGGCATTTTGAAGCCGACCAAGGGCACGGTGGAGACCTGCGGGAGCATTGCTCCCCTCATCGAGCTCGGCGCGGGCTTTGACGCCAACCTTTCCGCGCGCGAGAACATCTATCTCAACGGCGCGATCCTCGGCTACAGCCGCGCGTATATGTCCGAGCGGTTCGACGAGATCATCGAGTTTGCCGAATTGCAGGACTTTGTGGACACCGCCGTGAAGAACTATTCCTCCGGCATGGTGGCGCGTCTCGGCTTTGCCATTGCGACGATGAACGTGCCGGACATTCTCATCATCGACGAGATCCTCGCCGTCGGCGACTATAAATTTCAGGAGAAGAGCTTCGCGCGCATGCAGGAGATGATCGCCTCCGGCGCAACGGTCGTTTTCGTCTCCCACTCGATCGAGCAGGTGCAGAAGATCTGCAAAAAGGCTCTCTGGCTCGAGCACGGCCATATGCGCATGCTCGGCGACGCGGACGCCGTGTGCGGGGAGTATATGCGCGCATGAGTACCGCCGCACCGAAGAAAAAGCGCGTCCTTTTTATCATCAACCAGTTCTTCAGGGGCGGCGCGGAAACGGCGCTCGTGAATCTTCTGCGCACGATGGACAGCGCGCGCTTCGACGTCGATCTTCTCATCTTTGATATGATCGACCTGCCGGGCAGTCTCTCCCTCATCCCGGAGATCCCGGACTGGGTACACGTCATCAACGTGGCCGAAAACGAAAAAAAGACCGCGTTCGTGAAAAAGGCCGTCTTCAAGCTTGAGCGGAAGCTCACCGGCACGCAGCCGTTCCGCCGCGGCGCCATCCGCTATCTGCAAAACCAATACTACGACGCCGCCATTTCCTACGGCGAGTGGTTTTCGAGCGCGCTCTGCGCGCGCTATGCCGCGGCACGGCGCAAATATGTCTGGATCCACGCAGACATGGACAAGGCCGCCTTTCTCCACCCGGACATCCTGCGCTTTGAAGCGCAGTTCGACGGCTTTCTCTTCGCCTCCCGCCACTCGATGGAGGGGGCGGTGAAAAAATATCCGCAGCTTGCCTCCCGCTCGGCCGTGCTTCCGAACCGCGTGGACAGCGAGAAGATCATCGCCATGAGTGAGGAAGCGCTGCCCATCTCTCTGCCGGAAGACGGTCTGCCGCTGCTCGTGACGGTCGCAAACGTGCGTGAGGAGAAAAACCATCTGCGGCAGGTCGCGGCGATGCAGCGGCTCTTTTCCGAGGGGCTGCGGTTTCGCTGGGTAAACATCGGCTCGCTTGCCAACGCCCCGCTCGTGGAAAAGCTCCGACTTGCGGTGCGGGATGCGGGGCTTGAAGACTATTTCACGCTGACCGGCCCGCTCGACAACCCCTACGGCGTGATGCGCCGCGCCGACGCCGTGTGCGTCCTCTCCGACCATGAATCGTGGTCGATGGTCATCACGGAAGCAAAGGCACTCGGCGTGCCGGTGATCGCAACGCGCACCTCCGGCGCGCTCGAACAGATCGAAGACGGCAAAAACGGCGTCCTCTGCGGCTTTTCCGATGAAGAGATCGCCGAAAGCCTCCGCGCCTTTCTCACCGGCGGCGCGGCGGAGACGATGCGCCGGGACGCGAAACGTCCAGCCGCCGAAACATCCCGGGACACACTGGAAGCGCTATTGGAAAACGACACGAAAAAGGCTCTCTATGTATTCGACGATATAAACTACGCGAGCGGCGCCCGCGCCGCGGCGCTCGCGCAGGCGCGCGCCGTGTCCGGCGTAGCGGAGGTATGGCTCTATTCCGCTGAGCCGTGCCGTGACGCCGCGCTCCGACAGGAGTTCCGGCTGCTCGAGATCCCCGACGGAGGTGGACTGCGGCTGCTCTCACGCCCGACGCGGCAGGTGCTGCGCGACGGGGACGTATCCCTTGCCGGAAAGCTTCTCCGGCTCGCCTACGCGGTGCTCGCGCACATCGGGCTCGAGTCTGTGCTGCCGAAAGCGCTGCTGCGGCGGAACATGACCGCGGCGTTTGAGACCTTCGACACGATCTTCGTCGTGAGCGAGGCCTCTAAAATGCGGGAATTTGTCTCCCGCTGCCGCCATCCGGGAAAGATCCAGTGGATCCATACGGACTACGCCGCCTGGCGGGAGCTGAACGAATGGACGCGCGCCGTTACGAAAAACGACGCCGCGCTCTATCGCCGCTTCGACGCGATCGTCTGTCTCAACAGGACGCTGCGCGAGAAGTTTCTCGCCGTATATCCGCAGTTTGCGGACAAGACGCTCGCCGTGCCGAACCCGGTGTTCCGCGGCGAGATACGCGAGCGCGCCAAAGCTCCGCTCACGGTGCCGGTGGACGAGCGGGTCTACAATCTCATCACCATCGGGCGGCTCGAGCGCGAAAAGCGCTATGACCGGCTGCTCGATATCGCCGCGGAGCTGAAAAAGCGCGGCTTCGCGTTCCGCTGGTACTTTGCCGGCAGCGGGCCGCTGTTCGAGGATATCCGGCGGCGGCGCGACGCGCTCGGTCTCGGCCCGTGCGTGACGCTGACCGGATATATGGAAAACCCGTGTCCCCTGCTCGCGCGGTGCGATGCGCTCGTGCTCTTTTCGGAGTATGAGGGCACGCCCGTCACGATCGACGAGGCCAAAACGCTCGGCGTGCCGGTCATCGCCAACGATGTCGGCGGCGTAAGGGAGATGCTGGAGGACGGGCGGTACGGCAAAATTACAGGCGGCGACGACAGCTTTATCAAACTTATCACTCAGCTATAGAAGGAGATCCAAGGATGGCGAAAATTATTTTTACGGTCGACAACATAAACTACAAAGGCGGCGGACATTTCGCCACGTTTAAGATCGCCAACTATCTTTGCAGCTGCGGCCACGGGGTCATTTTGTACTCTCCCGTTAAAGCGGAAGCATCGGTGCGCGCGGAGCTTGCTGACGGAATCGTGGTCTCACAAAGAGCCTCTTTTTCCGATGCCGACTATATCGTCGTTCCGTTTGAGAATTCAGCCTTCTTTGAAAAAATCGCAAACCTCAAAACCCGCGCAAAGAAGATCCAGTGGATACACATCGATTACGACGTCTGGAAGAACGTCGTGCAGGACGATACGGAGCGCAGAAGGCGGCTGCTCACAGCCTATGACAGGATCGTTTTTGTTTCGGAACATAACCGGAACAACTTTTTGAAGTATTTCCCCGAACACGCAGAAAAAAGCACGGTAGTATACAATTTCGTAGATTCTGACAAAATCCGCGCTATGGCAGCCGATGCAGTCGATGCGGAACTTTTCTCTAAGAAAACGTCCAATTCGCTGACCGTTGTTCTGCCCGGACGGCTGGAAGAGCAGAAAGCCTTTCACCGGATGCTGGACGCCGCCAAAGTACTGAAAGAGCGTGGATTGAATATTGAATGGCTGATTTTAGGACGCGGATATGAATACGATTCCCTTCTGCAGAAGAAGGAGCGCTACGGTCTGGACAATGTGCATTTTCTTGGCTTTCGGCAAAATCCGTATTCCTACATGAGAGCCGCCGACGTAACGGCGATTTTATCGGAATACGAAGGTCTCGCTCTCACCGTAGCAGAGAGCCTTACCGCCGGAACGCCGGTGCTGTCCACCCGCACCGGCGGTGTGGCGGAACTGCTTCCGGACGAATACGGCTGGATTATAGAAAATGACCTTTTGTCGATTATAGACGGAATGACCGCCATTTACGATGACCGGAAATTGCTGGAAGAAAAGAGAACTGCTCTTCGCTCCTATGCGTACAACAACGAACGAATCAAAGAAAGTCTGGACGCACTTTTCCAGACATCCGAAGAAAGAGGCCGCGCCGTGATGAACACGCAAACTATCTACTCCTCTAAAACGCCGGATATTTCCGTCATTATCCCGGTATACAACACCGCTGACTATCTCCCGGAGTGCCTTGACTCTGTGGTGGGACAGACTTTCGATAGCTTTGAGATCATTATCGTTAATGACGGCTCGACAGACAAGTCGCAGACGATCATCGATGACTATGTATATCAGTTTTCTGACCGCATCCGGGCGTTCACCATACCGAACGGCGGGCTGGGCAACGCGCGCAATTACGGTATCGGCAAAGCCCGCGGAAAATATCTCGCATTCGTTGATTCCGACGATTTTATCCACTGCGATATGCTCAAAAAAATGTATGAAGCCGCACGGCAGCACAATGCCGACTGCGTGATGGCGGATTATATCGCCTTCTGGGACGACGGGCGGGAAGAGCTCGTCCGCTCCGTTGAGTTTCCCGACGCTGGACGGCCGGATATTATGAAATACTCCGTCAAGTACGGCACAGTGAATATCTGCACAAAGCTGGTCGCGCGCGAGCTTTTCGATATCATCCGCTTCCCTGCCGGATTCTACGAGGATCTCGCCACGACGCCGATCCTTCTGAGCTGGGCCAAAAACGTCTCCTATCTCCGCGAGGGGCTCTATTTCTACCGCCAGCGCGTCGGTTCCATCACGTCGATAAAATCCGGCGACAAGCGCCTGCTCGACTGCTATGCCGCGTGGGATCGTATCCGCGAACACGCCAACCCTCTCTTTGAAAAGGAAATACAGTTTGCGGTATACTGGAGCCTCAACTTTTTCTGCACCAATTTTCTCGATGACTTCACAAAGCAGTCCAAGGATTACTATGACCGGAACCGGGACTATTTCCGCGGAAACGCATATATTGCCGACGCGATCCGTGAAGAGACATTTCTGGATTTTGAGCATCTGGACACGATCCCGAAAATCATCCATTACTGCTGGTTCGGCAACGGGGAGAAAAGCGAGCTCATTCAAAAATGCATGGATTCCTGGAAGAAGTACGCCCCGGATTTTGAGATCATGGAGTGGAATGAATCCAATTGCAACATTCACACAAACCGGTATGTGGAAGAAGCGTACGAAAAGAAGCAGTATGCCTTTGTTTCCGATTATTTTCGGTTAAAGGCGCTGTACGATCACGGTGGCGTTTACATGGATACAGACATGGAACTTCATCAGCCGTTGGAAAGTTTTCTCTATGCGAAATCGTTCTTTGCTTTTGAAACGCCTCTCTTCATTCACGCCGGTATTTTGGGTGCCGAAAAAAACTGCGGGCTCATTGGCGAACTGCGCCGCTCGTATGAAGAAGACACTTTCGATCTGACAGAGTGTCCCGGAGAGGACTTCACGATCCCACGCCGTCTTACGCAGCTTCTCATCAAACGGACGAACCTGCAATTGAACGGAAAATCACAGCTTTTGGAAGGCAACATCCGTGTATTCAGCGCCAATCGTATGACTGTGAATATGCACGACGGGAGATGTGTCTGCGAGCACCATTACGAGGGCAGTTGGCTAAGAAAGGATAATGGTCCAGCTCCGGATTATACATACGAAGTTTTGAAGCACTACTTCACATGGGATCTGCTGCACGGAGACAACGACATATCTCTCCCCGGTGATACGGCGCAGCTTCTCGCCTACTATAAAAGCGAATGTGATCGCTACGAAAACTCCACCTGCTGGAAAATCACCAAGCCGCTCCGCATTCTCGGAGATTTTCTGAAAAAGATTTTCCGGCGCAACAAAGTCTCCTGACCGGGACATATTACCGGGGTACAGGTTATGAAAAAAAACAAAAACTATCTCGCATTGCCGGCCATTGTTCTGGCTGCGCTTTATCTCACCTTTCTGGTCAACCTCCAAACACTGGAGACCGCGATGCAGCGGGTGTTTATCTTCTGCTATTTCGTGGTCATGGGCGTGCTGGCATTCTTTTTGAAGGGCAAATACGCCGAGGGAAAGCCGTTCCCGCTCCAAAGCCGGATCGCCGCGGCGCTGCTCGCCGCGCTGCTCGTCGGCGCGGGCTGGAACACATTTCTGCCGCATGTACGCTTCCCGCTGGAAGGCTCGCACATGTACGCGCTCTGGGAAAAGCTGCTCTATACGCTCGGTGCGTGGTGCGTTGTGTTCTACTTTGCGCAGCTCGCGCTGCTGTTTCTCGCCCGCCCCATGGAAAAGCGCGGCTGGACAGAGCGGCAGAAAGTGCTCGCCTTTCTTCTCATGGGAAACTTTGTGTTTCTCTTTTTCACGAGCGAGCGCATCCAGCCGACGCATCTGACGCAGGGCTTTCTCCTGCTGCTGACGGTCGCTTCCGTCTGGTGCTTCAACCGGAAGAGCGGCTGTATGGAAAAGTACCGCACAAAGGGCTCCCGTGCCGCCATTGGGATAATCGCCGTTTATGCCTCGCTTGCGAGCTTCGCGCAGCGCTTCTTTCTGGACGGCAACACGAGGATGCATTTTTCGCTGCCGGGGCTTTTCTATGTGCTAAGCGGTATTCTCTGGTTCATCCCCGTTATCCGGCTGCTGCTGTTCGCGCTGGAATGGCTCTCCTCCCGCCCCCGCACGCTGCCGAAACCGGGAAGCCGGAAGAAGGCGCTGTGCGTTCTTCTTATTGCACTGCTTCTCTGTCAGGTCTTTGTACTCTGGGCCGAATGGCCGGGCGGATTTCCGCTCGACGCCATTGATCAATATCATCAAGCCCTGGGGGATTACGGGATGAGCGACAACCATCCGTTTCTCTGCACGATGCTGGAGCGGATCGTTCTGACCGTTATCCCCCATCCCGCCGCGCTCACGGCGGTGCAGCTGCTGCTCTTCTCGCTCGTGCTGTGCGCGTTCCTCATGATGGGGTACGACCGCGGCGTGCCGCTGCCGCTGCTCGTATTTCTCGGATGCTTCTTTGCGCTGATGCCGAATCAGGTGCTCAGCTGGACGAACGTACTAAAGGATTTTCCGTTCACGCTCGCGCTGCTGTGGGGTACATATCTCCTTTTGCAGCTTGCGCTCGATACGCCGCGCAGCCGGAAATGGCCGTTTTACGCCTGTCTTGCGCTGGACATCTTTCTCGTGTCCCTCCTGCGGCACAACGGCGCCGCGCCCGCGGCGGCGATGATCGTTCTCTGCATTGTACTCACCGTCCGGCGCTATAAGCAGGTGAAGCTCCGCGCGCTTACGGCGGCGGTGCTTGCCGCGGTGTCGTTCGGCGTATTCAAGGGGCCGGTCATGACGGCACTCAATGTTGCGCCGGTGTCGCTCTCGCCGTTCACGACGCTTTTCTGCGCCGTCGGCTCGTGCGTGAATAAGGATCTGCCGCTCTCCGAGGAAGCGGACGCGATTTTGGAAAAGGCGCTCCCGCTCGAGGACTTGCACGATTATTACGCACGCTATTACGGCCATGATTTCTATTACTGGGGCCGTCCGGAGGGGAGCGTTCCCTATACGCCGACGGAGGTAACGACGCCGGATATCCTCCGGGTCTACGGCGAAGCGCTATGCAAGTATCCGGATGTGATACTAAAGGACCGCATCGACGGGTGCGACATTCTCTGGGATGTCGCGGAACCGGAGGACAGCTTCAACGCAAAGTCCTTCTGTCTTGTGTATGACCGGGACTGGATGGCGCAGTACGTCGATATGGCCGATTACTACGATGCGGACGACGGCGTGCTCCGCGATTACCGGCAGAACTTCTTCACCAAAGCCTACCTCCGGCTGACCGGAACGCCCCGAAACAGCGTGGTGGACATTCTGCTCTGGCGCACGGGCGCGTATCTGATCGCGTTCTGGGTGCTGCTGCTCTTCTGGCGGAAAAACGGTATGCAGCGTTTCCGCTCCGCAGCCGTGCCGTTCCTCGGCAATCTCATCATCTCCGTGCTGTATGTTTACCACCAGAGCTTCCGGTACGTCTACTTCGTGCAGGTGTGCGTGCTCGCTCTCCTCTTCGCCACGGTCGTGTGCAGACCGCGGCCGCCGCAGCCGGAAGAAGAATAAAAAATGACCGCCGCGTTTCCGGTGTTTCGGAAACGCGGCGGTCGATTTTCTCAGGAGTCTTTTTTATCGACGCGGTATTTTTTCTTGAAGATGCTCGCGCGGATGCCGAGCTCCTTGCCCTTGACGAGGCGGGCGAAGTTCTTCCGGTGCTTCCAGAAGATGAGCGCGACCGTGGCGGCCATGATCGCAATGTCCCAGCCGCTCCGTCCCGTGAGGATGCACCAGACGAGATACCCCACGCTCGCCGAGAGCGTGCCGATGAACATATAGTCCGTGATGAACGTGATGACCGCGACGCCCGCCACAAGGATGAGAAACAGCCGCCAGTCGAGCGCGAGCGCGCTGCCGAGCAGCACCGCGATGCCCTTGCCGCCCTGGAATTCCAGATAGAACGGATAGAGATGCCCCGCCACGCACGCCGCCATCGTCACGGTCTGGATGGAGGGCGAGCTGTGGAACAGGAATCCCGCCAGCCATACCATGAGCGCCGATTTGAGCGCGTCGCACAGAAACACGACCGCCGCGACGCCCGAGCCCATCGTCCGCCCGGCGTTCGTCGTCCCGGCGTTGCCGGAGCCCTTCGTGCGGATATCAAAGCCGCGCTTCTTCGCCAGCAGCCACGCAAAATTCACCGCTCCGGCCAGATAGCCCGCGAGAATGCAGAACACATACGGAAGAACGGTTTTCAAAAAAGTCTGCATGAGTGCGATCCTTTCGCAGATACATAAAGAAATTTATATACTTTGGCATACTACTATGTGATATCACAGTATAAAGATTTTGTCAACGAACATATCCGCGCTATTGTCTTTTTCGGCGGAAAGGTACTTGCGTTTCCGCGCCTCAGCGGGTAAACTGTATCTGTATTTAAATTATGTAACCCAATTCAATACGGAGGTAGTATATGTACTGCACGAAAAAAATTGCGTCGGATCTTGTCTGGGTCGGCGCGAACGACCGCCGTCTCGCCATGTTTGAGGGCGTATATTCCGTTCCGGCGGGCGTTTCCTATAACTCCTATCTTCTCACGGACGAGAAGACCGTCCTCTTCGACACGGTCGATAAGGCCGTGAGCCGCACCTTCTTTGAAAATCTGGAGCACGAGCTCGGCGGGCGGCCGCTCGACTATGTGATCGTACACCACATGGAGCCGGACCACTCCGCCACGCTCTCGGAGCTGCTGCTGCGCCACCCGGAAACCACGGTCGTCTGCAACGACAAGACCGCCGTGATGATCGCGCAGTTTTTCGGCAAGGACGCCGTGAAGAACATGCATCTCGTCAAGGAGGGCGACGTGCTCTCCGCGGGCGCGCACGAGCTCACGTTCTATCTTGCCCCGATGATCCACTGGCCGGAGGTCATGATGACCTATGACAAGAGCGCGCACACGCTCTTCACCGCGGACGCCTTCGGCGTTTTCGGCGCGCTCAACGGCGCGATCTTCGCCGACGAGGTGGATTTTGACCGCGACTATCTCAAGGAGGCGCGCCGGTACTACACGAACATCGTCGGCAAATACGGCGTGCAGGTGCAGAATCTCTTCAAGAAGATCGCGGGTCTGGACATTCAGATGCTCTGCCCGCTGCACGGCTTCGTCTGGCGGCGTGATCTCGGATATATTCTGGAAAAGTACAACCTCTGGAGCACCTATACGCCGGAGGACAAGGGCGTGATGATCGCGTACGCCTCGATCTACGGCAACACGGAAAACGCCGCCGAGATCCTCGCCTCGAAGCTGCGCGAGCGCGGTGTGCGCACCGCGATGTACGACGTGTCCGTCACCCCGGCCTCGGACATCATCGCCGAGTGCTTCCGGTTGAGCCATCTGGTGTTTGCCTCGGCGACGTACAACGGCGGCATTTTCGTCACGATGGACGAGCTGCTGCGCGATATCGCCGCGCACAATCTCCAGAAGCGCACCGTCGCTTTTATGGAAAACGGCACGTGGGCGCCCGTCAGCGCGCGGCAGATGGCGGCGATCCTCGCTCCGCTCAAGAACATGACGGTGCTCGAGCAGAGCGTCACGATCCGCTCCTCGCTCACCGAAGGGCAGCTCGCCGAGATCGAAGCGCTCGCCGATGTGCTCGCGGAGGGCATCCGGTAAAAACTGGCAACGAAAAATAACAAAAATTCCGAGTGCGGAGGAAACCTTTTGACCCCGCCGCGCGTCTTATAGTCAGAAAGCAAGCGGCAGGGCTATGCGCCGCGCCGTTTTCAAGGAGGTACTTTGTTATGACAAAGAAACTGATGGCTCTTCTGCTCGCCGTGCTGATGGCAGTATCGCTGCTGCCCATGCCGGCGATGGCAGGCGACGCCCAAGTCATCACGGACCTTTCGGGCATTTCCGCGGGAGGATCCTATGTTGTCGATAAATCCGTCAAGGATATCGTCCTCTCCGCGCCGCTTACGCTCGACAAGGACGTGACGCTCGAGCTGACCGGTCAGACGGTCACGCTCAAGCTCGCCGACGGCGAGAGCTATGCCGACGCTTCCGTTTTCCATGTGGAGAGCGGCAGTCTGACGCTCAAGGGCTCCGGCACGGTCAAGGTGCCGGACAACGCTTCCGGCGTCGTTGTCGCGAAGGACGCCGCCGTGACCATCTCGGGCGAGGTCGGCATCTCCGGCGGCGCTTCCGGCGTGAAGGCCGTTGTCGGCGCTTCCGGCGTGAAGATCCGCGTGAATACGCTCGGCAAGATCGAGTCGGCAAACGGCATCAACCTGTCCGGCGCTTCCGGCGAGATCAAGATCGCCTCCGGCACGGTCAAGGGCAGCGTCTGCGCCATTGCCCCCGATAAGGACAACGCGCTCACGCTCGGCAAGATGCTCGACGGCTCCACGCTCTACATCGGCGGCACGGCCGCCACGGAGGAGCAGCTCGCCGCCGCTCCCACCGCCGAAATGAGGGAGCTTGTTTTTGACGACGGCAAAGCCCCCGCGCTGACTATTTCCTCCGCCGCGCGCACCTCGGAGACCGAGGGCAGCGTCACCTTCACTGCCTCGAAAGCCGGTACATACTACTACCAGCTCGACGGCGAACCCGCTTCCGCGGCGGACATCATGAAGGACGAGGCGAAGGCCGAGCTCGTCCGCGGCGCGAATACGATCTCTCTCAAGGATCTCGACGCCAACGCCCACACCGTCTACATTGCCGCGAAGGACGCCTTCGGCCATACGACCGAGCTTCTGACCGCAGCGATCCCCGCGGTGCTCGCCGCGCCGACCGCCCCCGTCTGGGACGGCAAGAAGGCCACGTGGACCGGCGTGGAGGGTGTGAATGATTACACCGTGCAGCTCTATCTGGGCTCCGACGCCTACGGCGATCCCATCCCCGTGAATGGTGCGTCCGCTACGGATGATCTCTCCGACGTGATGAAGGACGACGGCGTTTACACGTTCGCCGTGCGTTCCGTCGGCGCGAACACCGTCGGCGCGTGGTCTGAGCGCAGCGCCGAAACGGTGCGCGACACCGCCGCCCCCATCCTCACGGTGCCGGCCGACGGCGTCAAGCGCACGGCGCAGGACACCGCCACCGTCGCCTTCGTCTCCAACGAGGACGGCAAGCTCTACTATGTTCTCAACGACGATGCCGCCGATGTATTCGCCTCCGGCAGCACCATGGCGCTCACGAAGGGCGAGGACAACACGCTCACGCTCACCGGCCTTGCCGACAGTGCCGCCGTCGTCGTCCGCTACGCCGCCGAGGACGGTCTCGGAAACCGCGGCGAAGTGCAGACCGTGACCGTGCCGCTCTATCTCGCGGCCCCCGCCACGCTCACCTGGGTGAACGGCACCTCCACCGCGATGTGGTCGGAGGTCCCCGGCGCTGCGTCCTACTGCGTGCAGCTCTATAAGGACGGCGCGGAGGTCGCGCCTGCCGTTACCGCGGATACGACCAGCTACACCTTCACGCTGGAAGAGTCCGGCTCCTACACCTTCAAGGTGCAGGCCGTCAACGGCGATATTCTGAGCGCGTGGTCGGAAGCGAGCGGCGCTCTCACCATCGATAAGACCGCGCCCGCCGTCTCCGGCGAGAGCGCGAGCCGCACGGACGCTTCCAACGGCTCCGTGACCTTCACCTCCGACGAGGCCGGCAAGGTCTACTACATCGTCGGCGGCGAGAAGCCTGCGCAGGATGCTCTTCTTGCCTCGGCAAACGTGAAGGACATCGCCTCCGGCGAAACGAAGATCGATCTCTCCGGTCTCGGCGCGGAAGCAACGAACGTGTATCTTATGGTTGTGGACGCCGCCGGGAACAGGAGCGACGTTAAGACCGTGAAAGTTCCCGTGTATCTCGCAAAGCCCACCACGATCACCTGGGTCAACAACACCGCGACCGCCATGTGGAACGCCGTGTCCGGCGCGGAAGCCTATAACATCCAGCTTCTCCGCGACGGCAGCGATTACGGCAACGTGATCGTCGTCAACGGCGGCTCCGTTACGACCTCGGACCTTACGCCCCACATGAACGACGACGGCGTTTACACTTTCCGCGTGCAGGCGGCCGCCGCCGGAACGCAGAGCGAGTGGTCGGACGCTTCCGCCACGAGCTATAAGCGCGACACCCAGAAGCCCACCATCAAGGGCGAGCCCTCCAAGCGCATCGACGCGAAGACCGCGCAGTTCTACTTCACCTCCTCCGAAGAAGGAACGTATTACTACACGGTCGATCATGTGAACAGCGGTGCTCCGACCGCGGAGCAGATCGCCAACGACAAGAACCCGAACGGCGGCTGCACCAACGTCCGCACCACCATCACCCTCAAAGATATCGCCGATACGAACGCCCGCAAGGTCTATGTCGTTGTGCGCGATAAGAGCGGCAATCTGAGCGAAGTGTTCACGATCACCGTTCCCGCCTACAGCGCGCAGCCGACGCCCACCCCGACGCCGGCCCCGACCGCAGCGCCGACGAGCGCTCCCACGACCTACACCGTGACGCTCCAGGGCGGCACCGGCTATACCATTGCCGCGACCGGCGGCTCCAAGAGCCCCGTAAACGCCGGCGGCAGCTTCTCCTTCACCGTGACGCCCAGCAACGGCTACACCCGCGGCAACGGCTTTTCCGTAAAGGCCAACGGCACGACGCTCACGAGCAACAACGGCGTTTACACCATCAGCAACATCAACGCCAACCAGACCGTCAGCGTGTCCGGCATTGTGAAGAGACAGAACACCGGCGGCGGCACGCTGCCTGCCGCGCCCGCCATCACCACCACGACGCTCGCCGCGGCCACGATGGGCAAGGAATACCGCCAGCAGATCACCGCCACCGGCGGCACGCCGATCACCTGGTCCTACAGCGGCACGCTGCCCGACGGCATGACGCTCGCGGCCAACACCGGTATTCTCTCCGGCACGCCCACGCAGGAAGGCTCTTTCCGCTTCGCCGTGAAGGCGACGAACTCCACCGGCTTCTCCACGCGGCAGATGACGCTCGTCGTCGCCGGCAGTGAGTACACCGTCACCAAGGGCGCGAACAGCGAATGGACGCAGGGCGGAGACAAGGGCATCGACTTCTCCGGCAGCGGCAAGGGTACATTCACCGTGAAGGTGGACGGCGCCGCGGTCGCCGCCGGGAAATACACCGCCTCCGCGGACGGCTCCACCGTCACGCTCAAGCCGGAATATCTCGACACGCTCGCCGCGGGCTCCCACACCGTAACTCTCGTCTACGGCGACGGCAGTGCGAAGGCCAAGTTCACCATCAAGGCGAAGGATAAGACCGTTGCCCCGACCGTTTCCTCCCAGCCCGCGAGCGCGTCCGTCAACGCGGACAGCTCCGCCACGTTCACCGTGACGGCGAGCGGCACCACGCCGCTGCTCTGCCAGTGGCAGGTGGACAAAAACGACGGCAGCGGCTGGACGGATATCTCCGGCGCGGTGAACGCGAGCTACACCGTCGAAAAAGTCACCGCCGAGCAGAACGGCTGGAAGTACCGCTGCGTGATCAAAAACGCTGCCGGTTCCGTGGAGAGCAACGCCGCGACGCTCACCGTGAAGGAAGCCATCGGCGACGTGAAGAAAAACGACGACACCAAGGATACCACGTCGTCCGGCGGTCTCGGCCGCATCCTTCTCATCACGGGCATCATCGTGGCCGTCCTGGCACTCGGCGCGGGTTTGTACTTCTACTTCCGCCGCCGCAGCGCCTCCCGCTACACGGAGGACGATACCGCCTGGAGAAAGTGATCCGGAAATAAACCAATACGCAAAGGCCGCCCCTTATCGGGGCGGTCCTTGAGCTTGTCAAAAAAGGATTTTTGACAAGCTCTCAAACGAGACCCACTTCGTTGGGCTCTCGTTTGAAAAGGCTGCGGCTCGCCGCAGCGCACTCGCTTACGCTCGCACGTTTGCGAGCCGAGAAGTATTTTCTCCGACGTACACGCCGCCGGAGAAAATGAATGAAATTCTATTTGCGCCTGCGGGCGCAAACTCTGCGAGGCTTTTTCGACAGGCTGAAGGCCGCCCCTTATCGGGGCGGCCCTGATTTTTTCCGCCTCTCGCATAGACTTTTTTCTGTCGGCCTTTTACCGGGCTGTGAAACCTTAAATCTGTGCAGTATGCGGCGGGATCGGGTGCGGAAGGGTGCTTCGCTTGGCATTATGAATAATATTTATTTTACCGCTTGACATTTTTGGATTTATGAATTAATATTCAATCACAAGTTAAATATATCGCCTTCCGCATCACCGGGTGCGGGTCAAAAAGACGTCCGGGCAATTCCGCAGGTACGGCGCACATGCGCTACAAGGAATGCCCCGGGCGCCTTTTGCTTTATCCGGGCTGCAGCGGGCGGAAAGGAGAATTTTTATGTACATCAAGCCGTTTGCCGTAGAGGAATGGATGAACGAATGGGAGGTCGGCGCGCGATACAACATCGCGGAGACGTGCGTCGATTCCGTGTCGCTCAACGAGCTGTTCGCGCTAACCGGCGAGGACAAGGCCGCCTTTCTGGAGAATCTCGCCGCGCGCCGGCTGACCTACGGCGACATTGAAGGCGCGCCCGCGTTCCGGCAGGGCATCTGCTCGCTTTATAAAACGGTCAAGCCCGAAAACATTGTCACAACGCACGGCGCGGCGGGCGCGAACCACCATGTGTTCTGCTCGCTCGTATCGCCGGGTGACCTCGTCATCAGCGTTCTGCCGACGTACCAGCAGCTCTACTCCATCCCCGAATCGCTCGGCGCAAAGGTAAAGATTCTCCCCCTGAGCCGCGAAAACGGGTATCTCCCCGATCTTGACGCGCTGCGCGCGCTCGCCGTACCGGGGACAAAAATGATCTGCATCAACAACCCCAACAATCCGACCGGCGCGCTCATGAGCCGCGATATGCTCGAAGAGATCGTGCAGATCGCGCGCGAGGCGGGCGCGTACATTCTCTGCGACGAGGTATACCGCCATCTCTCCCAGACCGACGAGTGGAGCGAGTCCATCGCGGATCTTTACGAAAAGGGCATCTCCGTGAGCAGCATGTCAAAGGTCTTCTCTCTTGCCGGGCTGCGGCTCGGCTGGATCGCCACGCGCGACAAGGACGCGCTCCGCGCGCTCGTCTCTCACCGTGATTACGATCTCATCAGCGGCGGCATGATCGACGAGGCCATTGCCGCGCTCGCGCTCAAGCACAGCGATAAAATGCTCGCGCGCAGCCGCGCCATCGTGCGGGAAAATCTCGCCATTCTGGACAATTGGGTCGCCGGAGAAAAGCACGCGAGCTACGTCAAGCCCCTCGGCGGCACGACGGCGCTCGTCTACTACGATTTCGACATTTCCTCCTATGAGCTGTGCGAGGAGATGTACCATAAGACCGGTGCGTTCGTCACGCCGGGCGACTGCTTTGAGCAGCCGAAGAGCATGCGCATCGGCTACGCCTACGGCAAGGAAGCGCTCGTGAAAGGGCTGAAGGCTGTGAGCGAGTACTTTGCGTGGAAGGAAAAGGAGCTGGAAAAATGAGCACCATCCGCGTCATCGGACGGGAGGATATCCAGAAGGTATTCACCGTGACCGCGGCGCTCCGCGCCGTAGAGAGCGCCTACGCCGGGAAATCCGCCGGAACGGGCCGCGTGTGGCCGATGGTATTCCATGAGTTCGACCCCGGCCACGCCGATCTCGACATCAAATCCGGCGATCTCGAAAGCGCGGGCGTATACGGTCTGAAGGTCGTTTCATGGTATGACGCGAACGCGGAAAAGCCGCTCCCGGCGCTTTTCGGCACGTCGCTCCTCTTTGATCTTGCCACCGGCGAGCCGAAGGCGCTTTTGAACGCCGGGCCGATCACAGCGCTGCGCACCGGCGCCGCGGCCGCCGTCGGCGCAAAATACCTTGCTCGCAAGGACGCGAAAACGCTCACGATCGTCGGCTGCGGCGAGCTCTGCCCGTATCTTACCGCGGCCGCGCTCGCGGCGATCCCGTCCCTCAAGACCGTGTATCTCACAAACCCGCACCGCCCCGAAAAGGCCGCCGAGCGGCTCGCCGCCGTGACAGCGGCAACGGACGCGCTGCTCAAGGCGTGCGGTCATGCCCGTACCGCCGCGATCAGCGCCGCGGCAGATGCAGCATCCGCCGTCGGAGAAAGCGACGTCATTTTCACCGCCACCTGCGCCAAGGCACCGGTCGTGAAAAGCGCCTGGGTCAAGCCCGGTACGCATGTAAGCTGCATCGGCGCCGACCTGCCCGGCAAGCAGGAGGTCGAATCGGCGGTGCTCGCCCGCGCCGCCGTCTACGGCGACGATACGGCGCAGTGCTTCGCCGTCGGCGAATGCGAGCTGCCGCACAAAGAGGGCGTCCTCCCCGCTCTCGCCGGGGAGCTTGGCGAGGTCATTCTCGGCGAAAAGGCCGGACGGACGAGCGATGCGGAGATCACCGTTTTCGACTCCACCGGCATCGCTCTGCAGGACATCGCCTCCGCCGCAGTCATTCTCAATGCCTGCGAAAAGCAGGGACTCGGCACGGTCTGCGAAATATAAACCAGAAAACCCTCGCCCCGGACGCATCGTCCGGGGCGAGGGTTTTCTGCAATTGCAATTATTCGACGCGGCCTTCCATACCCGAGACCTGAGGAAAAATGTCAAAATGAATAGGAAAATGGCAGATAACGCTTGCGGAACCATGCCAGATGTTATATAATTTGACATAGTTCCGCAAGGCACGTAAAAAGGAGGATGAGAAATTGATGAAAAAAGCACTTCACAAGCTGACTCTCGCAGTACTTATCGCCGCGTTTATTTTGACTTTGGCCGGGTGCGGTTCCGATGATACCCTGAAAAAAAACATCACAGGAAGCTGGGCCTGCCGCGGGATCGACGTGACCGATATGATTCTGGAGGGAATGCTCGAGGGCGTCAGCGGCGATGCCGAAGCAGAGGAGTTCATCAGCAATATGAATGTCGGCGTGCTGACGGTGGACTATCTTCTCGATATCCGCGAGGACGGTACATTCGTTCTTTCGATCGATCCGAGTTCCGCCGGCAAGCTGGCCGATCAGTTTTCCGCCGCAATGGCTGACGTAATGTATACCTATTTAGAAACCGAGCTGGAAAAGCTCGCAAACGAGAACGGCATGACGCTGGATGAGGTGATAAGTGTACTCGGCTGCAGCAACATAGATGAAGCGATTGAAAGCTCGCTGGGCGGACAGTCCCTGGCGGAGTATTGTGACGGGGTCTTCGCTGAATCGGACATACAGGACATTTTAGCAGAGGGCACGGAAAGCGGTACATACAGCGTGAAAAGCGGCAAGATCCTTCTCTCCGCCGATGATGCGGCCATCAGCCTCATCGAGTATGATGAAAAATCCGACACCGTCTCTCTGACCGAGTCCGGCTTTGACGAGCCGTTCATTTTTACCCGCCGGTAACGGAATAAAGCGTTTATAATATTCTGCCCCGAACGGATGTTCCGTTCGGGGCAGCGTTCCTATACAAAGGAAAAATTATTCAACGCGGCCTTCGAGGACCTTGAGATCGTAGGGCTCGAATTTCACGTGGCGGTAGGCTTCCACATCCAGCGGCACGCCGGTCCAGTCGGAGTGCGGCTCGCCGGTCTGCTTGACGAGAACGTCGTAGAGAATGTCATACGTCGTGCCGTCGATCGTCTCGGTCATCGTGCTGTAGGGCAGCGTGCGGTGATAGGCGATATGCTGGCCGTGATTGTTGAAGTGGTAGCCGCAGCGGATGCGGCAGCCGTCCAGACCCAGATACTCAAAGTTCTTCATGAGATCGGCGAGAATCTGGTCGCCCTCTCGCTCATAGAGGTTTTCGGGCGTGGTGATGGTGTAGTCCGCGCGAAACTGGATGGGCAGGCCGTACTTTGCGAAGCGGTTGGCAAAGGCGATCATGCCGTCGTGCGGATAGTTCTTGAAGAGCACGCAGTTGATGCGCACCGGCACCTTGAGCGAGCCGAGAAGCTCGTCGTTGCACTCCTCCACATAGTGCACCATGTGGCGGGAGATGTTGATGCAGGTGATCTTATCCTTGTTGCGCTCCGTGAACGCAATGATGCGCTCGGCGGGAAAAAGATCGGATACCGGGAGCGTCGTGTTGATGAACACACGGTGGCCCTCCGGGATGCAGTCCATCATCACCTGCAGCGCTTCCGGCTCGGAAAACGGCTCGCCGCCGGTGAACACGAAATCGCACTTTGGCGTGATCTCATGGAACATGCGGATGCTCTCGCACACCTTTTCCACGCTGAAGCCTTCGGGATTCTGGTATTCCTGCTTATTGATGCAGAACGGGCAGTGGTTTTTGCAGTCGTACGGGACGAACACCGTGACGGTCGCGCCGCCCTCGCGGGTCATATACGGGTTGTGGTTTGTCATATTCTTCACCTACATGGGGTAATTTCAAAAAGGTATTATAACACAGCCTTAACAGAAAAGCCAGAAAAAAACAACATAAAGTTGAAAAAAACGAAAATTTTCCGGTTTTACTCGCTTAGTACGTCACGTCCCAGAGGAAAAGCCCCTGCGCCGGGGCGGTAAAACCGGCACTCGCACGGCTGTGTGAGGCAAGGATCGCCTCCATATCGTCCGGACGGCGCTCTCCGAGACCGACCTCGAGCAGCGTGCCGGTCAGGATGCGCACCATATTGTATAAAAACCCGTCGCCGGTATACGTAAGCCGCACTTCTTCCCCGCAGCGTTCGATCCCGATAGACTCTATCGTGCGCGTGGCGGCACGGCCCGTTTTCTTTCCGGTGGAAAAGGCAGAGAATTCGTGCCGCCCGCAAAGCTGTGCCGCGGCGCAGCGCATGGCGTCAAGATCCAGCGGGCGCGGCTCCGCATACACATACTTTCTTTCAAACACGCAGGGCGCATCGCTGTTCCAGACACGGTAAATATACGTTTTCCGCGCCGCCGAAAGGCGAGCGTGGAACCGTTCCGGCGCTTTCTCGAGCGCGAGCGCGCCGATATCCTCCGGCAGATATTCCCGGAGCAGAGCCAAAAGCTCCGCGCAGGACTTGTCCGTATCCGCCCGGAAGGAGCACACCTGCATTCTCGCGTGGACGCCGGCATCCGTGCGGCCGCTGCCCGCGATCTCGACGGGCTGCTCCAGCGCGCGGGAGAGCAGCGTCTCAAGCTTGCCCTGCACCGTCTGGGCGGTGTTTCCCTGCTTCTGCCAGCCGCGGTAGCGCGTGCCGTCGTAGCAAAGCGTCAGTTTATAATTTTGCATCGGGCAACTCCCTTCTTTTTCTCGCAGAGCTTAGTATAGCACATTTGAATACATCGTCCATATACTTTTCGATATTTTCTGTTTTTCTGTTGAATCTGCCGATCCGTTCAAATTTGTTTACATTTTCCCCGGAATTTGTTCATGAAATGTTCACTCTTTGATTTTAACGCCGGTTATAATAGCATCATACAGAGCATCCGGTGTGCAGCCGCCGAATGATCTGAATGCCTCCATCTTAATTTAAAAAAATCCGCCGCTTCTTGCGGCGGATTTTTTTGCTTTTTCCGGATAGCACGGAGCGAATCTGACAAATACTTGTTGCATTGTTACACAGCGCTTGGTATATTTAAATAAACACCATGCGGATCCCCTTCCTGTGCAGCGTCCCTCTCGCCGCCTGCCCCGGAAGCGCCCGACCCGCTCAAATCCGAAACGCTCTCGAAAATCTGCGAGGAATCCGCCGCAGCCAACCCGGAGGGAAAAACCATGAACATTCTCCTTGTCATCGATATGCAGAAGGACTTCGTCGATCAGGCGCTCGGCACCCCCGAGGCGCAGGCCATCGTCCCGAACGTTGTAGCCAAGATCAACGAATACAAGGCCCGCGGCGACGTGATCATCGCCACGAAGGACACGCACGAGGAAACCTATCTTGAAACGCAGGAGGGCGTCAACCTCCCGTTTATCCACTGCGTGCAGAACACCGAGGGCTGGCAGCTGGATGATGCGGTGCAGGCCGCTATGCCGGAAAACGCCACGATCGTCAATAAGCCCACCTTCGGCTCGACCGAACTTGTAAAGATCATCGGCGAATATGTCGCGCAGTACGGCGAGACGAACGTCCATATGGAGATTGTCGGTCTCTGCACCGACATCTGCGTCGTATCGAACGCGCTGATAGAAAAGGCGTTCTATCCCGAAATGCCCATCACGCTGGACGCTTCCTGCTGCGCGGGCGTCACCCCCGCAACGCACGACGCCGCCATCGCCACGATGCGCATGTGCCAGATCAACGTCATCAACGCTGACTGATCTCTTTTCTGACATACATATCGCCCCGCCATCCGGCGGGGCAACAGACTCAAATCACCCGTTGGGAGTTTTCCCAACGGGTGATTTGAGCATTGGTTATCAGTTTTTGGAGAACTCCGCGAGCTCCAGGCCGGGGTTCTGCTTGAGCGTGTAGGCGATGTTCCACTCGCCGCCGAAGAGCAGGAGGTTGTTGCCCTTGAAGTCCTGCACCCACTTGGTGTCGCGCGTGAGCGTGAGCGTTGCGGGGTCGGTGTCGCTCACGATCCAGCGGATGTTTTCATACGGCAGCGCGCGGCGGCGCACGGCGGTGGAATATTCGCTCTGCAAACGGTATTCAAGCACGTCGAACTGCAGCACGCCGACGACGCCGACGATGACCTCCTCCAAGCCGGTGTTCGGCTCGTGGAAGATCTGGATGGCGCCCTCCTGTGCGATCTGGCGAATACCGGTCTCGAACTGCTTGCGCTTCATCGTGTCCTTGCGCTCAAAGGCGGCGAAGTGCTCGGGCGCAAACGTCGGGATGCCCTCGAAGCGGACCTTTTTGTCCTTGGAGCAGATCGTATCGCCGATAGAGTAGATGCCGGGGTCGAACACGCCGATGATGTCTCCGGCGTAAGCCTCGTCGATGATCTGGCGCTCCTCGGCCATCATCTGCTGCGGCTGCGCGAGCTTGATGGGCTTTCCGCCCTGCACGTGGTAGTATTCCTCGTTGCGCTCAAACTTGCCCGAGCAGATGCGCATGAACGCGATGCGGTCGCGGTGCGCCTTGTTCATGTTCGCCTGGATCTTGAATACGAAGGCGGAGAAATGGTCGTCCGTCGGCTCGACCGGCACGCCATCGGAAAGGCGCGCGAGCGGAGGCGTTGTGAGATCGAGAAAGCTCGCCAGAAACTGCTCCACGCCGAAGTTCATCAGCGCCGAGCCGAAGAAAACGGGGCTCAGATCGCCGCTGCGGACAAGATCGAGATCAAATTCGTACCCCGCGCCGTCGAGAAGCTCCACATCGTCGCAAAGCGTGCTGTACAGCCGCTCGCCGAGCGCTTCGCGCAGCCCCGCCTCGTTATCCATGGAAAGCTCCGCCGCATGGATGGCGCGGCTGCCCGCATGACGCTGCGTATACGCGAGAACTTCCTTCTTCTCGCGGTCATACACGCCCTTGAAGTCCACGCCGCAGCCGATCGGCCAGTTCATCGGGTACGTGCCGATGCCGAACTCCTTTTCGAGCTCTTCGAGCAGATCGTAGGGGCTGCGCGCCTCGCGGTCCATTTTGTTGATGAACGTGAAGATGGGGATGTGCCGCATGGCGCAGACCTTGAAGAGCTTGCGCGTCTGCGGCTCGATGCCCTTGGCCGCGTCGATGACCATGACGGCGCTGTCCGCCGCCATAAGCGTGCGGTAGGTGTCCTCGGAGAAGTCCTGGTGGCCGGGGGTATCGAGAATGTTGATGCAGTAGCCGTTATATTCAAACTGGAGCACGGACGACGTGATGGAAATGCCGCGCTGCTTTTCCAGCTCCATCCAGTCGGAGACCGCATGGCGCGCCGCCGCCTTGCCCTTTACCGAGCCGGCGAGCTGGATCGCCCCTCCGTAGAGAAGGAGCTTTTCCGTCAATGTCGTTTTGCCCGCGTCCGGGTGGGAGATGATCGCAAACGTCCGCCGCCGCGAGATTTCCCGCTGTAAGTCACTCATGTTGTTTCATCCTTCCGGTAAATTTTTGAAATGAAAAATCTACCGTATTTTTAATCCTTCATAACCCGTCTCTTCCTTCAAAAAAGTATTAACGTTTATTTTTACCATAGAATCCCCGAAAAAGCAATGCGCGCATTCCTTCTTTGCGGGGAAATTGAAAAAAAGCCCTTGCCTCTCCCATTGAGAAATGCACCCCATTCCTTAGTACTAAGTATTTGACGATACTTGTCTAACGAATGGGGTGCTGTTCACTGTGCGGGGGAGGCTTCTTTTTTTCTTATTGCCGGAGCTCAGTATACGGCGTATAGTCGAGCGCCGTATAGCGTTCCGTGTGGGAATCGATGATCGCCTGACAGGCCGCCTCGTCGGACGGCGTGTCATTGGAAACGTCGTAGTCCGTATCGTACGTCATGTACCACGCGCCGGACTCGCTCGTCACGCCCTGCATAAGGGCAAGCTCTCCGTTCTGGAGCGCATAGTAAAACCACACGCTGCTCGCCGCGCCGCTCGATCCCTCGTTCGCAATGAGGCAGGCGTTTTCGTCCGCGAGATATTCCACATAATACTTATCTCTCGCGTGGCTCTGCGCGAGCATCACCGGTGCGCCGTCCTTGACCGTCCAGATCTCCAGAACGTCCGGATCGGTGTCCGCGCCCAAGATCGCGCCGATCACCATCTCCGGCGAGCCGTCGCCGTCAAGGTCAGGGAAAAATACGCCGACGTTCGCGCGGGCGTCGCCCTCGTAATAGTATCCGGCGAGCTCGCTCATGCCGTTTTCAAAGTACCGTCCCTCCGGCCACTGCTCGGAGAGCGCCGCGGCGTAGCGGCCAAGCTGCGCGGCATAGAGCGTTTTCCCCTCTTCGGCCATGTTCACGATGCCGGTCGATTTCTCCACCGGCTGGGAGACCGGCTCCGCGGTGGGTTCTTCCGTCGGCTCCGCCGCGGTCGGCTCGGGCGTCGCGGTCGGCTCCGCGGTGGCGGTCGGTTCAGGCGTCGATGTGGGCACTGCTTCGGTGGGCTGCGCGCCGCAGGCTGTCAAGAGCAGACTTGCCGCCAGCACCAAAATACCGATCCATTTCATCTTCTTGTTCATTGTATAACCTCCTGCGGCCGGGTTTTCCGCTCCGCAGGATATTAGACGTGCATTGCGTCAGGATGGTTCACACGGAGTGGATAAATTTGGTTCCTGCCGCGCCTCCCACGCCCAGGCGCGCTCGTCCACGGCGGTTTTCCCTTCGCGCAGCGCCGCGATCTCCCGCCGGCAGAGCGGCACGGCGGCGGCCAGAAATTCCTCCGCAATGGCTTTGGTGAAATGTACGCACTCACCCGGCGGGGGCGGCGTCGTGAAATCCGCATGCAGCTCGGCGAGAAATTCCGGCAGCGCAAAATCGGAAACAGCGCAGATCGGCTCGGCGGAAAAATCCTCCGGCGCGGTAAGATCCTCGCGCAGGGCGAATTTCTCAATGGCCCAGGTATTCAGAATGCGGTAATCGTCGTAAAGCCGTTCGACCTTCTGCGGCGAGTCCACCTTCCAGCCGTGGTCGAGATAGAATACCTTGCGGAACACGATGTCCTGCACAAGATGGAGATAGTACCCGAGATAGAGCGGATCGTCCATTTTGTCCGCGAAGCGTGCGCGGAAGCCGCCGAGCGCCATCATCGTCTTCGTTCCGCCGTCGATCCGCACGCGGAAATGCGCGCTCACGCGCTCTCCGGCGTCCGGTAAGATTGAGCCGAGACGAAAGCGCTTTTCGTCCGCCGCGGGATGTTCATCCAGAATGAGCTTTGCCGCGGCGAGATGAAGGATACGCGATGCCATAGCTTTTCCTCCTGTATACGAAAAAGACGGGACGCCGCCCGAAGGCGCATCCCGTCTTTTTCCCAAAAATTACTTGAGGCCGTACTTCTTGTTGAACTTGTCCACGCGGCCGCTGGTGTCGACCAGCTTCTGCTTGCCGGTGTAGAAGGGGTGGCACTTCGAGCAGATCTCGACGGTGATGTCCTTCTTGGTGGAAGCGGTCTCGATGACCTCGCCGCAGGCGCAGCGGATGGTCGTGCGCTGGTAATTGGGATGGATTCCTTCTTTCATGTCGTTCACCTCATGTTGGGCTGCCCTGAGGCCGAATACTCGGAGATACAAGGCGCAACGCAAATTATAGCAAATGGCGCCGTACAATGCAAGCATTTTTTGCATTACGGAAAAAAGTCGTTTCTTCCCGCAGAAATCATAGAAAAAGGCTAAGATTCCTAGGCGATGGATTTTGAAAAAAAATGTTCCATCAGGCGGATATTATGGTATAATCGCAATATGTGACAATATGACGGAGATTTCCCCGTCTCCGCCAGCAGCAAGAAAAGCAAACCAAAGGAAGAAAGGAAAGAAGCTATGTTTCCTATCGTAAGCAAGCGGCCCCTGAATGAGGCCGGCACGGTCCTTGAGTATGTCATCAAGGCCCCGCTGGTCGCCAAGAAGTGCCTGCCCGGTCAGTTCATCGTTCTGCGTCTGGACGAGCACGGCGAGCGCGTTCCTTTGACGATCGCGGATTATGACCGCGAAGCGGGCACCGTCACCATCATGGTGCAGCCCGTCGGTCAGACGACCCGTATGCTCGAGCTCATGGAGCCGGGCGACTGCCTCGCCGACTTTGTCGGTCCCATGGGCAAGCCCACCCAGATCGGCGGACAGAAGCGCGTCTGCGTCGTCGGCGGCGGCGTCGGCTGCGCCATCGGCTACCCCGTGTGCAAGGGCTTCTTTGAAGCCGGCATCGAGGTCGATATGGTCGCCGGTTTCCGTTCCAAGGACATCGTGATCCTTGAGGACGAGATGCGCGCCCACTCCACCAACCTCTACATCTGCACCGACGACGGCAGCTACGGCGAGAAGTGCTTCGGCAACGCCAAGCTGGAAGAGCTCATCAAGTCTGGCCGCGAGTATGACGAAGTGTTCATCATCGGGCCGCTGAAGATGATGAAGTTCACCGCTCTCACCACCAATCCCTACGGCATCAAGACCATCTGCTCTCTCTGCCCGATCATGATCGACGCCTCCGGCATGTGCGGCGGCTGCCGTCTGACCGTCGGCGGCGAGACCAAGTTTGCCTGCGTGGACGGCCCTGAGTTTGACGGCCACCAGGTCGATTGGGACGAGCTGATCGCCCGCAACTCCTTCTACGCCGGTGAAGAGACCGCCGCGAAGGAACATATCTGCCGCATCACCGGAGGTGTAAGACATGGCTAATATGAGTATGACGAAAAACCCCATTCCGGAGCAGGAGCCTCTGGTACGCAACAAGAACTTTGACGAGGTCGCTATCGGCTACACCGAGGAGATCGCCATCGACGAGGCCAAGCGCTGCCTCAACTGCCGTCAGCATCCCTGCGTCAGCGGCTGCCCGGTGAACGTCCGCATTCCGGAGTTCATCGCCAAGGTCGCCGAGGGTGAGTTTGAAGAGGCCTACAAGATCATCACCTCCACCAACAGCCTGCCCGCCGTCTGCGGCCGTGTCTGCCCGCAGGAGCATCAGTGCGAGGGCAAGTGCGTCCGCGGCATCAAGGGCGAGAGCGTCGGCATCGGCCGTCTCGAGCGCTTCGTCGCCGACTGGCACGCCGCCCACGCCGACCCCAACGCGAAGGTCGAGAAGCCCGTTTCCAACGGCCACCGCGTCGCCGTTGTCGGTTCCGGCCCTGCCGGTCTGACCTGCGCGGGCGACCTTGCCCGCATGGGCTATGAAGTCACCGTGTACGAGCTGTTCCACAAGGCCGGCGGCGTTCTGGTGTACGGTATCCCCGAGTTCCGTCTGCCCAAGGCGATCGTAGCGCGCGAAGTCGCCGCGCTCGAAGAGATGGGCGTTAAGATCGTGACCGACGCCGTCATCGGCCGCGCGATCTCCATCGACGAGCTGCTCACCGAGGAAGGCTTCGAAGCCGTGTTCCTCGGCTCCGGCGCGGGTCTGCCCCGCTTCCTCGGCATTCCGGGCGAGAACCTGCTCGGCGTTTACTCCGCCAACGAGTTCCTGACCCGTATCAACCTCATGAAGGCTTACCGCGAAGATTACGACACGCCGATCAAGCACCACAAGTGCGTCGCCGTCGTCGGCGCCGGCAACGTCGCCATGGACGCCGCCCGCTGCGCGAAGCGTCTCGGCGCGGAGCATGTCTACGTCGTCTACCGCCGCGGCATGGAAGAAGTCCCCGCCCGTAAGGAAGAGGTCCACCACGCCCAGGAGGAAGAGGTCGAGTTCAAGCTGCTCACCAACCCGGTGCGCGTCATCGGCGACGAGAAGGGCTACGTGACCGGCATCGAGTGCATCAAGATGGAGCTCGGCGAGCCTGACGAGAAGGGCCGCCGCCGTCCGATGCCCGTTGAAGGCTCCAACTTCGTGCTCGAAGTGGACGCCATGATCGACGCTCTCGGCACCAGCCCCAACCCGCTGCTCCGCATGACCACCCCCGGTCTGGAAGCGGACAAGCACGGCTGCCTGATCGCCGACGAGAAGGGCAAGACCACCCACGAGGGCGTGTTCGCCGGCGGCGACGCCGTCACGGGTGCTGCCACCGTCATCCTCGCCATGGGCGCCGGCAAGACCGCCGCTACCGCCATCGACGAGTACATCAAGAACAAGAACGCCTGAGTTCTTACATAAGGCATAAGAAAAATCCGGTTCGGAGCTTCCGAGCCGGATTTTCTTATGGACTTTTCGCCGGGAATCTGCTATTTTCAATGTGCAAATTACCCAAAAGGAGTGGGGCGTCTTGCGTTAGAATAAAGGTTGGAGAACAGAATACTTCTCTATGTTTTAAAAGGAGAACCAATCGATTTATGCTGAACAAAGAGGGATTCAATGCATGGGCGGACGGGTACGACCGCAGCACCGCCCGCTCCGCCGCGGGAAAGGTCACGTTTATCCAAAGCCTTCTTCCGCTGCTGCGCGAGGGCGGAGTCATCTATATTGGCAACGTTGCCTTTGATACACGCGCGGAGCTGGAGGCGTGCCGGGCGCAGTCCGGAACCCGCAGGAACAAGGACGAGATCTATTTTGTCTATGACGAGCTGAAAAAAGTGTTCCCCGCCATGACGTTTGACCGTCTCTCCCCCTGTTCCGGGATACTGTCGCTGTGGAAGTGAGGCTGCCATGACATCCACCGACTGGATACACTATATACAGGATGCTTACAGCACAGAGCCGGAGCATCCGTGGGCGGACAAGCCGGAGTTTTCCGTATTCCGTCATGCGAGCAACAAAAAATGGTTTGCTCTATTTATGACCGTAAAGGCTTCGCTGCTCGGTCTGCCGGGAGCCGAAGAAGTCCCCGTGCTGAATCTCAAGGCCGATCCTCGCCTGATCGGGCCGCAGCGGGAAAAGCCCGGGTTCTTCCCTGCCTACCATATGAACAAGGAGCATTGGATCACCGCCGCGCTCGACGGCAGCGCGCCGGAGGACGAAATAAAGATTCTGCTTGCCATGAGTTATGATCTGACAGCAATGACGCGCGCTTTCCGCAAAAATACTATACTGCCATGAAAAAAATCCTCGTGATCGGCTGTCCCGGGTCGGGAAAGAGCACGTTTGCCCGGCGGCTGCGGGACAGGACCGGGCTGCCGCTCTATCCTCTCGATCTTCTCTGGCACAGGCCGGACAAAACGACCGTTTCCGAAGCGGAATTCGACGCGGCGCTCGCCGAAATACTCCGAAAAGACCGCTGGATCATCGACGGCAACTTCAGCCGGACACTGGAACGGCGACTGGCGGAATGCGACACGGTATTTCTTTTCGATCTGCCGCTTGCGGACTGCATTGCGGGCGTGGAAGCGCGCATCGGTACGAAGCGCGAAGATATGCCGTGGATCGAGACGGAGTTCGACCCGGAATTCCGCGAGTTTATCACGCATTTTTCCGAGACCCGGCTTCCCAACATCTATGCGCTGCTGGAAAAGCACAGGGATAAAACGCTCACCGTATTTCATTCCCGCGCCGAGTGTGAAGTCTATAAAATACCAGCGGCGGAAGCCTGACGATTCCACCTTGGAGGACCGATATGAACGAAACAAACCAAACCGACCGTTTCGCCCCGCTGTTCGCGGAGCTTGACCGGCGGCTCGCCGGAGAATCCCCCGTGCGTCTCGCCATTGAGGGCGGGAGCGCGAGCGGCAAAACGACGCTCGGCAAAATTCTCGCCGAACGGTATGATTGCACCGTGTTTCATATGGACGACTTTTTTCTCCGCTCCGAGCAGCGCACCGCCGCGCGGTTTGCCGAGCCCGGCGGGAATGTAGATCGGGAACGGTTTCTCGCCGAGGTACTGCTCCCGCTCCGGCGCGGCGAAAAGGTTTTTTACCGGCGGTTCGACTGCGCTTCCATGCAGCTGCAAAACGCCGTGGAGACCATGCCGAAAAAGCTCGTCGTTACCGAGGGGGCATACTCCATGCACCCGGAGCTTGCGCCGTATTACGATCTCTCCGTATTTCTGGACATCTCCCCGGAATTGCAGCGCGAGCGCATTTCCCGCCGCAACACGCCGGAGAAAGCCAACCGCTTTTTTGCCGAATGGATCCCGATGGAGCAGGCGTACTTTGCCGCGTTCGATATTCCGGCAAAGTGCACGCTGCGCCTTCCCATACTGTAAAGAAAGAAGAGGCACCTGCAATCTCATCATCCTCGACTGCGCCGCCGGAAAGGACCGGACGGGCGTTGTGTCGGCGATTCTCCTCCACAAATCGGGCATGAGCCGCGAATACATTATCGCGGATTTTATGAAGACCGCGTCCAATCCGGAAGCGTATCTCGCGCAGTTTGCCGGTGAGCCCCCCGGCATCCGGCTCGACGTCATCACGCCGCACGAGCGGTACATGGAAGAGCTCCTCGCGTGGCTGTCAACGCAGGAGATATAAGGCGCACAGGCAACAGCGCGTTGCTTGCCTGCGTCGGAGCCTTCGGGTATAATTTTCCCAAGAGGTGATCGGAATATGGAAACAAAAGATGTGATATTACAGCTTCGGAACCGGGAAAACCTGTCGCAGGAGGAGCTTGCGGAAAAGCTCTTCGTGACGCGGCAGGCGGTGTCCCGCTGGGAAAACGGCGAAACGCTCCCCAACACGGAAACGCTCAAGCGCCTGTCGGCGCTCTTTGACGTTTCCATCAATACGCTTCTCGGCTCGCCGCGCCGGAACATCTGCCAGTGCTGCGGCATGCCGCTCGAGGACGAAATAACCAGCCGCGAGCCGGACGGCTCGTTCAACGAGGAATACTGCAAATGGTGCTATTCCGGCGGCGAGTTCAAGTATGAGAGCGCCGAGCAGCTCATTGATTTCTGCGTGGAGCATATGGCGACGGAGGCATGGCCCGCGGCGCAGGTCCGCGCGCACATGGAAGCCGTCGTGCCGCAGCTCAGGCACTGGAAACACGAAAAATGATTATAGCAACGAAAAAAGCGTATGGCCGCGGCCATACGCTTTTTTCGTTATTCGTTATTCCTTCTCCGCCGGGGACTCCGTTTTGGCTTCGGCTTCCGCCTTTTCCGTGTCTGCAGGAGCGGCTTCGCTTTCGGGCAGAGGCTCGGTTTTTCCGTCGGGCAGCGTTTCCGCCGCTTCCGCGGGGTCAAGCTCGATCACGGGCGCCTGTCCCGCAAGGAACTCGGCGCGCGATTTTCCGTGCGCCACCGCAACAGTGGTGAAGAGGCCGGAAATGCCGTCCAGCAGGAAACCGAGCGCCGCGGCAAACAGAAGCGTATCGTTCTTTTCAAAGGGATTCACAAGCAGCAGCACGCCCGCCGCACAGATGCACACGCCCAGCACAAGCGCCGCCGACCAGCCGCCGGTTTCGCAGCTTTTGATATCCAGCCCGTGCTTGCAGTCCATGAAGCCGTGGTAAAGCAGCACAACGCCCATCACAATGACCGTAAGGCGCATGACCTGCTCCGCAAGGCTCTGCGTGAGCAGGATCCAGACGCCCGCCACCGCAGCGATAATGCCGGAGATGAGCAGCAGCTTTCGCAGCAGCCCGACACGCTCCCCGGTAAGGTACGAGGCGATCTGCAGTATGCCCGAGAGGATCATCACCGCGCCGAAGCCGTAGCTGATCCACTTCATGGCGGTCGCCGTCCATATCAGCATGGCAATGCCGAGAGCCAGACAGAGAATGCTCACGCCGAACGCGGCAAAAGCAAAATGACGGAAAAAACGTTTCATGGCGTATCCTTTCAAATGACCGAATAGATCGTGGAAACAAGCTCGTACCGCAGCGGATAGTGCGTCATGGTGCCGAGAGCGGAAGCGTCGGTCCTTTTCATCAGCAGCACGTCGGCCTCGCCCGCGGCAGCCGCGGCAGCGAGAACAGACGCATCGCCGGCATAGACCTCGGCAATGTATCCGGTCGCGGTCTCAAACGCCGGGAGCCACGCTGTGAGGATGCCGCTCTCCAAAAGCTCCGTATCCGCTGCGACGCGCACACGGCGCGTCTCATCCGTGGCCGCGGGGATCTCTTCGGAATCACGCTCTGCAGCCGGGACCGTATACATCGGCGTATCCAGCCCGTCGGGGATAAAGGTCTCCGCTGTGTCCTTCCCTGCGGAACGGAGCCAGCGGCTGAGCGCCTTTGCCCCGTCGCTCCTGCCCTCGCAGAGGACATACACGGTCTCCTCCCCCGCGGTGAAGCGCGGCGCGGCGGTCGGCTCCGGAGTGGGCTCCGCCGTCGGATCCGGCGTCGGCGCATCCGTTGTCTCCGGCGCAGCGGACGGCGGGTCGGACGGCTCCGCCGTATCCGGCGCTTTGGGGCCGCACGCCGTCAGCAGCAGGCACGCCGCGAGGAAAAGCGGCACAACATATTTCTTCATGGTTTATTCTCCTTATCGCAGCCGCCGGAACAGCTGCCGCAGTCTCCGCCGCAGCCGCGCTTCCGGTTTTTCCAGCCGCGCTTCACGGCGATCACCGCCCACACGGCGACGCCGAGCAAAATAACGATATCTCCTATGGACATACGATGCCTTTCATTTCACTAAATAAGCAGTGCGATCTGGTAGACCGCCGCGCCGAGTCCCCAAGCGAGCAGACACTGAAACACCACGACGCCGAACGTTTTCCACACCGAGTCAAGCTCCCGCCGGATCGCCGCGACCGCCGCCACGCAGGGCGTATAGAACAGCGTGAACACAAGAAACGCCGCCGCGCTGCGCACGGAGAAAAGCGTGGAGAGCGCCGCGCCGCCGGTGAGCACGCCGAGCGTGCTGACAACGGCTTCCTTTGCCATAAAGCCCGCGATGAGCGAGGTGCATACGCGCCAATCGGCAAAGCCGAGCGGCGCGAAGAGCGGCGCGAGAAGTCCGCCAAGCGCGGCGAGAAGGCTCTGCGAATTGTCCGAAACCGGGTTGATGCGCGTATCGAACGTCTGCAAAAACCAGATCACAAGGCTTGCCACGAAAATGACGGTAAAAGCGCGGTGAAGAAAGTCCTTCGCCTTGTCCCACATGAGCTGGAGCGTTGTGCGCACCGAGGGCATGCGGTAGTTCGGCAGCTCCATCACAAACGGGATGGGGTTGCCGCGAAAGAGCGTTTTCCCAAACACGAGCGCCGCCAGAACGCCGATAAGGATGCCGAAAACGTACAGTCCGCCCATGGCGAGCGCTTTATACTTCGGGAAAAACGCCGCGACGAACACGGAATAGATGGGGATCTTGGCGCTGCAGCTCATAAACGGCGTGAGAAGCACGGTCATGCGGCGGTCACGCTCGCTCGTGAGCGTCCGCGTTGCCATGACCGCCGGAACAGTGCAGCCAAAGCCGATGAGCATCGGCACAACGCTTTTTCCAGAAAGACCGATCCGGCGCAGGAGCTTGTCCATCACGAACGCGACGCGCGCCATATACCCGGTGTCCTCCAGCATGGAGAGGAAAAAGAACAGCACCACGATCACCGGCAAAAATTCCACCACATTGCCGACGCCGCCGAAAAGCCCATCGATCACAAGCGAGTGTACGACCGGATTGATGCCGTAAGCCGTGAGCGCCGCGTCTGTCACCCCCGCCAGCGCATTGATCCCCATGGCAAGCAGGTCGGACAAAAACGCGCCGATCACTTCAAACGTGAGATAAAACACCAGCAGCATAATGCCGACAAAGATCGGCAGGGCGAATATGCGGTGGGTAAGGACGTTATCGATGGCGCGCGAACGTTTCCGCTCGCGGCTCTCCTCGGGTTTTTTCACCGTTTCGGCGCAGACCGATTCGATGAAGGAATACCGCATGTCGGCAATGGCGGCGTTGCGGTCGAGCCCCGTTTCGCGCTCCATTTCCACGATGCTGTGCTCACACAGCTCCAGCTCGTTCTCGTCGAGCGCGAGACGCGCGACGATATCGCTATTCCCCTCGATCACGTTCATGGCCGCCCAGCGGGCGCTCATCCGGGCGCGCTCGGCGTGATCCTCCACCACGTGCGTCACGGCGTGGATGCAGCGGTGGACCGGTCCGGGCGGGCAGAAGTCGTATACCTCCGGCTTGCGCCCCGTGGCTGCCGTGCGGCAGGCAAGCTCCGTCAGATCGGCGATGCCTTCGCCCTTTGCCGCGCTGATCGGCACGACCGGGATGCCCAGCAGCTCCGAGAGCTTCACAGTATCGACCGTGCCGCCGTTGGCGCGCACCTCGTCCATCATATTCAGCGCGAGCACCATCGGCACCTGCATCTCGATCATCTGCAGCGTGAGATAAAGGTTTCGCTCAATGTTCGTGGCGTCCACGATGTTGATGATGCCGTCGGGCCGGCCGTCAAGAATGAAATCACGCGTTACGATCTCTTCGGCGGAATAGGGCCGCAGCGAATAGATGCCCGGCAGGTCGACGACCTCGTCGCCCTTCGTGTTGCGGATGCTGCCGCTTTTGCTGTCCACCGTGACGCCGGGAAAATTGCCGACGTGCTGATTGCTTCCGGTGAGCTGATTGAAAAGCGTCGTTTTGCCGCAGTTCTGGTTTCCGGCAAGAGCGAATCTCATGCGAGCTCCACCTCCACCTTGGCGGCGTCCTCCAGCCGCAGCGAAAGCGTATACCCGCGCAGAAATACCTCCACCGGGTCCCCCATTGGCGCAATGCGCGTTACGGTAATGTGCGTTTTGGGAATGACTCCCATATCAAGCAGCCGGAGCCGGAGAGCGCCCTCGCCTCCGACGCTTCGGATGATCCCCGACTGTCCCACATGCAGTTTATCCAACGTCATTTCTTTTTCACCCACTTTATTTTGTATTCTCTATTTTACGGCATTATCGTCAAAAATCAATATCCAATCTGCCGGTTTTATCCCGCCTTACACTTTTGCTGAAAACGTATATTGATTTCTTCTTTCGGCTCTGCTAATATAGTACACAAGATATAACGATATCCGTATTATATATGTTGGAGGTTTCATCATGTGCGCACAAGCTCTGCCGGAAGGCTTTTACCGCGAAGAGATCGTTTTCACGCCGGAGGAGACGGACAGCTTTGGCCGCATCCGGCCCGACGCGCTCGCCCACCGCTTTCAGGAGATCGCCGCGGTACACCATGCCTCGCTCGGCGTCGGGCAGGAGATCGCCGTGACGAAGGGATGCTTCTGGGCGCTCGCGCGCACGGAGATGCGCATTTCCCGGCTGCCCGCCGTGGGCGAGCGCGTGTTTCTCGACACATGGGTCGGGCGGCAGTCACACGGGCTGTTCTGGCGGCACTACCGGATCGCCGGCGAGGACGGCGCGGCGCTTCTCTACGCCGTTTCGATCTGGGTCATCATGGATATCGAGAGCCGCGCGCTCACCAAAGATCACGCCTGGGCCGTCGTTTCGCGCGTCACGGTCGAGGGGGAACTGCCCGCGGCATTCAAGCCCATTCCCTTCCCCCGTGAGCTGCCGGAGCGCAGTTCCCGCCGCGTGACCGACGCCGAGACCGACGGAAACGGCCATCTCAACAACTGTCTGTATCTCCGCTGGGGACAGGATCTGCTGCCGGAGGAGTTCGCACGCACGCATACGCTGCGCAGCGTCTGGATCGAATATCGGAAAGAATTGCCGCGCGGCACAGAATCGGAGTTGACGTATTCGCTCAGCGGGAGTACTCTGTATGTGCGGGGAACCGCAGAAAACAAAGAACGATTTTTGCTGAGGATGGAATATGATGAAACGGTTTGAAAGCGATTATCTGGAAGGCGCGCATCCCGATGTGCTCCGGGCACTGATCGAAACGAACGGCGAGCAGACCCCCGGCTACGGAGAGGACCCCCACTGCGAAGCCGCCCGCGCCCTGCTGCGCGAGCGCTGCGCTCTGCCGGAGGGTGAGATACAGTTCCTCGTAGGCGGCACGCAGGTCAACCGCACCGTGATCGCCTCGATCCTGCGCCCCCATCAGGGCGTCGTTGCGGCGGACACCGGCCACATCGCCGCGCACGAGACCGGCGCGATCGAAAACTCCGGCCACAAGGTACTGACCGTGCCGAACACGGACGGCAAGATCGCCGCCGCGCAGGTTGAGGAGCTTTGCCGCGCGCATTATGCCGACGCGAGCTTTGAGCACACGGTGCAGCCGGGCATGGTGTACATCTCGAACCCCACGGAGTTCGGCACCGTATACACGCGCGGCGAGCTGGAAGCGCTCCACGCCGTGTGCAAAGCGCGCCATCTCCCGCTCTTTATCGACGGCGCGCGTCTCGGCGCCGCGCTCTACAGCCCGGTGTGCGACTATACACTCGCGGACATGGCGCATATGTGCGAAGTGTTCACGATCGGCGGCACGAAAATGGGCCTTCTCTTCGGCGAGGCGGCAGTGTTCTCCGCGCCGGAGCTGGCTAAGGATTTCCGTTACTTCATCAAGCAGAACGGCGGCATGCTGGCCAAGGGCCGTCTGCTCGGCGTGCAGTTTTACGCAGCCTTCAAGGATGGGCTCTATGACCGCATCGGTGCGGAGGAAGTGCGTCTTGCGCTTCGTCTGCGCGACGGCTTCCGCGCCCGCGGCTGGACCTTCCTGGTGGAGTCCCCCTCCAACCAGCAGTTTCCCATTCTGCCGGACGCGCTCATTGAGCGGCTCAAGCCGGAGTTTTCGTGCAGCCATACGCAGTCCTTCCCCAACGGCATGAGCGCCGTGCGCTTCTGCACGAGCTGGGCGACGACCGACGCCGACATCGACGCGCTGCTTGACGCTGTTCCCATCAACGCCTGAACCGCATAAATATTGTCAAAGCTGCCCCGCCCGGATCGATTTTTCGGGCGGGGCAGCTGTCCGTTAGAAAGGTTGCGCGATAGTTGGTGGCGCAACCGGCAACGAGATGTTATATTGGCGGCAAAAAGGAGGTCATTTCCATGAAATTTTCCATTCTTATGGCTGTCGTGTCGCTTCTGATCCTCGCCGTTGGCGTTTATGTGCTCGCGCTTCTCATCCGTGCGCTGCGAAAGTACATCCGCTCCGAGCCCGTGCGGAAGGAGAAGGCAGCGAGCGCCCGATCGCTCGGTGAGGTATTGAAGTGCCGCCGGACGGAGTGCAGAATGACGCAGGAGTTTGTGGCGGAGGCGCTGGGCGTCAGCCGGCAGGCGGTCTCCAAGTGGGAGAGCGGCGCATCCGATCCAAGCACGGCGAACCTCATTGCGCTTGCAAAGCTCTTCGGCACAACGCCGGAGGAGCTTCTGAAAGAAAGTCAGTAACAGCAGAAGAGCGTCCTTCCATACGGCTTTGCCGCATGGTGGACGCTCTTTTCTCTTTTATGCGGCAATGTTCTTTCCTTTGCGCATTTCGCGCCTGTAAAACGGGATGAGCAGCGCCGTGGCGCCGATCCAGGCAAGCGGCGAAGAGAAGCACACGCCCGTGTAGCCAAGCACACGCGCAAGGCCCAGCGCGCCGCTGATGCGCATCACCAGTTCGACGACGCAGGCGAGAAACGGCGCGGTGCTGTTGCCCATGCTCTGCACTGCGGAACGGTAAACGATAAGAAGCCCGAGCACGACGTAAAACGGCGCGACAACGGCGAGATACCCGCCGGCATAGGAGATGACCGCCTCGGTCGGCGCGTCGATGAAGAGCGACACGACCGCGCGCCGCGCGAGCAGCATCGCCGCGCACATGAGGACGTTGACACTCTCGAGCTGAATGAGCGAGGCGCGGACGCCCTCACGGATGCGGTCGAACCGGTGCGCGCCGTAGTTCTGCGCGACATAGCCCGAAATGGCGATCTGGTACGCCGTATTGATGAGCACCGAGAGCTGATCGACCTTTGTCGCGGCGGTATAGCCCGCCACCGCCGCCGTTCCGAGCTTGTTGACGCACGCCTGTACAACGAGCTGTCCGATGCACATCACGGACATCTGAAAGCCCATGAGAAACCCGACGCGCAGATGGCGCGCCGCGGCGATCCTGCTCCCCGCGAAGTCCGCCCGGCGGGTGCGGAGCACCGGATACTTCCGCAGCCCGACGATCGTGCAGAGGATCGCCGAGAGGAGCTGACTGAGCACTGTCGCCCATGCCGCGCCCGCAACGCCCATATGGAACGGGACGATGAAGAGAATGTCCAGCCCGATGTTGAGCAGCGACGAGAGCACAAGAAAAACGAGCGGCGTGCGGCTGTCGCCGAGCGCACGGAGCATATAGGAAATGATATTATAAAAAACCGTCGCGCCGGTGCCGAGCAGTATCACGAAAAGATAGGCATAGGCGTCGGCGAAGATGTCCTCCGGCGTCTGCATCCAGCCGAGCACCGGCCGGGCGAGCAGGCACACGAGCGGTGTGAGCAGCAGCGTAAATACCGCCGAGAGCGTCCACGACACCGCAGCGCTCCGGCGCATGCCGGTCTCATCCCCTGCGCCGCAGCACTGGCCCAGGCAGATACCGAAGCCGCCGGTCAGCCCTTGCACGAAGCAGAGGACGAAATAGCTGATGATGCCTGTGGAGCCGACGGCGGCGAGCGCGTCCGCGCCGAGCGTTTTGCCGACGATGACCGTGTCGGCGAGCGTATAGAAAAGCTGGAAGAGGTTCCCGCCGAGCACCGGCAGCGCATACCGCAGCAGCACGCCGAACGGACGGCCTTCCGTCAACTGTCTTTCCATGCAGAAAACTCCTTTTGATTTTCGCGCAGATACTATACTCCACGCCGCCGAAAATGAAAAGCGGCATAATCCACAAGGATGCAAAACCGGCTTTCGCCGCATTTGTACGGGAAAGCCGGTTTTGCATTTTTCTATGTAAACGCCCTGCGGCGGTCGTTGTTGGTCTGCCGCTTTCGGCTCCTCCGCGGTGGACAGTTACCTCTTATGTGCTGCTGTTTGCAAGCGCGTATTACTTGTAGGCAACTTATTTGCACGCAAGTCCAACAGACGTATACATCCGAGCAACACAACAAGCAGACTGCCGCAAATCAGCGGAATGACGTAAGATTCCACCATGTCAACAGTCTTTCCGTATGCAGCACAAAACCCGCCGCACGAGCGTTCGTGCGGCGGGTCGTTTTTTTGATAGCTTATTCGAGTGAGAGCGTGCAGTCATGCCCCGTGTCGGTGCGGGCGATGAGCGCGGTGAGCTTTTCAAAGAGCGTTTCACCCTCGCCCCGGCGCGCTTCGGCGAGCAGTGCCTCCATGCGCGGGCGGTTATTCGGGTGGCAGCGGCGCAGGAGCTTTTCATAGTAGATCACCGTGGCGCCGTAGCCGAAGTCCTCGCGGCTCTTTTCGGAGTTGAGCCAGCGGATGTGCAGCCGCGCGCCCGCCGGGATCTTGCCGATGCCGCCGCCGAGCAGGTCGTTGAGCGCGTCAAGGCTGTGCACAGCCTCGTCCGGTCCTACGTCAAAGAGACGGTTGAACTCGCGGAACAGGCCGTCCATCGTGGAGAAGTTCGCCCCGTCGATCACAAGGGTGCGGCGGCGGCCGTCGCCCGGTTCGGCCGCTGCAGCTGCCGCGGCGCTCCGGCCTGCGCCCTTGCCGCCGGATTTCTTCGCTTTGAGCCTATCGATATAGTCCCGGAAGTCGGCGGTATAGAAGCTCTCCGGAATGCGGTTGGAGATCGCGTATCCGGCAAAGCCGCCGATCGAGCCGGTGATCACGCCGCCGAGCACGTCGGTAGCGTAGTGCACGCTGAGATAAATGCGCGAAACGCCCATGGCGAGCGCGAACAGCAGCGCCGTCCAGCTGATCTTTTTGTTGCCGCGGAGAAACACCGCAAGCGAGGCCGCCATTGCCGCGGTCATATGGCCCGAGGGGAAGCTCTTGTCGCTTTCGGTATGCTTGCCGAGCATTTCCCAATACTGCTGGAAAATGCTGCCGTCGTGCGTATACGGGCGGGGCCGGGCGACGAGCGGTTTAAAGCAGACGTTTGTTACCAAAGCGCCGATGGCAAGCGCGAGCAGCATCGTTGTGCCGTACCGCCGCGTTTTGCGGAAAAGCATCAGCGCGATCGAGAGCAGGATGAGGAAGATACCGCCCTTGCCGAGGAGCGAAATGAACGAGAGGAACGGGGTGAAGAACCACCCGGCGGCGACGTAGAGCTGATGGATCGCGGTTGCGACCGCTTCGTCAAAGCCCGCGAAGGCCGTATTCAGCCACAGCGCCAGAGCCGTGAGTTGCATAAGCCGGACTCCTTTTTCTTTTAAATAATCGCATGGATATCTTTGGTATTATAACCGAGCCGCGCCGGAATTGCAAGTCAGCCGACGACACGCCCAAATACGCGCAGCTCGTCCCCCTCCGCCACACGGATGGGGGCATACCGCGGGTTGAGCGACACAAGCTCCACGCGCCCCGCCGCGCGCTCGAACCGCTTGCAGTACCCCGCGCCGTTATAGAGGAACACGCCGATCTCGCCGGAGCGGAGCGTTTCCTGGCGATGCACCCAGACGATCTGCCCGTGAACAAAGCGCGGCTCCATGCTGTCCCCGGCAATGCGCACGCCGAAGTCCGCGTTCGGCGATACCTCGTCGCCGACCTCGACGGTGTCGTAATCCGTCCCGTCGAGCAGCTCGCCCGTACCGGCGGACACCGCCAGCCGGTAGAGCGGCAGCGTCCGCACGGCGCGCCGCTCCTCCGCGGGCGCGAACGCCGCGACGACATCCCGGATATGATAGAGACGGCAGAGCTCTACAAGCTGACGGGCGCTCGGCAGCGTTGTGCCGCGCTCCCACTTGCTCACCGCCTGCGTCCGCACCGGGAAGCCCGCCTCGGTGATGTATTTTGCCACCTCCGTCTGGTTGTATCCCGCGGCGCGCCGCGCCGCCGCCAGACGCGCGCCGAAGCTGTTGTCGTCCATGGGCGTTCTCCTTCCTGTGGGTCTGAAATCTTCTATCTACAATATATAGGGTACTGCCAAAAAACGCAAGCCTTTTTCTCTTATAAAGCGAAAAGTTACCGCTTGATTTCGCTTATAAAGCGAATTATAATACAATTAATCGCTTGTAAGGAGAATTTTTCGGTATGAACGCGCTGAATATGCCTCTGGAGATGATCGCCGTATGCTCGCCGGACGGGGAGCTTTCCCCGGCGCGGTTCCGGCTGGAAACGGAAAGCGGCGAGCGCGTCACGGTGCGCATCCGTCAGATCCGCCGCCGGGAGGAGATCCGGCTCATGGGCGTGGAATCGATCCGGTTCGACTGTCTGGCGCTGCTGGGCGGACAGCTGCGGCGCTTTGAGCTGCGCTACGGCGTGCGCGCGCACCGCTGGACGCTCTGGCAGTTTCTCGACCGGGATGTTCCCGCGGGCCGATAGATAATCTACACATGTGACAAATTCAAAAATCTGTTGAGCTTTTTAGCGGCGTTCCGGGTTGCAAAGCGGAAAAATTGCTATATAATGTGGTATATTGTAAATTCTTCCGTTATGGGGTGGTTCTCATTCGCTGGGACATTTTCTTCCTGCTCTGGGCAGGGATGATGGTTTTTCATCTGGTCACATATTTCGGCTCGCAGTATCTTGAGGGTGAGCCGCACACCGTGGGCGGCTCACTCGACGAGCGCATTCCGTTCCATCCCGGATGGATCTATATTTACAGCTCCTGGTTCGTGCTGCTGCTCGGCGTGCCGGCACTGCTCAACATCGTTGCGCCGGAGCTCTGTCTCAAATACATGCTCGCGCACAGCATTGACCAGCTTTTGAGCAACATCATTTATCTTATCTACCCGACGACGTTTGAACGCCCCGTACCGCCGAAGAAGGGGCTGACCGGCTTCGTCATCGGTACGGTGTACGGCGCAAACCACCGCTTTCTCAACTGCGCGCCGAGCGTGCACTGCTCGGTGTCGTTCCTCTTCGCATTTGCCGCGCTCGCCGCGCCCATGCTGCCGCTGTGGCTGCGGCTGGTGATCGTTGTGTGGTCGCTTGCGATCGTCGCATCGACGATGCTCGTCAAGCAGCACATGATCATCGACGCCGTGACCGCGCTGCCGGCCGCCGTGGTCTGCTGGCTGCTCGCAGGGCTGGTGAACTTCTCTTCTCTTGCCGCAAAGTTTTCTTAAATAAAATCGTCCGCCGCATTCCGATGGAATGCGGCGGATATTTTTCGTTTTTCCTTTATTTCAGGGCGCGGCGCAGCGCGTCGGCGACGGTCTGCACCGTCTCGCGCGTGAGATACGGATGCATCGGGAGACTCAGCACCGTGGCGCACAGCTCCTCCGTCACCGGGCAGGGAATGTACTGCTTCAAGCCGTCAAACGCCTGCTGGGTGTGCATCGGCTTCGGGTAATACACCATGGTGGGGATGCCCTGCGCTTTGAGCTCCGATTGCACGCGGTCGCGCTCCTCCCGGCTGCGCAGCCGGAGCGTATACTGCGCCCAGCTCGAATACCAGCCCTCCGGAACGACCGGCAGGATCGCCGGGATACCGGCGAGCGCTTCGTTGTACATGGCCGCTGCCGCGTTCACGTCCGCGAGCTCGTACTTTTCAAGGGCGTCCATCTTCACGAGCAGGATCGCCGCCTGGATCGTGTCGAGACGGGAGTTCATGCCGATGCGGACGTTGTCGTATTTAAAAGAGCCCTTGCCGTGGACGCAGAGGGAGCGGATCATGGCCGCCGTTTCGTCGGAGTCGGTGAACACCGCACCGCCGTCGCCGTAGCAGCCGAGGGGCTTCGCGGGAAAGAAGGACGTGCATGCCGCGTCGCCGAAGGCGCCGTTGCGCTTGCCGTGCAGCATGCCGCCGAAGCCCTGCGCCGCGTCCTCCAGGAAGAGCAGGCCGTGCTTTTTGCACACGGCGGCGACCGCCTCATGGTCTGCGGGCAGGCCGAAGAGATCGACGTCCACCACGGCCTTCGGCGTGAGCTTTCCTTCCGCAATAACGGCTTCGATGGCCGCCTCAAGACTTTTCGCGTCCGCATTGAACGTATCGGCGCAGACATCATAGAATACCGGCGTGCCGCCCATGGTGGAGACGGCCTCGCCCGAGGCGAAGAACGTGAAATCCGGCACGAACACGGCGTCGCCGGGGCCGATGCCCCACGCCATCATGCACAGCTCCAGCGCGTCGGTGCCGTTGCCGCAGGTGATGCAGTGCTTCCGCCCGACGTAGGCGGCAAGACGCTCCTCAAGCGTTTTCACCTGCTCACCGCTGATGAAATGCGCGCCGGACGCCACGGCGATCATGGCCGCGTCCATCTCCGGCTTCAAAACCTCATACTGCTTTTGCAGATCACGAAATTGCATTAGTCCTTTACCTCCGTAAGTCCGTTTTCGCCCTCGCGGTATTTCCGGCCGCATTTGGGGCAGTTCAGTTCGTTTTTCAAAAGCTCGCCGCATTCGCACGCCCAGCCGCAGCGCCGCGCCGGAACGCCGAGCATCAGCGCGTGGTCCGGCACATTGTCCGCCACGACCGCGCCTGCGCCGATGAGCGCCCAGCGCCCGACGGTGTGACCGCAGACGATCGTGGCGTTTGCGCCGATGGACGCGCCCTCGCGGATGAGCGTCTTTTTATAACCCGCCGCGCCCTTGGGATACTTCGCGCGCGGCGTGAGATCGTTTGTAAATACGCAGCTCGGGCCGCAGAACACATAGTCCTCCAGCTCCACGCCCTCGTACACCGAGACGTTGTTCTGGAGCTTGCAGCCGTCGCCGATGTGGACATTATTCGATACGTTCACGTTCTGGCCGAGCGAGCAATGTCTGCCGATGAGAGCGCCCTTCTGGATGTGACAGAAATGCCAGATGCGCGTCCCCTCGCCGATCGTGACGCCCTCGTCCACCACGCTGGACGGATGTACATAGTATTCGCTCACCGGTCAAACCTCCCAACATAATCCATCGTCGAGCCGCGAGAGAGCGGGAAGCGCACGGGCTTTCCGCTCGCGGCGGATTCGTATATGCCGAGCACGAGTTCGAGCGCCTTTCGCCCCTCGATACCGGAGCAGACCGGCTCGCGGTCGTGTTCGATCGCGTCGATCATGTCGCGGTAGAGCGGCGTGTGGCCCGTGCCCATGTCCGCAACGGCGTATTTTTCGATCGCCCCCGGAAGGGAATCCGTGCCGTTTTCAAACTGCCAGCGTTCGACCTGATCGAGATACTTGCCGGATACGGACACCGTGCCGGTCTCGCCGAACACGGCAAGCGCATCGCTGAGGTTATTGGGATATACGTTCACCGTGCCCTCCACGGTCGCATAGGCGCCATTCTTAAAGCGGATGAGCGCGAGACCCATATCCTCGGCCTCGATGTACGGATGCATCAGACGGTCGGTGTAGGCGAATACCTCGTCCACGTCGCCGAACATCCATTGCAGAAGGTCGGTATAGTGGATGCACTGGTTCATAAGCGTGCCGCCGTCGTTCTTCCACGTGCCGCGCCATTTTCCGGCGTCAAAGTACGCTTTGTTGCGGTTGCGGCGGATCTGCGCCGCGCCGTGCAGAAGGCGGCCGAAGCTGCCGTCCGCGATTTCCGCGTGCAGCGCACGCATCGACGGGCAGAACCGGAGCTGATGGTTCACACAGAGCTTCACGCCGTTTTTCGCGGCCGCTTCGATCATCGCGTCAGCGTCCTCGAGCGAGAGCGCGACCGGCTTTTCCACGATCACGTTCGTCCCAGCTTCGAGACAATCGCAGACGATCTGCCGCTTGATGCCGCTGCCGAGTGCGACCGCCGTGAGAGCGGGGCGCTGCTCGGAGAGCATGGCGCGGTAGTCGGCGTAGAGCTTCACGCCGGAGCGCTTCTCCTCCGGGATCAACGCAAGCGCCTTTTCGCGGTTTTCCTCCACGAGATCGCAGAGCGCGACAATCTCCAGCCCGGTCTCGAGCGCGGCGCGGATATGGTTGGCGCAGATCATCCCGCAGCCGATGAGAGCATATTTCATAGTTTTGTCTCCCGCAGAATATCGCAGATTTTTTCCGCCGCGTGGCCGTCGCCGAACGGCTGGTAGGCCGGGTCGATGTGCTGCTCGGCGGAGAGCTTTTTCAGAATATCGTTTTTGTCCGGCCGGGCAAGCTGATTGCGGTTATCGACCATTGTCTCCGGCCACACCACATGATCCATAACGAGTAGGCACTGCACACCGGCATAGAATGCTTCGCACTGCAATCCGCCGGAGTCGGTAACGATTTTTTTCGCATGCTGCGTGAGATGCACCGAATCGGAATACCCAACTGGCTGCGTAAGAATGATGTTTTTAAAGCCGTGCCGCTCGCGCAGACGCAGCGCACGGGCATGGTTGCGCGGATGCACCGCGTAGATCGTCGGCGCATCCAGATCGTTCATAGCGGAAAATATCTCCTCGAGCGCTTCGTCGCTGCCGGTGTTTTCCTGCCGGTGGCAGGTCATGAAGTAATACTCCTTCGGCACGCTCACGCGGTTGCCGTCAAAGTCTAGAATGTTGGGGTGCTTCCACGGCTGGTTGGCAAAATGCAGAAACGAATCGTACATGATGTTGCCCACGAGGTGCGCCTTGGCGGCGAGATTTTCCTTCCGGAGATTCTCCATGCAAGACTCCGTCGCCGCGAAAAGCATGCGGGAGCAATGGTCGGTGCAGATTCGATTGATCTCTTCCGGATTATCGTTCGTGCCGAGACGGTTGCCCGCTTCCACATGCAGCACGGGGATCATCAGCTTCACCGCCGCGAGCGCCGCGGCCAGCGTGGAGTTCGTGTCGCCGTACACAAGAAGCGCATCCGGCTTTTCGGCGAGCAGGACCTTTTCGATCTCTATGAGCATGCGCCCGGTCATCTCCCCGTGCGTTCCGCCGGCTATGCCAAGATTATAGTCCGGCCGGGGGATTCCCATCTCCTGAAAGAAGATGTCCGACATATTGGCGTCATAGTGCTGACCGGTGTGGACAAGAATCTCCCGGTGTTCGCGCCGGAGAGCGCGAGAACCGGCCGCAGCTTTGATAAACTGCGGCCGGGCTCCGACGACGGTAACGATCTTCATTTTAGAGCACCTCGATGTTGCCGCGCTCGGTGACGGCCTTCATCGCGTTCTTGGTGTCGAAAACAAATTTTGCGTTTTTCTGCACGAAGGCATAGTCCACATTCGTGTGCGCGGTCGTGACCATGACGAGGTCGGCCTCGCGCAGCGCTTCTTCCGTGAGCGCCGGGATGCCGGTCATGCTCATGCCCTTCCAGCGGAAGGACGGCACCCACGGATCGTAGTAGCTGACATCTGCACCGCGCTTTTGAAGCTCCTTGATGACGTTGATCGCCGGGCTCTCGCGGAAGTCGGCAATATTCTGCTTGTAGGCGACGCCCAGCACAAGGATCTTCGCGCCGTTCATCGACTTTTTGAAGGTGTTGAGGATGCGGGCGGCGCGATCCACGCAGTACTCGGGCATGCGGTCGTTGACCATCATGGACGATTCGATCATCGAGGTGTGGAAGCCGTATTCGCGCGCCTTCCAGCTCAGATAATAGGGGTCGAGCGGGATGCAGTGGCCGCCGAGACCAGGGCCGGGATAGAACGCCTGGAAGCCGTAGGGCTTGCTTTTGGCCGCGTCGATCACTTCCCAGATGTTGATGCCCATCCGGTCGCAGAGAATGGCAAGCTCGTTGATGAGGCCGATGTTCACGTTGCGGTAGGTGTTCTCTAGGATCTTCTCCATCTCGGCGATGGCGGGAGAAGAGACTTTATAGACCGGCGCTTCAAGGACGGTCTCATACATGGCCGCGGCGATCTCGGTGCACTTGGGCGTGCAGCCGCCGACGACCTTGGGGGTGTTCTTCGTTTTATAGATCAGGTTGCCCGGATCGACGCGCTCGGGCGAGAAGGCAAGATAAAAGTCCTCGCCGCATTTGAGACCGGACTTTTCGAGGATGGGCTTGCAGAGCTCCTCGGTCGTGCCGGGATACGTCGTGGATTCGAGCACGACGAGCATGTCCTTATGGACGTACGGCATGATGCTCTCCGTGGAGGAGCGGACGTAGCTGATGTCCGGCTGCTGGTGAGCGTCGAGCGGCGTCGGCACGCAGATGCACACGCAGTCGCACTTCGCCGCGTCGGCAAAGTTGGCCGTGGCAACGAGCTGTCCGGCCTTGACAAGCGCTTCGAGATCCTCGTTCACCACATCGCCGATATAGTTTTTGCCGGCGTTGACCATGTCCACCTTTTCCTTCTGCACGTCAAAGCCATAGACCTTGAAGCCGGCCTTCGCCTTTTCCACCGCAAGCGGCAGGCCGACGTAGCCAAGGCCGATAACGCCGAGAGTAGCTTCTCTGGCAAGCAGTTTTTCCTTGAGTCCCATATGTATTTCCTCGATTCCGTTACGAAGTTGATAAGCTATCCTTAGGATAATATCACGGCTGATCCGTTTTTTCAAGAATCAACGTGTATTGCGCCGAAAAAACGTTTTACGGGTATTGCGGTGTACAACCTCCGGCGGAACAATTCTGCGCTCCGGCCATTCCGCCGCGCCGTTCGGTTCATCCGTGGGAAAGAAGCTTCTTCCTGTATTCTTTCATTCGCTCCATATGGAGCAGCTCGCCCATTTCCTTTTGAGCCGCCGCACTGTGCTCGCCGCCGGGAGCAAATGTCAGCTCACCGAACACGGGTTTGCCGCCGATATCGTAGAGATCCACCCGGACAAACGGAAACGGTGCGCTCAGTTTTCGGGCAATGTCCAGCATTTCATCGTAACAAGACGGCTTCGGCGCTTCGGCATATCGAAATTCATTGCAAATATCCTGCCGGTCATTCCAGTCAACATCCTTGTATACCTCTATCGGCGTTTCTCCGGAAAATCGATCCGAAATCCAGAGAACATACCGCGGCTCCCCGTGAAAACAGTAAAACTTATAATCGCTGGGGAATCCGCCCCCGTCCGCCGTCATGAGATGCTCACAAATATAATGCTGATTTTCTTTCGCCGCAAAAAGGATGCCCTCCTGGCGGAAAGTAATCCGTTGTTTTTCCCAGCGGCGGAGTCTTTCCTTTGCCTGTTCCGGATCAACCGGCTCTCCGTGTGTGCGGAATACGTGGTTACTCCAGCCGCTGGTCGCTTTGATCGCGCACTGCGCCGGAAGCGAGTCCCATGGGATGTCATTCATGTCGTCCCACACACCGTATATCGGGTTGAGCGTGTATTCACAGCCCTGCTGCCTAACAAAATCGCGCACACGGTATTTATCGTAGCATTGCTGTACCAACGGGCTTTTATTGTAAATATAGTACTGGAGCCAGAGCAGCTTTTCATTGAACAGCTTTGGATGGCTCAGATCGATCGGGTTTTCCGGTATATAATGACCGTATTTCACGCGCAGGCGAATGTGCAGCTTGGGAAACAGCGGCGCCGTCAGGAGCAGAATAGCGTTTTCTCTCACTGCGCGGTTCGTAAGCGTTTTGCGGAAAAACGCAAATCCCTTCGACACTTTAGATAAAAAGCCACGGATGCGGTTCATTGTTCGTTATCCTTTCTTCCGTCAGAAACCTTCCGCTTGACCGAGCCAAGCAGTTTGTACATCTTGTCCCACAAAAAAAGAAACGACGGGCTTTTACGAAACAAAATAAACCACACGCCGTTCGGAACGATAAGGCAGATCGCCAGGCGGATCAAGCAGTGGAGCACATTGTATTCTGAAAACGGCGCGCAAAGCAGCGACACAAGCGCGCAGGTAGCGGCAATCAGCGCCAAATATCCAATATATGAAAGATAGTACGGTATCGAGCTTTTTTTGAATACTTTTTTATATATCAGATATGGGTCAAACGAGATCATGATCAGGATGCTTGCCGTTGTTCCAAGCAGCACACCCGTAACGCCCAGACCGCAGGGACCCATGAGAGCATACGAAATAAACACATTGAAGATTGCGGAGAGGAGGTGGCGGTATTTGACCTCCCAGTGGAGGCCGCAGGCAACGCGGTATTTGTATACCGCACCGTTCAGCCCATCCAGCAGATAATTGATAACAATCAGAGCGACTGCCGCGTCCGGCAGAAGCCATTTGGTATCGTGCAGCCATACGCCGGCAATGAACACATTGTAAAGGTGCCAGAAGCAGATCGCCGTGAATCCGTACAGCCAGAAATACGTAAATTGCAGCACGCGAAAAAGGTGTTCCTTTTTTTCCGTATCCTCTCCGGCGCATATATCGCCGATCCCGGCGGCAATGGAGCCGAAAAGCGTATCCATCAATCGGGAAATGTATTTTTTTAATGTAAGATAGTTCCCGTAGACGCCCACGGTGCCGACGCTGATAAATGCGGATATGAGAATGTTATCCGCCGAGGTCAGCGCAATGCCGCACAGGTTGGACACAGTCAACCCGGTGACGTTTTTGAATATATGCTTTTTGGTTTCCCGGTCAAGAGGCGCCGCCCCCGTTTCGCGCAGCTCTGGGTACATTTTGTCCGCCTGATACTTGAGCGCATAATTTGACGCTATGCCAAGCAGGAGCCCCGATACCGTGTATGCATAAAACGCCGTCACCGGGTCTTTGCGAAGCGCAAGAAGCAACACGATTTGAAGTACCGTTGCGGCTATGGACGTGCCGGCCGTAACAAGCGCGTTGACATAGTTTTTCTGCATACAGTACAGCAGGTTCTGCTTATACGAAAAAAGCCAGTAGGAAGCGGCGTTGTTCACAAGGAACAGAACATAGATCACTCGAACATTCACGAGATCCGTGGTTTCCTTCATGAGATACGGAAGGAACGGAAGCAGCACAAGACCGGCAAGCAAGATGAACGACCCGATGAAAAAATAGGCTTTCTTATAGAAAAGCATCAGCGAGCGGATCTTTTCGCTGTCCTTATCCGCAATAGGCTTATACAGCTCATACGTAATGGCCGCGCCGAGGCCGAGTTCCGAAAAGGACAGCACCGAGAGGATGCTGCTGAAAAGGCCGTTTACGCCGAGATACTCCTCTCCCAGCACGTAGATGAATACCGTGCGGGACGCGAAGGAGAGCAGCATACTGACGAGCTGTCCGGCAAAGCCTGTTATGAAATTGCGGAATGCATTGATCGTTCGCATGGTCCATATTGCTGCGGCAGCAGCTTCCTTATAAGAGATATTTCCGATAGGCGTCCAAAAGGACGGTCTTTTCCCGTTCCCAGCAGAGCTCCCGCTTGGCACGGAGAAGGTTCTGTTTGCAGGAGTTGTAAAACTCGCGGTCTGTACGCATCCGTTCCAGACACTGCGCAAGGTCATCCACGTTTTCTGGTTCGCAGATAAGCCCTATGCCGTACTCGTCTACAAGCCGGTGCATCTCCGGGAGATCGGAACAAATTACCGGCGTGAGACTTTGCACATTCTCAAAGAATTTGTTGGGAAGAGTATAGTAATAGCTTAAACACAAATTTTCGATCGGCATTATACCAACATCCATCGCGCCGGCATATTTCCAGATCTCATTGACCGGTACCGGAGGGAGAAATCGGAGCCGCTCCGCGGCACCGCACTTCGCGGCGATCTCTTCGAGCGTCCGCCGGTATTCATCGTCGGAATTTCCCATCAAAATGAGCGCCGCGGACGGGATCTTTGCCACAGCGCGTATACCCGTCTCGATGCCGTTGCCGGAGGAAAGGCCGCCGTGGAACATAGCAAGAAAGGTCACGCCCTGCGGGGCAAATTCCCGCAGCACGGCCTGCCGGTGCCGTTCTATTTCCGCTTCATCCAGCTCCCAGCAATAGGGTGTCGAACGGATAACGACTGGGCGCTGTTTCAAAGCGTGGATTTTCTGAACCTCATCGGCGATGCTGTCATTTACCATGATGGAAAAAGCGCAGCGCCGCATAAGAAAGCGCTCCTTCCGGCATCGTTTCGCACGATCCTTTTCCTTCCGAACGCCGCGGGCGTAAAGATCAAACTCATGGGAGTCGTAGATCAGCTTCGGACGGCGGAGGAAAAACCGCGTGACTATATACGCCACCTCAAGATTCGGAAGATTATGGCAGCTTATGACGTCCGGGTGGTTGGCATGAAGCACTCGGCCAAGCCGGATCCATTCGCCGAAGATATGCTTCCATTTGGAGAGAATAGAATGTTTTCCCTTCAGCGGTCTCATTTTAAACGGCACCAGTTCAACACCGGCAAGCTCGGCTTCCGGTACGTAGTCCGGTTCATAATAAATCGCCACGACCCGGTAGCCCGCTTCCTGCGCTGCTGCCATCTCCCTCTTATTCCGGCTGGCGGATGAAAGCGGAAGTCCCGGCATCAGTTTAATATAGGTTTTCAACACTGCACCTCCTCAGCGGCAGATGAGCCGCTTATATTCCGCTGTCAGCTGTTCGCAGACAGCATTTTCCGAGAAATTGTTCCGGCAGAACCGGCGGATCGCCTCCGGATCGTAATCGTCATACCGTTCGATCATAGTTTCCATCGCGTATGCAAGCCCCGCGGGATCTTCCGTCTCCACAGCAAGTCCGGTCTCGGGCCGTACAAGAGTTTTCCACGCGCCGGTTTTTGTCATGATAATAGGAAGTCCACAGCCCATGGCCTCCACAAACACGATGCCGAACGTCTCATACCGGCTCGGCAGGACAAACGCCTGACTGTCCTTCAGACGGCGGGCGCATTCCTCGCGCGAGCAGCTTCCGGCAAACTCCACCGCACCATCAAAAGCAAGCGTCTTTGCCTGCGCGCAGAGATTATCCATTTCCTCCCCGTCGCCGCAGATCGTAAGCATTGACTCCGGATATTTTTTTCGCACCTCGGCAAAAGCGGCCAGCAGCACATCCATTCCCTTTTTATGGTCAAGCAGACAAACGGAAATAAAGCGGAACCGTCCGTTCTGCGGCGGAGCATGGCATCCGTTTTCGAAAAACCGCCGGTCCGCCAAGTTGGGAATGACCTGCACCTCTTTCCGGCACAGCGGCTGTATGGCGTTTTTCAGCCCTTCCCCTACCGCGATCACGGCATCCGCAGCATTATAATCGCGGGAGACCGCGGCAAGCTCCTTTTCGCTGAGCATATTCCGTTCAAACCACGTGACATGCTCCGTAACAACAATCGGCACATGCAGCCGCCGCTTGAGCGCACGGGCATACCGGATGGCGCGGAACGAGTGAACATGAATGATATCCGGCTTTCCGCTCTCACGGAGAATGCGGAGCATTTCGCGCAGAATGCGAAAATATGTAAGATGGAACCGCAGCGGCTTTACATGGATCAGGTATTCCGTAAGATTGCCGTCTGAGCGCTTTTCGGTCTGCACTCCACGCTCGCCGTCGTTATAGACCGCCATGACCGTGACCGTGTGACCGTAACGCGCGAGCGCCGCCGCCTGTTCAGCGAAAAAGCTCCCCTTAACGGGATCCTCCTTTGTCGGATACCACGACGGCAATACCAGAATATGCATTTTCAGTCCCTCTCCGGCGGCAGGAGCGCCGTTACCTCGCGGATCTCCGCGGCGATGCGCTCGTCCCACGTCCAGAAATTTTCGTCAGCAAAGCGCTTTGCACCCTCACCGAGACGTTTCCGTTCATCTTCGTCCGACAGCAGACGACATATCTCTTCGGGCAGACAGGAAAGCTCTTTTTCCGGAAGAAGTATACCGTTTGCTTCGTTTTTGATTACCGAACCGGTCGTCCCAGTGTCAACGGTGATGATCGCTTTTCCGCAGCGCATAGCTTCAAAAAGCGGATTACCGAGATTTGATGCAGAATACAACGAAAGGAACACATCCGCGCGCTGCAAATAGTCATAGACCAACTCATGGGATATTCTTCCCGTGAAAATCACATGCTTTTCCAGCCCTAGCGCGCATACCTGTTCTTCCAGATTTTTTCTCTCTTCCCCATAACCAACGATAACAAGCTTTGCCTCCGGATGAGACTTTACAACCTCTGCGAGTGCATCAATTGCCAGATTCACCCGTTTTCCCGCCTGCAGGCGGGAGAGAGTCATTAATACTGTATCCGATTTATTCAATGGAAGCTCCGCTCCCAGAGAGGCAGCCGGCGCTCCCGGAATATCTACGCCGTTGCGCCAGAAAAAAATCTTTCTACTCTTATTTCCGGAGCGCTTCAAAACTTCGTCTCCGCGCGTACCGTCGTTTGTCATCAGCACCATGTCCGCCTCGACACCGTATGCCTGCAGCTTGGGGTAATACCGGAGACGGTTGACTAAATTATCTTTTTTCGTCATCATGTCCCATATACCATAAAACCGAGTAACCAACGGCATAGCGTAGGTCCTGCTGATTTGTTTCGCGGCGTGCACTGCGTGGGTGTCCTGTCCGTAAACCACAGTATTATCGGCGGCAAGATGCTGTTCATTTATAAGTCGCCCTGCTTCCCGGATCAGGATATGGCGAATGGCAAACACATTGGCAAAGCCAAAAAACCATCCAATTTTCCGGATTCTGGTCTCCCTCAAAAAAGGAGGATTAAACCGCACGATATAAAGTCCATCCCCGTAGTCCCGTTCGCCGAGCGGCGTATCCTCTTTTGTGCCGACATCCACAATCCAAACCTTCCATCCGGCAGCAATAAACCCCTCTACCGTTTTCCAGAACGTAGGGGCGCCAACATTATGCCGCTCTCCGAGACCGGCAAACGTAAGAAGAAGAAGATTCTTCATTATTTTTCCTCCAAATCCGAAACGATCTGACGAACGCGGTGAACCCAGAGATTTCCGTTTCTCAGTGCTTCGATACATTGTTTTTCATACTCTTTTCTTTTCCCTGGATTGTCCATTATGCTTTGCAGCGCGTTCGCCAGAGCTTCCGCCTCATACGGCACGACCAAACCGATGCCGTTTTCACGGACAATGGCCGAAATCGTCCGAGCGTTTGTAACAACAACAGGCAGACCATAACTCAGGTAGTCAAAAAGTTTTACATTGACCGCTAAATGCGTGTATGGTGTCGGAGACACCGGTATGACCGAAACGGCAGCGCGTGCATACAGCGGCTTCAGCCCCTCGCCCGACGTATGATGCACCTCCAGCCACGGAGCTTCCTTATACGGACTTTGAAACGCTTTCCATTCCTTTTCCCGGCAAACAAGGATCAGACGGTATGTCCTGTCTCCGGCGTTTAGCTGCTCAAGCGCCTCAAGCAGCATCCCGACGCCGTACCCGCCGTCCAGCCCACCGACATATATGCAGGTCTTTTCCTCCGGGCACCGCTCAGAAAGATGATCTTCGCCTGCTGGGGGCAGCGAACGCATATCTGTATAGGAAAAATACTTCTTACATTCTTCCGATGGAAAGTACACGATGTCTGCACATTTGAGCACGTTATTTGTGCGCTGCTGCAAATAATCCAGCCAGTGATCCTTCAGCCAGCCGGTAAGATCTGTCCGGCGGGGATACAGTTCCGGAAACATCCAATAGAAATCCCGGTAGAAATACCCGATGGGAATTCCCATTCGGGAGATTTTCCGGATAAGAGCGATATCGCAGCGGAACGTGATCGGCATAGAGGGAGATTCGATATAGCAGATATCCGGCCGGTTTTCCCTAAGCCACCGCCGTATCTCCTGTACCGCTTCGGTGCGCGCCTTTCTTCCCCAGCGCTGCTGTGTGCCGGAAAGGAGCTTTACCTCGTGTCCCTCGTCGAGAAACGCCCGGTACATCTTCTGCGGGCGTACCGACGATCCGGAGGTGCCGGAGTTAATATCCACATAGGTGATATACAAAATCAGCATGAAAGAACTCCCTCATAAAGCTCGGTAAGCCGCGCGGCGATGGTCTCGGGGGCGAATTTCCGGCGGATGTCCGCGGAGATCGCCGCGCTGTCGTAGTCTTCGCGGCGGAGCATCATGCGCTCCATGGCGCCGGTGAGAGTGCTCTCGTCGTCCACAGGGATCAGGATGCCATTCTCCTCCGTGACAAAATCCTCCGGACCGCCGCAGTGCGTGGCGATCACGGGAAGCCCCGCCGCCATTGCCTCAATATAGGCGACGCCAAACGTTTCGCTCCTCGACGCCAGCACAAAGCAGTCCGCCGCGGCGTACGCTTCGGCAAGTTCCTCTCGCGGACAGTGGCCGCGGAAGGAGACGCGGCTGTACAGCCCCAGTTCGGCGCATAAAGCCCGCAGCGCGCCGCTCTCCGGTCCATCGCCGAAAATGATAAGCCTCGGCTCGCCGTGCAGCGCAGCGAACGCATGGAGAAGCCCCGCCATGTTTTTCACCGGGATGAGATTGCCAGCCGATACGAACGTGAAGCGCTCGTGCGCGATCCTCTTCGGCGCAAACCGCGCCGTATCCACGATATTGGGTACGACAATAGCTTCGCCCCCGGTGTTGGCGCGCATGTTTTTCGCAAGCGCCCGGCTGACCGCCAGTACGGCGGCACAGCACTCATATTTTCTTTTCAGATGTTCCGCCTTCTCCGGTGAAAGCGCACGGTTGTGCAGGGAGGAGTGCTCAGTGAAAACGAACGGAATGCCCTCCCGCTCCGCCATCGCGGCAAGTTCAAAGCCGAAATGCTGGTGGATAACGTCCGGCTTCCAACCATCCTTTGCTATGGCGCGACGGATGCCGGAGGCCGCCAGCCGTCCGGCCAGCTCCGGAAGCCCCATCGGCAGCGCGCCGCAGGGAACCGAAGCGTAATAAACGGGTATGCCGTCCAGCGTGTATCGATAACACCCCCACGGGCGGTAGTGGCGGATCGACCGCGTGTCCACGGCGGCAAAGCGGACATCGTGTCCGGCATCCCGCAGCGCTTTGGCCTGATCTAGAGCAAAAATATTTACTTCGTGTTTTCTCGGACTGTCAAAGCCAGAGGCTGCAATGAGGATTTTCATCCGTTATTCTCCTGCAAGAATGTCCGCAATGCGGCGGCAGGCATGGCCGTCGCCGTAGGGGTTCGCGGTGCGGCTCATTTTTTCGTACGCCGCCGCGTTATCCAAAAGCTCCGTGAAGCTCTCGTAGATCGTTTCCTCCCGTGTGCCTACCAGCCGGAGCGTTCCGGCCGCGACGCCCTCGGGCCGCTCAGTCGTATCGCGCATGACGAGTACCGGCTTGCCGAGGCTCGGCGCTTCCTCCTGAATGCCGCCGCTGTCGGTGAGCACGAGATAGCTGCGCGCGAGAAAGTTGTGGAAATCCAGCACATCCAGCGGCTCGATGATATGGATTCGTTCGTCGCCGCCGAACACCTCCGCCGCCGTTTCGCGCACGGCGGGGTTGCGGTGGATGGGGTAGATCGCGCGGACATCGTCGTGCTCATCGAGTACGTGGCGGATGGCGCGGAACATGTGGCGCATCGGCTCGCCGAGATTTTCCCGGCGGTGCGCCGTGATGAGAATGAGCCTCTTCCCCGCCGCCCATGCGAGCTCCGGATGGGTATAGTCGGCGCGGACGGTCGTTTTCAGCGCGTCGATGACCGTGTTGCCGGTCACGTGGATCGTGCCGGGGTCGCGCCCCTCGGCGAGAAGATTTTCCTTTGCCTGCTCCGTGGGCGCAAAGTTGTAGCGGCTGACGATGGACACCGCCTGCCGGTTGAATTCCTCGGGATAGGGGCTGTAGATATTCCGCGTGCGCAGCCCGGCCTCCACATGCCCCACCGGGATGCGCAGATAATAGGCCGCGAGCGCGGCGGCAAAGGCGGTCGTCGTGTCGCCCTGCACGAGGACGATGTCCGGCTTTTCCGCTTCCAGTACGCCCTTGAGCCCTTCGAGAACGCCGGTTGTTACGTCAAAGAGCGTCTGCGAATCCTTCATAACGGAGAGATCGTAGTCCGGCACGACGGAAAACGTTGCAAGGATCTGGTCGAGCATCTCGCGGTGCTGTCCTGTGACGCAGACAACGGTTTTTATTTCGCGCCGGGCGCGCAGTTCCTGCACGAGCGGGCACATTTTCACGGCCTCCGGCCGCGTGCCGAAAACCAGCAGGATCTTTTTCATGGCGTTCCTTTCCTTTTGCGCGCCGGATATCTGTGCTTGTCAGAGGATCCAGCGCTCGGTCTCAAAGACCTCGGCGTACTGCCATCCGATCTGCACGCCGTGGCTCATGGCCAGTGCGCGGATATACTCGCCGGAGGCATAAATGCGCCCACGCTGCGAGATATACCGCTCCACGGCGGCGATCTTCTTTTCTACATGGCGTTCTTCAAGCGTGACATATACCTGATTGTTGAACGTCAGGTTGTTCCACGGCTCCTCGTAGCCGAGGATGCTCGTGCGCTTGAAGGCCCGGATGGCCTCCTCGGCGATGGTGTGGTGATCCTGATGCACATCGTGCAGCGACGGGGCAAGCACGAGATCCGGCACGATGCGCCGGTTGAGCCGCACGAGCTCCTCCAAAATCTCCTGCCTGTGCGCCGGGAAATGACGAACCTGAAAATCGAAAAGGATAAGCTGTTCCGCCGGTATTCCGTAGCTCTCCATGGCGGAGAGAAACTCCGTTTTCAGCTCGTCGGCCGGAAAGCCCGCCGGGACGGACTCCGCACAGGTGGAGAACACAGCGAAATGCACCTCGCAGCCTTCCTCCAGCAGCCGTGCCACCGTTCCGCCGCAGCCGAGCTCGCCGTCGTCGGTGTGCGGGGCGAGGACTAGAACTTTCTTCATATCGTCAGCTCCTTTACCAGTCAAGTCGGTTTCCGGCGGCGTCGAAAAACGCCTCCTGATACCGCCGGGACATCCGCGTGCCGAAATGAGGCGTCAGCTCCGGCAGCGGCTCGCCGAGCAGCCGCTTCATACCGAGATACGGCAGGTTGACACCCGCCGCCGCGCACGATACAACGCCCGCGGTCAGGCGCGGATTGATCTCGATAACATATGGCGTTTCATCGTTGGCATTATAGAGAAGATCAAAGCCGAAATTGCCGTCGAGCTCAAGAGAGCGCACGACCTGCGTGCAGATTTCCTTGACTGCCGGATTGTCGTCCACGACAAGCGACATCATGTTGCTCGTGACGACCGATAGGCCGCGGCGCGATACCGTATAGATCGGCTCACCATGGTCGGCAAGAAAATCAACGCTGTATTCGGTGCCGGGAAGGTATTCCATGACGAGCATTTCCGGCATGGTCTCCCGCTCGGAGAGCGTGCGGATCAGCTCCTCATAGCTGATGAACATGGAGTTCGGCTTCTGCTCAAAGAAAAGGTCAAAGCGCGAAATATTCGCGTTGAGCATGCGGATGCCGCGGCTGCCGTTGCCGACCGCCGCCTTGACGCACAGCGCCTTTTCCGGATAGCCCAGCGCGGAGACGGCGGCCTTCAGCTTCTCCACGGTATGCACGCACCGGTACTCCGGCGTGCGCAGGCCATGCGCGCGCATTGCATCGAGCAGGTGTGCTTTGTTATTAACGATCTCCAGCTTGTCCGGCTCCATCACGGATACCTTCGCGCCGAGGGCCTCAAACTCCGCTCGCGCGCGGGCAAATTTCATGAGCTCACGCGTCACGATGGGGATGACGACCTGCACGCTCTCACGGCGGCAGATATCCAGCACGGCGGGAAGGAAGTCCTCCTTTTCCGCCGAGGGAACGGTATAAAATGCATCGACAAGATCGCGCGCACCGGCGTTTTCATTGCGGTCTACGGCAACGATGCGGATGTCCCGCTCGCCGTTTTTGCGCAGACACCGGATGATCCCCGGCGCGCCCGGCGCGCCGCAGCCGGTCATGAGAACCGTGCATTCTTTCATAGCTCTTTCTTACTCCTCGAAAACATATTGAGCGAATATTTCCTCCGCCGTCTGCGCCCGCTTGATGAGACGCAGGGAATCGTCGCTCTTGCGGTACTCGATCATCGGCACGTCCGGGTGGATGAACGGCGGCTTGAGAACGTTGGAATAGGAGCCGATGTTATCAAAGATCACGCTGCTGCCAACATCGAGCGGCCCGGTGTAGCCCCGGTACAGGATGTCGTATTCGAGACAGGTGTAGCCGGTAAAGCTCAGATTTTCCCGCGGCGTTTCCGCGTCAAGCACGAGCAGCGGGAGATTTCGCATCTGCGAGATGACGCCGGCGGTGTGGATGCTCGCATCAAGCACCGCGCAGTCGTTCCCCGGCAGAGCTTTGATCGCCGTTACAGGCGCGGCAAACTGCATCGTGTCGGCCACGAGCGTCGTGCCAGGCTCCGTGATGAGCACCGGGCGCTCGCTTACCGGAAGAGCTCCGTATTCGGCAGCAAAGAGCGAGCCGACCGCCGCGCCATACTCGGCAAACGTCGGGATGCTCTGGCCGAACGAGGCGCGCATTTCCTCCGGCAGGCGGCCGAACATGCCGCTGCCAAGGTCGATGAACTTCGGCGGCGAGTCCGGGAAAAGCTCCCGTGCAAGCGAGAGCATGACTTTCGCCCGGCTCTCCCACCCGGCGATGCTGCGGCTGCCGCTGATGTGGCACTGGATGCCGTCAAAGGAGATGTTCCCCGCCGCGCGCAGCCGCGCGGCGAGCGTTTTCAGATACTCCGGTTCGGCGCACAGACCGAAACGCGAGGGCTTGCCGCTGCCGATATCGACATGCAGCCGCAGCGCCGTATGACAGACGCATTCCGGGTGAGCGGATGCCGCGCGGAGCACCGCGGCGAGTTCCTCCTCATTATCGATGATGACGCATGCACCGTCGAGCAGCGCGGCAATTCCGTCCTCGCCCTTGCACGGGCCGTTGAAGAGGATATTCTCCGGCGCGTTGCCGACGCGCCGCGCCAGAGCGTACTCCATGCCGGAGACAACTTCCGCCATGCCGCCGAGCGAGCGCACCAGTGAAACGATGCGGGGCGTGTAGTTGGTTTTGTAGGAATAGGCCGCACGGTAGGGCGCATAAGCGGCGCTCATGCCCTCCGTGAGCAGGCGATAGTTTTCGCAGAACCGGTCGGAATCAAAAATATAGGCAGGAAAGCCATATTCTTTTTTTATACGGCGATATGTGGATTCATCCAGCATGGATCATTCTCCTTTGAGAGACAGCAGCTCTTCGTACAGCGCCAGCAGCTTTTTCTCCTCGGTCTGCCAGTTGAAGCGGCTTTGCAGCGCACTGTAGCCGCGCTCGCCCATAGCCGCCCGACGCTCCGGATCGTCCAGCAGAGAGCGGATGGCGGCGGCGATTTTCTCCGGCTTGTCCGGGTCAACGCACACGCAGCAGCCGAAATCTTTTTCCAGTTCCCTCGCCGATGGCGTGTCGGAAACGATGGACGGAAGCCCCGCGCCCATGTATTCATAGACCTTGGTGGGGAGATTGTCGGTGCCGATGTACTGATGGATGTTCAAAAGCGTCGCCATACCAATGGAGAAATGGCGGCAGTATTCCGGCACCCCGGCATACGGAACGACACCGGCATAGTCCACGCACACAAACTCCGGCATTTTCTTCAGCTCTTCGAGATACGCCGGCCAGACGGGACCGGCCAGATGCAGCCGCGCCCCGGCGATGGCGCATGCGCGGATGAGATTTGTAATGCCGCGCTCGGCGGTCACGCCGCCGACATAGCCGACGGTGTTCTCCGCGTCCGGATAGAGCTTTTCCGGTGGCGGGAAGCGTCCGGCGTCCGGGAGATTATCCACGATCACAGTGCGCTTGGCGCACTTCTCAAACGGGTTTTTCCCGAACGAGGTGCAGGGAATGATGACCGCGTCGAGCTTTTTGAAAACGCCCGCTTCCAGCGCGCCGTAAATGCGCGACGCCGGTTTTTTGAGAAAGCCGGGGATATACCCCTTTTCCTGAATGAGCAGGGAATAAAATTCGTGGCTGTCGAAAATCACGGTTTTCCCGTGCCGCTTGAGCTTGAGCGCATACGGCAGCAGCTCCGGATCGTGCAGATGGTAGAGCTCGCAGTTGAGCGCGAGCGCCGCTTCGTAGGCATGCTTTGCGAAGGGCGACGTGAGCCGGTTGAGCGTGCCGACGGGCTTTTCCCCCACGCCGACGATATGCACGCCGAGCTCTTCCCGGCTCTCGCCGGGGGCGACGAGCGTTACATCGTACCCGGCGCGCGCGAGTGACACGCATTCCTTATGAAACACCCGCGTATCGTCGCTGCTGTGCACGCTGGTGAGATGGCAGACTCGCTTCATTCCGTCTCCGATCCGGCTTCCGGTGCGGGAAGCGCAAAGGTCTCGTCCGTCAGCGACGCGCCGATGGCGCGGAATTTCCGGATGCCGCGGACGGTATACAGTACGCCGCTCCAGACCGCGAGCGGCAGCGGGACGCGGACGTAGCGATATGTGCCGAACGTCATGCGCGCGGCCTTGAGCTTATTGCCGGATTTGGACGAGCGCGACACGCGGTAAATGAGCAGCGGCTCGTTTACGCCGTAGGCCCATGGCTCTTCGCGGAGAATCTTCAGCCAGACGGCGAAATCCTCGTGGATGGCGTCGTTCCCCATGGGGAATCTCTCCATCAGCTCCCGGCGGACGAGAACCGACGAGCAGGAAATAACATTCTGCCCGAGCAGACGGCGGTAATTCACGCGCCCCGGCACGGAGAGCGTGTAGCCGTATTTGTGATCGTCTTCGGAAATGAACGCCGAGCCCGTGAAAAAGAGGCCCGCTTCCGGGTGCTGCGCCGCGAGCGCCATCTGGCGCTCGAGCTTTTCGGGCATCCAGAGATCGTCGCTGTCGAGAAAGGCGATCCATTCGCCCCGCGCCTCGCGCACACCGCGGTTGCGCGCTTTCGATACGCCGCCGTTCTCCGGCTGCGCGATCACACGGACGCGCGGCTCTTTCGCCGCATAGCTCTGTGCCAGAGCGAGCGTTCCGTCCGGCGAGGCGTCGTCCACGACGAGCACCTCGAGCTCGCGCCATGTCTGCGAGAGGATGGAATCGAGCGTGGCGGCAAGCGTTTTTTCGGCACGCCACGCCGGCACGACCACACTGATGAGACTCCGTTCGCCCATTTCCCTGTTCCTTCCGATGATCTGTATAGTTTATCAAGGTATTTTACCAATAAACCACGGAAAATGCAATCCTTAATATGAGCAGCTGATACCTTGTGTGTTCTTATATTTTTCCTTGACTTCCGTTGTCTAACCGTGTAGACTATGCATAGAGTCTATCAACGTAGACAAGGAGGGCTTACCCATGGAGATTCCGAAGATTCACGAGGGTGAATACCGTTTCTGCCTAATTTTGTGGGAGCATGGACCGGTCGCCGCCGCGCAGCTTGCAAGGCTGTGTCAGGAGCAGCTGGGATGGAAGCGGACCACGACGTATACAGTCATCAAGCGGCTTGGGGAGCGCGGCGTCCTGAAAAATGAAGACGGCATGGTAACGGCGCTTGTATCAAAGGACGAGGCGCAGGCGTGGGAGATCGACGAGCTGGTGGAAAAGAAGTTTGAAGGCTCTCTCCCCGCGTTTATCGCCGCCTTTACCAGACGGCAGGATCTCTCCGATGATGAGCTCGACGAGGTGCAGCAGATGATCGACCGTATCCGAAAGGGGGAGAGATCGTGAGCGAGCTGTTTCTGGAGATCGTCAACCGGAGCATAGCCGCAAGCTGGATCGTGATCGCGGTTCTGATATTGCGGTTCTGCCTGAAAAAAGCGCCAAAATGGGTGAATGTTCTGCTCTGGGGCATTGTCGCCGTCCGGTTAATCTTCCCGTTTTCCATCGAGAGTGCGCTGAGTCTTATACCGAGCGCGGAAACGGTCAGCCCGAGCATTATGATGGAGACGGCGCCTTCCGTTCAAACGGGCGTTCCCGCCCTCGATCAGGTCATCAACCCGGTCATTGACCATTCGCTTTCGCCCGCGCCGGGCGCGAGCGCCAATCCGCTGCAGATATGGATCTCGGTCATAGCGGCGGTCTGGCTCGCCGGAGCCGCCGCGCTTCTCCTTTATTCCGCCATAAGCTATTGGCGTCTGCGCCGCAGAGTCCGCGAAGCCGTGATTTTGCGGGATAATATCTATCAGAGCGAAAATGCCGGCTCTCCGTTCGTACTGGGGATCATCCAGCCAAAAATCTATCTTCCGTATTCCGTGGACAGCGGCGCTCTGGCGTATGTAATCGCCCACGAGCAGGCGCATATCCGCCGCGGGGATCACTGGTGGAAGCCGCTCGGTTTTCTGCTGCTGACGGTCCACTGGTTCAATCCGCTGCTATGGCTCGGCTATATCCTGCTGTGCCGGGATATCGAGCTTGCCTGCGATGAAAAGGTCATCCGGGAAATGGGCAATGAGCAAAGAGCCGATTATACGCATGCGCTCGTATCTTGCAGCGTCAGCCGCCGCAGCATCGCGGCGTGTCCCCTCGCTTTCGCCGAGGTGGGCATAAAGGAGCGGGTGAAGTCCGTGATGAACTATAAGAAGCCCGCATTCTGGATCGTTCTGGCGTCTGTGGTTGTCTGCGCCGTGGCCGCCGTCTGCTTTCTGACGGATCCGAAAACAGAGCGGAGCTCGCCCAGCGTCGGTGATAATGTGTCCGGTTTAGGACCGGCGCAAACGGAAAAGTGGTTCGACTACCTGGAAAACCCCGAGATAACGAACCGGGACGGACGTCTGGAGATCGCTCTCCCGGAATATCCGGGCGTGACGTTCCGCTGGTATCCGGAGAAGATGGAAGCTGTGACGGAAAACGAGATCACACCGCTTTATACCGGTATGCCGATCTGGAACACGTATTTCTGCGACCTTACCGGCGATGGGCTTCCCGAGCTGTGTTCCACGATCACCTTCGGCTCCGGTATCATCGATAGCCGCATCATAGTCTGCGACTATGCCAACGGTGAGAGTTACACGCTGGAAGACCGCGGGAAATACGACTATTCCCTTCGGCTGGATGAATCGGACGGCAGCCTGTGTGTCGTTCAAAGGGCGTATAACAGCGGTGATATCGCTGCCGTCGGCGAGCTGTTTTTCAGCGACCGCGGCTTACACTTACAGGTTATCAAAACAAACTTTGAAACGCATAAATTCACATCGGTGACGATCCGCAACTACGGAGAGGACACTCTGCATATTACGATTGGCTCCGATGAAACAGCTCTTTCCACGGGTGATGAGACGACCCTGACCTATGCGGCCTTTGAGGTGAGAACTATCCGGCTCTCGTCTTTCGGAGAGCTGAGCTATACAGTCGCATACGATTGACGCGCGGGGGTTCTGCCGTCGTATCAAAATGCAATCAGAAACGAAAACCGCCGCGAATTTTCCTCCTATATGGAGCAGGAAATTCGCAGCGGTTTTTCAGCGAAAGAGCAGCAAAATTATTTGCTTTCTCCGGCGCAGGCCGGTTCTTTCTTCTCCGGCTCGGCGGGTTTGGTGTCCACGCCCTCGGTGCTCTCCTTGACGAAGATGATCTTCAGCGTATAGAAAATGAGCTGCAAATCCCAGAGGAAGGACGCCTTCTGGATATAGTACATATCGAGCAGCGCCTTGTCCGCGAAGGTGGTGTTGTATTTCCCGTAGAGCTGGGCGTAGCCGGTGAGGCCGGCCTTGGCCCGCAGGCGGTAGGCGAACTCCGGGTACTCGGCGCAGTATTTCTGATAAAACTCCGGCCGTTCCGGACGAGGGCCGACGAGCGTCATATCGCCGTTGAGAATGTTGAGAAGCTGCGGCAGCTCGTCGATGCGCGTGGCGCGGAGGAACGCCCCCACCTTCGTGATGCGGGAATCGCTCTTCCCTGCCAGTACCGCGCCAGTGGCGGATTCCGCGTTCACGACCATGCTGCGGAACTTGGTAAGGTAAAACGGCTTGCCGTTCAGCGTGAGACGCTTCTGCCGGTAAAATACCGGCCCGCCGTCCTGAATTTTGATGGCGATGGCGACGGCAAGGAAGATCGGGCTGCAAATGATAAGGCCGCATACGGACGCAACGATATCGAGCACGCGCTTCGCCGTCAGATAGCCGCGGTCGTGGTTGCCGGTGTGCACGGCGCAGAGCGGCACATCGCTCATGATGACCGTGTCGGCACAGTTTACCATGATGTCCTGCATATCCGGCTTGAGCATGATGGCGATGCCGTGCCAGAAGCAGTCGTCCATGATGCGGCGGCGCAGCTCCTTTTCCATCGGCATCAGCACGACTGTAGTGTAGGAGTGCATGATCTCGCACAGCTCCTCCCACGGCATATCCGCGGAAACGACGCGGTCGATGGAGTAGCGCGTGCGGCGGCGGTCAAACTTACTGCGGACGTTCTCCTCGGCATCCATCTCCGGCACGATCAGCAGCGCCGGCGCCGGCGGTTCGAGCCGGTCGGCCAGAATGCGGGCGAGAATAAAGATCCCTGTCTCCACGAGGCACTGCAGCAGCAGCGTGAGGATGACGTACTTCGGCGGCAGGAGCATTTTTGCGATCATGCACATGAGGAAATAGGCAATGGTGTCCGTGAAAAAGCTCGAAAGGCCGAACGCGAACACCAGCTCCCGCGTGCGGTATTTCCGGACGCTGAAGCTGCCGTAGATCGTCATAAACAGCACGAGGATCGCGAAATAGACAACGAAGAACAGCACATTGCCCCGCAGAAAAAACGTCGCTGACGGGTAATGGTGAACGTATGTATAGAAGAACAGCAGCGCCGGCACGACCGCCAGCGATATTTCCAGCAGCGCGCTGAGCGCTGCCTGCCCGGTATGTCCCGCATGGGAAGTCTTTTTCATCGTATCCGCCCATTCTGTCGAAAGGATATAAAAACGCCCTTATCCGTATATTGTACCAGATAAGGGCATAAAACGCAATATGTATCCCACGCTTCGGCGAGAAAAACGTCTGAAAGGGTCTTTAACGGTCTCTGTCGTGCTCTCCCCAGTCCATCGTGGCCTCAAACTCCGGATCAAGCGGATACCGGACACCGTCGATGATCTTGCAGTGGATGATGCCGGTACCGTTCATATAGAACATGTGGCCGAGAGCATCGCGCATGTCGTAGTAATCCTGATCGCACCGCCAGGGGTCCTCGTTGGACTGCACCCAGTCGTACACGCCGTGGTAAACGATGTCCGGGTGCGCCTCCTGCAGTTTTTCCTGCTCCTCCTGCGTGAGAACGCCGTAGCTGAACCACACGCGCTCGATTTTGTCCATTTCCATCAGCGTCTGGAACGTGTCCTCCGGCTGAAGGAGCGTCATAAACGTGATGTTCAGATCGCGCAGGCTCTTGCAGTCCTTGAGCGGGGCGATGCTGGTGGCGTAAGCGCGGTTGAGCTCCAACCAGATGAGATTGTCGCACGAGGCGATCGGCGAGAGATCGAGTGCATGGCAGTCGAGCAGGACAAGATATTTAAGATCGGGCATCTGATAGAGGAAGCTCAGATCCTCGATCGGCCGGTGGCCGAGATCGAGCGCGATCATGTCCGGGCAGTAAGCGAGCTTCTTGATCGTTTCGTTCGTGAAGTATCCGTAATAGCGGGAGGAGGCGCGGAAATAGGTGGTGTCTGTGCGGATGTTGTAGTGCGTGATGTGCAGCGTCCACACAAAGCGCACATTCTCGTACTTCTTATTCAGCGCGTCCATTTCCTCATCGGAAAAGCCGCAGTCAGACATATCGACCTTTTCAAGCTTGTGCATCACGGGAAGGATGCTCTCCACCGGTTCAGTGGATTCCATCTCGATGCCGGTAAAGTCAAGAAGTGTGTCCTCGGTGCTGATCGGCACGCCGTAAAGCTCGAACGTGAATGCAAAATCGACCGCCGGGTATTTCTCGCAGACCGGCGTCATCTGTTCGACCGTCACGCCGGTGCCGGTGAGATCGACGCGCGTGAGCTTCGGCAGCGAGGCGAGCTTTTCCGAAAGCTCCGCAACATCCGCTTCGGAAAATGTGCGTCCGGCAAAACTCAGCTCCGCGGTATCGCTCGGATAGATATCGCCGAAGATCGCCACGGGCCAGACGAACGCAACGGCGGGGAACTCGGCGCGCAGCGCGTTCTTTTCTGTCTCGCTCCACGGGCACGCGGGGAACGACACGGTCTGCGCCGCCGGAAGATACCGCAGCGCCTCGCGCAGTGCGTCCGGTGTGATGGAGATATCGTCTACGGCAATCTCCGTGGCGCTGTCAAGATACTCCGTGCTGCCGAGCGGCACCTGCCACTCCAGTTCGAGCGCCGGGTACTTCTCCCGCAGGGCGAGAAGAGCGTCGTAGCACGCGCAGCCTCGCGCATTGGCAGAGCGCAGCGCCGTGAAGTAGTCAAAAAGCGGCAGCTCGGAAACGGTGAAGTCCGTCAGCGTGATGCTTTCAGCATCCGAGGGATACCGGCTCGCGCCGATGGGGATGCTCCAGCGCACCGAAAGCGCCGGATACGCCGCGCGGACGGCATCAAAGCGCTCCGGAGAAACGTCCGCCGCCGTAAGATCGAGCTCCGCGAGCGCGGGGAAAAATGCCAGACGGGCGACGTCCTCCTCCGTGAGCGACGTGAGAACGATGGCCGTGCTCTCGCAGTCGATCACCGCGCCGCCGATGGGAACGTCCCAGTATATTTTGCAATCCGGCAGCTGCTCGCGCAGACGAAGATACCTTTCCTCTGAAATGCTCTTGCCGCGCAGGTCGATCTGCGCGCTGTCGCGGCGGTGGAGGCCGCCGGCGTAAACATACACCGAGTTCAGCCACACCAGCGCCGCCGCAATGACGAGAACGGCGATCACCGGGATCAGTATCCACAGATTTTTCCCGGCGCGGCCGGTATCGGTATGCTTGGACATATGGGGGTTCCTCCCATGTGTATAAAATTCCTCTTATATTTTATCTTGTAAAGCGTGGAATGTCAATGCGCTTCTCCCCTTCTGCACGGGCGTGCCGATTGACTTTCCCGCCGATGCTCCGTATAATGAAAGCGCCGAAAGGGGTGTTTTTCATGCGACACGCATGGCTCATTCTCACACACGGAAATTTTGAGATCCTCGAAAAGCAGCTGCGGTTTCTCGACAGCGAAAACGCCGATTTTTATATTCATGCAGACGCCAAGGCGGCATTCGATCCCGAGCGTTTTCGTGCCGTGCCCAAAAAGTCGCGTGTCACGTTCGTGCCGCGCCACCGCATTTCGTGGGGCCATTTTGCCATGGTCGAGGCGGAGCTGGAGCTTCTCCGCGCCGCTGTGCCGGGTGGGTATGACTACTACCATCTTCTCTCCGGCGTGGACGTGCCGGTCAAAACGCGCGCGTACATTGAAAACTATTTTACCCGTGCGCCCGGGAGAAACTATGTAAGCTTTCTCTCGCCGGAGATTTCCCGCACGGATCTCTACCGCGTCCGGTTTTACTACCCCCTGCAGCGCTATAACATCCGAAAACCCGCCGTGCGCCGGACACTGCGCAATCTCTCCGCCGCGCTGCAGCTCGGCTTCGGCGTAGACCGGACGCGGCGGCGGCCGGACGGCTTCGTTTTCCAAAAAGGCGCGCAGTGGTTCAGCATCACGCACGCGCTCGCGCAGTATCTGCTCAAAAAAGAGAGCGAGATCCGTGAGTTTTTCTCCGATACCTACTGTCCGGACGAAATGTTCGTCCAGACGGAGATCGTAAACTCCCCCTTCCGCGATACGCTGCCGGAGCACGCGTTTGAGAACGACTACGCGAGCTGTCTTCGGTACATCGACTGGCAGCGCGGCAATCCCTACACATTCACGGACGGCGACCTCGATGAGCTTCTCGCCGCACCGGAAACGGCGCTCTTCGCACGGAAGTTTGATTACCGCACGAGCCCCGGCGTCGTTGACGCGCTCTTTGACCGTTTCGGATAATTTTCTCTCCGGCGCACGGAAGCATCCGTGCGCCGTTTTTTGTTCTTGCAGATGGGCGGCATATATGGTATTCTGTATCTATATGGTGTATATGCCAAGCCGCGCATATACTTTGTGCGAAGCCGCAATCTGTCCGTAGCTTTAGAGAGAGGGAATGATATGAAAAAACGTCTGTTCAGCCTGCTTCTTGTACTTACGCTCTGCTTCACGCTGCTGCCGCTTTCCGCCGCGGCGGAGGGCGAGAAAGAAATGGTCACCGTCACGTTCGATATGGGCGGCCACGGCGGCGCGGCTCCGGCAAGCGTCACCGTGCCGAAGGGCAGCAAGATCACCGCGCCCGAATCCCCGGCGCCGGGCTGCGAGGACGGCAAATACTACTTCGTCCATTGGACGGCGCACCTCTTTTCCGACGCCTCCTCGGACGCATGGAATTTTGCCAAAGACACCGTGGAGAGTAGCATGACGCTGCGCGCCGTGTGGTACCAGTATGCCGATATGCACGAAAAGGTCTCTCTCCGCGGCAAGCCTTATGCCGGCGCCCTTGTGGAGTACCGCGACAGGGCCGGCAGCGTCGTATATACGCTGAAGGCCTCCGGCACCGACGGGAACTGCACCGATTACGTCTGTGAGCGCACGAAGCCGGGCGAGTACGACCTCTACATCGACGGGAAATACATCCGTCCCGTGACTGTCAACCGCGGCGCGGCCGGTTATTCGACGACCACAAGGCTTTTTTACGTCACCTTCAGCGCCAACGGGCAGGAATTCACGCCGGAGACTCGTCCCGCCGACGTGCTGTGCTTTACCTCCGGTCTCTTCCACGACGATTCCGTAAGCATGCCGAAACTGACACCCAAGGCCGTGGACAGCGCTTACACGTTCTCCGGCTGGACAGTCGGGCCGGAGGCGGATTCCGATCCGTTTGATTTTGCCAATAAGGTCTACGGCGATACCGTGGTCTACGCGCAGTGGGAAAAGGCCGCGGATGAAGATTCCGTTCTCGTCACCGCCATCAGATCGAGCATCATCGGCGAAAAATACGCCAAGAAGGGACAGGATTACTCCGCAAGGCTCGTCCCGGACGAGGGCTATGAGCTGCCCTACCACGCGGCGATGGGGAGCTACACCTCCTATACCTATGTGACCATCGGTGATGAGGTGCTCAACTCGGCAAACTACACGCTCAACTGCGCCACCGGCGAGATCACGATCCCCGGAAAATATGTCACGGGCGATATCCGCATCAAGACCATTCCCCGCATCCACCCGTATACCGTGACGTTCGATCCCAACGGCGGTACCGGCACGCAGACGCCGATGCTGGTTTTCCCGCACAGGGACGGTTATGACTATGAAAAGTCATCCGCAACGCCCTATGCCTACTTCCGTGCGCCGGAGTGTACCTTTACGCCGCCGGACGGCAAGGTCTTTGCCAAATGGAGCGGCGGTGAGAAGATCGCCTCCAGCCTGAGAGTCCGCGGAAACGCGACGCTCACCGCGCAATGGGCCGACGCCCCCGAGGGCGTTTACACCGTGGCGTTCGATCTTAACGGCTGCACCTTCTCCGGCAAAACGAACACGCAGGCGGACGCGGATTACTCTGTGAGGCTCGCCCCCGCGGAAGGCTATGCCTACCCGATCACGCTTCGGAATATTTCTATTGGCGGCACGGTGCTCGGCAGCGGGAAGTATTCCTATGATCCCGCGACCGGCATTCTGACGATTCCCGCCGCGGCGATCACCGGAAATATCGTCATCTCCGCCGCCGCCCTAATGCCGACGCCTACTCCGACACCAACTCCTACGCCGACGCCTACTCCGACACCTACCCCGACGCCGACACCTACACCGACTCCGACACCGACGCCCACTCCGACACCGACGCCTACTCCGACGCCCACTCCGACACCTACCCCAACGCCGACTTCGACCCCGACGCCCACTCCGACACCGACGCCCACTCCGACACCGACACCGACGCCTACTCCGACGCCTACTCCGACGCCTACTCCGACGCCGACCCCGGCACCTACTCCGACACCTACCCCGACGCCGACCCCTACTCCGACGCCGACACCTACCCCAACGCCTACCCCGACGCCGACCCCGGCACCTACTCCGACACCTACTCCGACTCCGACCCCGACACCTACGCCGACGCCGACTCCTACCCCGACGCCGGCGCCCACACCGACGCCGACGGCGAAACCCACCGCCACGCCGACACCAGCGCCGAAAGCGACAGCCACGCCCAAACCCTCTGCCTCGGCAAGCGCTTCGCCCGTCTCCGGCGTCACGGTCTCGCCGGACGTCTCCGCCCCGGCGGATATCCCGGCAGACGCCCCCGCTTCTGACGTGCCCGGCACCGACGTTTCCGAAAGCAGAGCCGGCAAAACCGAAAGCGCCGACAGCGCGCCCTCCTCTCCCGCGAGCGGCAGGACCTCTTCCGCAGCCCCGGCGGTCATCGGCATTTCCGCCGCCGTCATTTTGCTGATCCTGTTCCTTCTGTTCCGCCGCAAAAAACAACAGTAAGTAAGAAATAAGCCAAAAGAGAGCATTGCAGGTTTTGAACTGCAATGCTCTCTTTCTTCATGTTCTATTACTGGATCGTTTCGCTGTGGTTGAGAACGCCGGTGCTGTAAAGGAAGAGCACGTCGTCCGCCTGCGAGAGATCCACGAACCGTCCGGCAAGGGCAGGCGCCATATACCGGATGTCCACGACCGTGACCTTGGCATAGCCCTGCGCGAGCAGCGGGGCAATGCTGCTGCCGAACGAATCGCGGAAGATCACCAGCTCCCGGTCCGTTTCAGCGTTGGGGTTTTCGATCGTGAGCAGTGCTTTCGTCCCGCCGAGGAACATTTCGTATCCGTCGCGCCCCGCGGCGAGGGTGAGATCGTAGACAGGGATCTCCGCGCCCGTTTCGTAGTCGTACACGCGAAGCGCCGCTATCGTGCCGTTCGTGAGATAGCGCAGCGCGTCCGGTTCAACGGGAAGGGCGTACTGCCCGGCGTACACGCCGCGAAACGCCGAGGACACATCCACGGTCTCATATTCCGCCGGAAGCGAAGCGCCCATCGCCGCGGCGATCGCCGCCGCCGTTTCTCCCAGCGTTTCCTGCCGCCAATGGGTATCGGTGCGGTAGTACATATCGAGCGAGAGGGTATCGAAAATATCGATATACTCCGCAAACGTCATCCCGGCGCGCATCGTATCGGTGAGAAGCTCATAGTCCATGGCGGGATAGCCGGTTTGCTCCGCAAGGAAATAGTTCTTATCCGGCACAACGCTATAGTAAACGTTCGCGCCCGCATCGGCAAAATACGTTTCATATACGGCGGAAAACCGCTCCGCCGCGTGCCGGACGAGATCGGTATTCACCGGATAGTCGAGCTTTGCGAGATGCCCGCCGGCTGCATATACGCCGTTATTATCGAGCTGCCGCAGGATATCCCCGGAGAAAAATGCCTTGAGCGCGCGGAAGCTGTCCCGCAGCGGGAACTGGTCGAGCGTATACTTTTCAAAGGCGGTCATATACGTCCCGTCCGCCACCGCCGAGGCGCGCAGCGCCGGGCGCTGGGCGAGCTTTCGCCGCTCGGAGAGCGAGTCGGTCCTGTCCGGCGTCAGGATCGCCGCGAGCAGAAAGCCCGCAAGAAAGAGTCCCGAGAGCGCAAGCGTGAGAATATTTCGGATCTTCTTCATGCCGCACCTCCTCAAAACCGGAAATAGAGGAACGGGTTAAACGACCCGTCCACCAGAAACGCGGTGCAGAGCGCGAGCAGTGCGAACGTGCAGAGCGGCTCTGCGACCGTGAACACCGGCGCGAGGGACTTTGCCTCCTGCGCCTTTTTCCAAAGCATCGCCGGGAGCGGCGTTGCGCCGAGCACGGCGAGCGCGAGCACGACGCCGTAGCTCCGGAGCATATAGAGAGCCTCTGTCCCCAGCCCCGAAGCCGTCCCCGCGCCGAAGAGCGTGCCAAGCTGATGCAGCGCATCCTTCAGAGACGCCGCGTCAAAGAGCACAAAGCCGAGCGTTACGGCGAGAAGCACATAGACGTGCGGAAGAACTCTCCCCTTTTTCAGCGCCGGAAGGAGGAAGAACTTCTCTGCCATGAGCAGCACCGCATAGAAAAGCCCCCAGAAAACAAAATTCCACGCCGCGCCGTGCCAAAAGCCGGTGGCCATCCAGACGACGAGGATGTTGAAAATGTGCCGGATGCGGGAGCAGCGGCTGCCGCCGAGCGGGATATAGAGATAGTCCCGGAACCATGTGCCGAGCGACATGTGCCAGCGCCGCCAGAACTCCGTGATGCTCTTTGCGATATACGGATAGCGGAAGTTTTCCGGGAACGAAAAGCCGAAGATGCGGCCCAGCCCGATGGCCATATCGCTGTAGCCGGAGAAATCGAAATAGATCTGGAGCGTGAAGGCGATCGCGTACAGCCAGGCATAGAGCGCCGTCTGCTCGGCAGAAGCCTTATACGCGGAGACGAGCTGCGCAAGGACGTTCGCAACGAGCACCTTTTTCCCGAGACCGACCGCGAAGCGCGAAGCGCCCGAGGCCGCGGCTTCGAGCGAGTGTGTCCGCTCCTTCAGCTGAGGCGCGATATCGCGGTAGCGCACGATAGGGCCGGCGATGAGCTGCGGGAACATGGCAACATAGGCGGCAAAATCGATAAAATTATGCTGCGCCGCCACATCGCCGCGGTATACGTCGATCTCATAGCTGGCGATCTGAAACGTATAGAAGCTGATGCCGATCGGCAGGGCGATCTTCAAAAGCGGGAGCGATAGCCCCGTCACGGCGTTGAAGTTTTCGATAAAGAAATCCGCGTACTTGCAGTAGCCGAGCAGGGCAAAGCTCAGCACGAGCGAGAGCGTGAGAAAGAGCTTTTTCCTTCTCCCCCGCCCGATCAAGCGCGCAAAGACATACCCCTGCACGATGGAAAACACCATGAAGAGCAGGAATTTCGGCTCGCCCCAGCCGTAAAAAAAGAGGCTGGCAGCGAGCAGAACGGCGTTTCTCCCTTTTTGCGGCACGATGAAGTAGATGAGCAGCACGCACGGGAGAAAGTAAAAGAGGAACGGGATACCGGAAAAGAGCATCGGCGCTTACACGATCGGGTCGTCGCTCACGGTTTTGGCGCTCGGGTACGCCGCGGCGAGCTTGGCGGTGAACGTGTCCACAAGATCGGTGTAGCCGTACACGGATACGACATAGTCCCCCACCGTGACAATCACGAGCTTATCGGGAAAACCGCACATCCAGTGGCGGTCGAGAATGTTTTCACGAAGCGAGGCGCACAGCGCGGCCACATCGCCGCTGTCCTTTGCATGGAACGCGCCGCAGGTGAACGTGTTGAGATTCATCATGTGCACAAGAGAGGCCGCGCCGTCGATCTTTCCGGCTTCCGCCGCGGGAAAGCCCAGCGAGGAATCCAGAAGATCGGCATCGTCCATGCTGAAGTTGCCGGGCGCGCCGTCGCGCATGTTTTCTTCGGAGTAGTCGCCGCCGGCGGCGGGGAATTTTTCATCTTCGCTATAGCTGTTCCAGACGGTTTCCAGCAGTTCGAGCGCGCTCGCCGGGGCATTATCGTCCGCGTCCGCCGGAGCAGACGCTCCGCAGGCCGCCAAAGAGAGGAGCAGCACTGTGCAGAGAAGGATGGATACGATTCTTTTCATGGATTTTTCTCCTTTAAATTTCAAGTAATTTCAGGTGGATAATTCTATGACGAAATTAGATTCCCCTTTGTTCCCGAAAAAAACCGGACGGCGTAGGAATTTCCTTCTGCCGTCCGGCTCATTATTCCGGCTGAGCTCAGCCGTTCTCGTCGCCGGTGTCGCTCTCCGGCGGATAGTAGACCTGTACCGCATTGCCTGACCAGTAGCTTGTGAGGTCCGCGGCGGACATCGGCTCGCCATAGATCGTCGCGCGCAGGAAATTACGGTTTATCACAAAGTCCGCGTTATAAATGGAAAGGCCGTTCGCATCCAGCCCGCGCCAGAACGAGCCGGGCGTCGGACACTGCTGCATCTGGATATCGTAGGTCAGAAAATCGGGCGCCTGCAGCAGCAGCGAGGCGCACTGGCCCATGGTAAGGTCGGTGCTGATGATGGACATGATATCCTTCGCGAGCGCGTACTGCTCGGCGAGACTCATCTTCTTCACGTTGCCCCACATCTGCATGAGAGCGTCGCGCTGCTTCTGGCTGCGGCCGGTGTCGCCGCCGACGTGGCGCTCGCGGCAGTAGCCGAGGATCTGGAAGCCGTCACTGATGGTATAGGTGCCGTCCTGATCGGTCGGGAAATAGCAGCGCGGCACATTGGTGCCGTAATAGGTGTCGTTGAGCTGGCACGCCTCGCGGATGAGGAGGTTGATATCCGCGGCCTCCTCCTTGGTAACGGTGACCGTAATGGGGCCTACCATGGAGGCGATCTTGGCGAAGTCCAGAAAGTCCACCATCGCCCAGTTATCCACGTTAACAGCAAAGTTTCTCGTGCTCTCGATCGTGTTGATGAGCATATCCACGCCGCCGAAGCGCGTCGCCCAGTTCAGATGGCCGATGCCCCAGTCGGCGATCTCCACCTGCGTGTCGCGCATGAGGGAGGTCAGCCACATGGTCTTCGTCGTTTTGTTGATGGAGAGCAGGATCATCGCGTCGCTTCGCTCAAGCTCTTCCGTCCGTCCGTCCGAGCCGATGAGCAGGATGTTATAGACATTCGAGTCGCTCATGACGTCCTCGGCGGATTCCGCCAGACTGCTGCGAAGCTCCATCTCCTCCAGCTCCGCTTTTTCCTCTTCGGTGAGCGGGCGGGGCGTCGGCTCCGGCGTGGCCGTCACCTCGGGCGTTGCTTCGATCACCGCCGCAGGTGCAGCCGTCGGCTCCGGCGTGGTGCGCGGCTTGGTGTTCATCTGGCTGTAAAGATCGCGGAAGATCAGAAATACCGCGAGCAGAACAACGAGGATCACCGCCGCGATCACGATAATGACCGTGCGTCCAACGTGCTTTTTCTTCTTTTCCGGCTGTTCCGGATGCTCGTTTTCGGGAGCGGCTTTCAGATGACGGCCGCGTTTTGCGTTGTTGTCCATATTTGTCCCCCTGTGACCGTTGGGATAATTGCATGCATTTTATCATATCCGCGCAGCATTTGCAACGGTTTCCCCACTCTCAAGCAAAACCCGCTGCCGCCGGGCCTTCGTTTGAAGGGGCTGCGGCTCGCCGCAGCGCACTCTTCGAGCGCACGTTTGCGAGCCGAAAAGCATCTCCGGCGCACATGCCGCCGGAGAAAATGGTTAAAACTTTATTTGCGCCTGCGGGCGCAAACTCTGCGAGGCTTCTTTGACGTTCCGGCAAAGAAGGCGGGACAAATCCCGCCTTCTTTGTCTGAAATGGTTCAGTTCTTTTCGACGTCGTAGACGGTCTCGGTGCCGTCGGGCTGCACGAGGGTGTACACCGTGAAGCCGTCATAGGGCAGCACGCCGTCCTTGCCGCCGGTGACAAGGCAGCTGGAAGCATATTCCGCCTCACCGGTCGGCATGCCGATGGCGTCGTAGAGCTCCTGTACCGGCTTGCCCTTGAGCGAGAGCACCAGCTCGATCATACCGGCCACGCGGTCCTCTGCGCCGTCCCCCTCCGGTTCGGCGGGGGCTTCGGTCACGGCAGGCTCTTCAGACGCCGGAGCTTCGGTCGCGGCGGGAGCTTCCGTTGCGGGCGTTTCGGTGGAGGCAGGGGTCTCGGTGTTTCCGCCGCAGCCGGCGAGCGCGAGCGCCATCAGCGCGGCAAGCAGCAGAGCAAGGATCTTTTTCATGTAGTTTTGTCTCCTTTGGTTTTTTTATCAGTCTATAGCATAGACGGCGGATAGACGGGAAAAGTTTTCTCCCGCCGCCGCATATACGGCGTCGATCGTGCTGCCGACCGGCAGCGATACAATAAACCCGTCCGGGCGCGGCACAGCCTCATAGAGCGCGCCGCCGGAGAGGACATAGACGTTGGACGCATCGTCCGGCGTCACACCGTCCCACGTGCCGGAAAAGAGCGCGTACCCTTCCGTACCGGCGCTTTCCGTCAAAACGGCTCTCCCTTCGCTCAGGGCAGCCGTCTCGACGAGCATGGCGTCCCGCTCCGGTGCGGGGGCGAGCGAATCGTACTCCACGAGATAGCGGAGATTGCGCTCGACGAGCTCGATCACGAGCGTGCCGTCTCCCGGAAGCGTCGCGGCGGTATACTCGTTCCGGCGGGAAAACTCCGCCGAGGCGAAGCTCTCGGCGAGATACGGGTAGAGATTGCGCCCGAACGAATCACGGTAGCAGAGAAGCGCGCCGGTCCCGACGCCGCTTTCGGTCGTGATCGTCACGCGGTCGGGGTTATCGGTGTTCGCGGTGAACGAAAAGCCGGGGGCATATGCGAAATCTTCCTCCAGCGCTTTGCCCGCGGGATAGAGCATTTCGTAAAGGTCGCCGCGGTGGGTGTTTCCGGCGGATACGGTGCCGGGAAAATAATCGCTCTCGCGGCCAAAAGCAGCGAGAAGTGCGTCGGCGGCGAGCGCCGCGCCCTTCGCGTTCCAGTGGCTGTCCGTTTTGAAATAGAGCGGCTCGGCTTCCTGCGAGAATATATCACGCAGATCGAGATACGAAACGCCCATCTCGCCGAGCAGCGCGTAGAGCGCGTCCATATCGGAAACGCTGCCGAGACGCGTCCGCGCCGGCATGTACTCCGGATAGAGCGTATTCTTGTTCGGTGCGGCGGTGAAGAGGAAGTCTCCGCCGCGGTTTTCCGCGTACTCCTGCAGAAGATACAATGTGCGCGCCGCGCAGTAGAGCTCGCGCGCCGTCATGGGCGCGTCGCCGGTATAATCATGGATCGTCGGCGCGTAGAAAAGCCAGCCGTCCCGTCCGAGCAGGACGTTCTCCGCCGTGGACGTACAGAAGAGCGCAGCGTTGAGCTTTGCCCAGGCGGTGATGCCCTCGAGCCGGAAGGAAAACCGGCCATTCACATAGTCCGCCGTTTCCGCGAGAAAATCGGGATTGAAGTCCCCGTCCGCGGCGATCACCGGCGCAGCGGGCAGTATCTCATTCGCTGCGGCGTCCGCCCCGCCTGTCAAAAGGAGTCCCAGACCGGGGACAAGGCACACGGTGAGGAACAGCACCGTAAAGATAAGAGAGAGAGTTTTTTTCATATCGTCTGCTGCCCTCCCTTAAAACTGCTGGTAAATGAACGGCGTGAAGCTCCCGCCCGAGAGGGCGAGGATCGCCGCGAGAAGCCCGAGCAGCGCAAGAACGTTCCAGACGATCTCCCAGCCGCGGCCGGTGCACCGCCGCGTGAGCGCGGGGACGACCGGCAGGGAGAGGATGGTGCCGCCAACGAGCGCCGCAATACGCGCGCCGGTCAGTATCTCCTCCGCGGCAAGCAGCCCGGCAGCGCCCGCTCCGGCAAAGGAGAACATTCGAGCGATGAGCAGGAAGCCCTGCTGCACGGAGGACGCGCGGAACATCGCAAAGCCGAGAATGACCGCGAGCAGCGTATAGACGTGCATCACGATCCGCCCGCTGCGCTTTTGGCGCAGCTTTTCGATCGGCGCTTTCAAAAGCCCCTCGCCGGAAACGAGTATGCCGTGCCAGAGACCCCAGAGGATATATGTCCAGCCCGCGCCGTGCCAGAGGCCGGTGCAGAAGAAGACGATGAGCTTATTTCGCACCGTCATCCATTTCCCGCGGCGGCTGCCGCCGAGCGGGACATAGAGGTAGTCTACGAACCAGCGGTTGAGCGTCATGTGCCAGCGCCGCCAGAACTCGCTCACGCTGCCGGAGACATACGGGTAGTTGAAGTTTTCCGGAAACTCGAAGCCGAAGAGCATGCCGATGCCGATGGCCATGTCGCTGTAGCCGGAGAAATCGAAGAAGATCTGGAGACAGTAGCTCACCGCGCCGAGCCACGCAAGCCCCATGCCGAGCTGCTCCGGCGCGAGGGCGTATACGGCATTGGCGACCGCCGCCGCGCTCTCGGCGAGCAGGAGCTTCTTCAAAAGGCCGCGCACAAGGCGGCGAAGGCCCGCCGCCGTCATTTCCGGCGAAATCGGGTGCTCCGCGAGCTGCGCCGCGGCATCCTGCCAGCGGACGATAGGCCCCGCGATCAGGCGGGGGAAGAACGCAAGACACAGGAAGAGCGTGTCCGTCCTCCGGCAGACGCGGGATGGCTCGCGGTACACATCCACGAGATAGGAAATGCCGTGGAACGTGAAAAACGAAATGCCGAGCGGCAGCGCAAACGGCTGCGAGAGCGCCGGAAGATGCAGCGTTTCAAGCACGAACGCGAGATATTTATAAAACCCGAGCAGCGCCAAATTGCCCGCCGCGGCGATGCCGCACCAGAGCTTCGCCCGCTTTTTGTCCTTCGCGATGAGCCGTCCGAAGAGATAGTCCCAGAGAAACGCCGCGAGCAGCACGGGGAGCGAGGCAAGACCGCCGAAGCCGTAGAACAGCGCGCTCGCTATTGCAAGAAAAACGTTCTTCGTCCGGCGTCCCGGCATGAGCCGGTAAAGAAGAAACGCCGCGGGGAAAAAGAGAAACAGAAATCCCGCCGTATTGAACGCCACAGCCGCAGCCTCCCTTCCTTCGGCAGATATGTATAGATAGCAGTATTATAGCGTATTTCCCGGTGCAGCGCAAGATGCAGCTTTTCAGCACGGCTTTGGCCCGATTCGACAAATTTACAGTTTCTCCACACTTTTTTTATGGATTTTTCAAAGGGCGATGCTATAATACGGTCAAAAGTAAAAACCGGACTGTTTGGAAAGGAGCACATACAATGAACAACAACAAAGTGCAGGCCATCGTGGAGAAGGTCAAGGAGCTCGTGCAGCGCGGCAACGTTTCCCGTATCGTCGTGCGGAAGGGCGAGCGCGTTCTGCTCAACATCCCCGTGAACGTCGGCATCGTCGGCGGCGTTGTGGCGGTCGCCTCCGCCAAGTGGGTGCTGCTTGCGAGCATTCTTGCCACGGTCGGCTTCGGCTGCAGCGTCGAGGTCGTCAAGGAAGACGGCAACATCGTCAACGTTATGAGCGAAGAGGACACCCGGCGCGTCCGCACCGCCGCGCAGAGCGCGGTCTCTTCCGTGAAGGACGCCGTGCATTTTGAAAAGGTCGTCGATCAGACGACCGAGGCGACCTGGACCGTTCCCGAAGAAGAAACGCCCGCCGAACCCGAGGTGCACACCGAGGAAGAGCACCGCGAGGAGTAATTCCGCCATACGCGAAATAGCACTTGCATCGGCAAGTTAAATGAAGCGACGCGAAGGAGGCTTGACGAAATAAGTCCCAAAATTAAGCAGAAAGCCTCCTTGACAAATTCCGTCTTGCTTTTTTCTTCCTTGCATTTCCCTGAAAATTATGGTATAACAGTCCCGCGTGAGTTAGCAGTGTCTAACTCACGCGGGACTGTTATATTAAAAGGATACTCTCATGTTCAGCACACTCAGCAAACAACAGGAAAAACTTTTGCAGACCTCTCCCCTTTTTGACAGCCTGGCGCCGGAGCAGATCCGTCCGGTGCTGTACTGCCTTCAGGCCGAGGTGCGCCGCGCCGCGCCGCGGCAGATCATCATTCAGCCGCAGGAGTGCTCTTCGGGGCTGTTCATCGTTCTCTCCGGCGCGATCGAGCTGGCCCATACGGACGCCGGCGGCCGGAAAAGCACGATGAACATTCTCTATCCGGGAGACTGCCACTGTGAAAACGTCGGGCTGCTGGACGCTCTCTCCGCGCAGGTGCAGGTTCTGGCGCTGGACGAGGTCACCATGATAAAGCTGGACATCAACCGCATTTTCGCCCCTGACAGCTGTCAGTGTCCCTACAAGCTGGCCGTTGTGGAAAATCTGGTGCGCATTCTCTCCGCGGACAACGATTTTCTGAAGCTGAAGGCCACGCTGTTCAGCCAGAAAAGTCTGCGCAGCAAGCTGCTCATATATCTCCGGCATCTCGCGCAGAAGCAGAACACCGACACCGTGTATGTCCCCTTCAACCGCACAAAGCTGGCGGATTTTCTGGCCGCCGACCGCAGCGCTCTCTGCCGGGAGCTTGGCCGGATGCACACGGAAAAGCTCATCGCCGTCCGGGGCAACCGCATCCGTCTGACCCTCGGCAGCGAATCTCTTCTCCCCTGACATTAAAAAAACGTCCCGCGGGTACGGCAGCTCTCTGCCGTGTCCGCGGGGTTTTTCCGTTCGGGGGATCAGTTCCGGACGATCATGACCATCATTTTGAACCGGGTGACGGCGGCGACCTTGTGCATCGCGCCGGGGCGGAAGGAGAAGCTCTCGCCCTGCTGCACCGTGTGCGGCACACCCTCGTTGGTGATGACGCCCTCGCCCTCCAGACAGAGCATCATGGCGTCGCCGCCGGCGGCGTGCTCCGGCGTGGCGCAGCCCGCGTCAAAGCTCATAAGCGCCATTTTCATATGCGGATTATTTACGATATCCGCGTTGACGATCTTTCCCTCCTCGTAGGGGAGCAGATCCTTCAGGGCAAATACTTCGTCCGTTTTGATAAGGTTCATACAAAATCCTTCCTTTGCTTCAATTTCAAGAAATACGCAGGGATCCTGCGCCAGCACGCGAAACGGCGTCTTCTGCGGGATCAGCAGCGCGCTGCCTTCCGGCAGAACGCGGAGCGAAGGTGCTTCTACGCGCGTCTCGCCCGAGAGCGACAGATAGAGATACGGATGCGGATAAAACTCCTCGCTGATATCGGTGCCGGCGGCGATCGAGAAGATTGTGGCATGCTCCTCCGGAGACATGAAGAGCGTCTCGGAGATCGTCATGCCCGCGCGGGGCGCATTTGTCCCGGCGAAGGTGAAAACCTGTCCGCGCTTCATATCAGTAGTGCCGGTAGGTCTGCGCCGGAGCCGTGAGGATGTTGGCGACGTCCTCATCGGTCAGCTCCATGCCGTACCACTTCTGGTAATACTCCTTGACCATGGCGTCCATATCGACGTCTGTGAAGAGCTCCGGATAGGCCGTCTTCGCCGACCACCACATCGCAAGCGGCGTATCCGTGCACGGCGGCCACCAGCGGTGCATGCCGAAGGGATACTTGAAGACCTGCTCTTCCTTCACGGCCGTGATGCCGCTCCAGTCGTCCTCGCCCACCGTGTTGTTGTAAATGTCCGCCGGGGTCTTGTCCGAGAACGTCAGAATGAAGATCTTGTCGGGGTTCCACTCATAGATCTGCTCCATGTTGACGGAGGAGTTCGTGGCACGCGCGCCGAGGTTTTCCGCGCCGAGCAAATCCGTCCACCACGCCGCAAAGCTCTTCGCGCCCGCGATCACAAGGCCGGAATCGCTGTAGGTATTGATATAGAGATACTTTTCCACGCTCTCCGTGGGATTGGCTTCAATGCGGCTGCGGATCTCCGATTCCACTTCCTCGCCGTAGGCAATGATGTCCTGCGCGGAAGAGGTCATCCGGAACGTCTGGGCATAGGTGTCCATCCAGGAGCGGAGCGTTTCGAGCGGGGAGGCGCTGCCGCCCTTATTGGGATGCGTGAGAGCCACGGCGGGGATGCCCGCCTGACGGATCGGCTCGGCGTCCGACTCGCTGTGGTAGAACACCACATCAGGATCGAGCTTTACGAGCTCTTCCATGTTCAGCTGGCCGCCGGCGTAAAAATCGCTGGAGACGTCCATGATCTCCGGGCAGTACTTGGCGAACACCGAGTATTCCACGCCGTTTTTCAGATCCGGCGTAACGCCCACGAGCTTGCTGATGTCACCGCCCATGAACACGGCGTAGACCGTAGCGGCGGGCAGCGGCCCGAGGATCACGACGCGGTCGATCTCGTCGGGCACTTCGGTCTCCTCGCCCTTGAAGTCCACCACGATATGCGTGCCGGACGACGCCGGGGTCTCAGCCGCAGCGGGCTCTTCGGCCGGGGCCTCGGTCACGGCCGGTTCTTCACTTGCCTCGGGCGCAGCGGGCTCTGCGCCACAGGCCGCGAGCGACAGCACCATCAGTGCCGCCAGAAAAAGGGATAAAATGCGTTTCATTGGATTCCTCCTGAAAAAATTTATATTTTAAGTCCTTCGGACCAAAATACTTACGTATTGCACAGGGAAATGGCCGTGATAGCCTGATAGTCCATGCCGTCGTACTGCGCATCGACGATATCGACGTTGACCTTGAACACGCGCCCCATGATCTCGCGCGTGATGACCTCCGAGGGCTCGCCGAAGTCTGCCGTACCCTCGCGTGAGAGGACGAGCGCCCGGTCGGAGATGCGCAGCGCGTGGCCGGGATAATGCGTGTTGAAGATGCAGCACAGTCCCTCTTCGCGGGAAAGGCGGCGAATCGTTTCAAGAATGATGAGCTGGTTGCGGAAATCCAGATTGGATTCCGGCTCGTCCAGCACAAGGAGCTTCGGCTCGGCGCACAGCGCGCGGGCGATCAGCACCATCTGCAGCTCGCCGCCGCTGATCTGGTTGCAGAGCTTGCGGCGCATATGCGCGATGCCAAGCTCCTCCATGGCGCGCTCGCACCGCTCGCGATCCGCCTTTTCCGGCGTTCCGAACGTACCGATGCGGCTGCTGCGTCCCAAAAGGATCATTTCCTCCACTGTGAAGGCGAAGGGGAAGGATTTTGCCTGCGGTACATACGCCATCTCCCGCCAGAGGCGGCCCGGCGTCATGTCCCGGATGTTCTCCCCATCCAGAAAGCTCCCGCCGGACGTCCACGGCAGCATTCCCATCATGCTGCGCAGCAGCGTTGTCTTGCCGACGCCGTTCGGCCCCAGGACCGCCAGGACCTGACGGCTCTCTACGCAAAACGAGATGTTTTTCAGTATGGGCACAGTCTTCTTATAGCCGAAGCAGCCGTTTCTCACTTCAAAGGTCATCGCCAGCTCCCTCCCGTCTTTTTCAAAAGCGCAATGAAAATGGGCGCACCGATGACCGCCGTGAGAATGGAGATCGGGATCTCCGATTCCGACGCGCTGCGGGCCACGGTGTCGAGCAGGAGCATGAACGCCGCGCCGATGCTCGCACTGGCGGGGATCACGCGCCGGTTGTCGCTGCCGAAGAGCATCCGGCAGGCGTGCGGAACGACAAGGCCGACCCAGCCGACCTGCCCGCACATGGACACGCACGAGGCGATCACCGCCGTAGCCGCGACGATGATCAGTGCGCGGATCTTTTTGAGATCCACGCCGAGAGAGCGCGCTTCATCGTCCGAGAGCGTCAGAACGTTGCACTTCCAGCGAAGCATGATCAGCACGAGCATACCGGCGAGAATGACCGGCATACCCAGCCGCAGCCCCTTCCACGTTGCGCCGTTCAGACTGCCGAGCAGCCAGTAGGTGATCTCCGGCAGCTTGTCCTCGGAATCGGCCGTATACTTTATCAGGCTGACGAACGCCTGAAAGAGCGAATTGACCACCATGCCCGCCAGCACGAGCATGATGATGGAGGTCTCCCGGCGGTTCTTTCCGGCTTTGTAGGTGATCAGCATGGCAACGACGCCGAACGCCATCGCCGTAAGCTGTACAGCCACGAGCCCGCCGTTGAGTATCAGCGCGAGCGCCGCGCCGAAGCACGCGCCGGACGCTACGCCCAGCGTATCCGGGGATACCAGCGGATTCGAGAGCAGCGCCTGCATCCCGGCTCCGGCCACGGACAGCCCGCCGCCTACCAGCAATCCGAGCAGCACACGCGGCAGACGCACGCCGATGATGATGCGCTCCTGCGGATCGACCGACGCCGCCGCTGCGTACCCGCGCTTTACCACGCGGAAAATAATCTCCAGCGCGTCGCCGAGATGCACGGCGTACCGCCCGACGGACAGGCTGACCGCCGCCGCAGCGAGCGGGACAAAAATGAGCAGTGCCACAAACGGTGTGGCGCGAAGTTTGCGGAGCAAGGGGTTCATCGTTCCTTTCAGTTAGCATTGTCTAACCGAAAGGATAGCATAAGGCTCCGGGTCTGTCTGTTGCCGGAGCCACAGTCGTTTTATTGCCTTCTGCACCCTTTTCTGCCGTTAAAAAGTAACCCCCCAGTAAAACCGGGGGTTCTTCCTATGCGGGCGAAGCCCTCT
>ERZ827490.74-NODE-74-length-158739-cov-60.746402_pt1 | contig 158739 bp, 175 predicted proteins | sample MGYA00519770_ERZ827490 | MGnify/ENA primary metagenome ERZ827490 (study PRJEB31778, sample SAMEA3449324) | human gut metagenome | biome: human gut; feature: human-associated habitat; material: faeces | place: United Kingdom | collected 2010/2012 ... | reverse complement strand
CAACAAGAAAATAATAAAACAGACAAGCCAGAAGAACAACAAGAAAATAATAAAACAGACAAGCCAAAAGAACAACAAAGAAATAATAGAACAGACAAGCCAGAAGAACAACAAGAAGATAATAAAACAGATAAGCCAGAAGGGCAACAAGAAGATAATAAAGCAAATGATTCGGAAGAGGAATATGAGGACATATATTCTAATTCACAAGATTTTGTTAAGGCTATTCATATTGAAGCTGCTACAGGAAAAGCATACATTGATACATTTAAAAATAATAAAAAAGAGATAGATATAAAAGAAGCAATTGAGAATAGAAAAGGATTATATAAAAGAATTAATCTTAAAGAAATTATGGAAAAGGCAGGAGTAGAATCAAGAATAAATCAATTTATGTTAAAAAGAAAAATTAATCCAGTAATATTAGAAGCTATAAATGAAAATGAAAAAATGACAGAAGAATACATTTATAGTTTGATAGAGAAAAAAGAATTTCCTTTTGAATATAAACATGATTTAGAAAATTCAAACTTATCATTTAAAGACATGGCTTTAATGAATAGAGTAGCTTTAAAAGAAAGCAAAATAGATGGCAATGAAGTGATAGGAGCTAAAAAGTTATATACAATCAAATCTTTCTTTGGAAAAATAAAAAATAAAGCTCTAGCGAAGTTTAATAAAAAAGAAGAACCTAAAATGATTAATGAGAAAAATGAAAGACAAGAAGACACAAAAAGCAGAAAAGAGAGGTTTTATGAATCTATAGAATATACTCCAGAAGAGCAAAAGGCAAGTGATATAGAATTAGAACAAAAAAATAAATATAATGAAGCTTATGAAAAGTTAACAGATGAACAAAAAGCAAAATTAGCAACTATGGATGTTAGCAATATTCAAAGATTAGGATTTGATTATAATACAGCTGTTGCATTAAGTGAAATGACAAAAGAATCTACATCAAAAGAAGACAAGAAAGTAACCCAAGAATCTACAACAAAAGAAGATGACGAAATTCAAATATAGTATTGACAAATTAAAAAAAAGTAGTATTATAAAAATGTAAACAAATAAAAAGACCTTTCAAATAAATATTTGAAAGGTCGTTTGTTCCTAAAAATAAGGAGGAATATACAAATGAAAAAGATAGAAAAAATAAAAGTTCGGTGGCATCCTAGAAAATTAATTACATATTTAACTTTTATAGCTTTGGCAGGATTATTTATATTTTGGAAATTTTATATTAAATTTGCTAAGTATACAGTAAAAGATGTTTGGCAAAGAAGTAGTATAATTTCTGTAGTAGTAGTTGTAATAATCTTTTTATTAATATTTATTGGAATATTAATAAAAAGTAAGAAAGCGATATATAATATAAATATAGAGAATAAAACATGCACAAAAAGAGAAAAAAAGATTCAGTATAAAAATATATACTATACTCAGTCATTATTGCAAAGAATGTTTGGGCTTGTAAATATTTATTTAATAAATGAACAAGAAATAATGAAGATAAAAGATGTTTCAAAGAAAGCTATTGAATATGTTGATGCTATTAAACTAGGCAAGTGAAAACTTGCCTTTTTCTATTGACTTTATGTATCAAAGATGCTATAATAGCATATGTTCGAATATATTACCAAATTAGGCAAATTTTGAATAAATAATTAAACAGGAGGTGAAATTTAAGTGCCAACAATTAATCAATTAGTAAGAAAAGGAAGAAAAACAGGAGTAACAAAATCAACAGCACCAGCACTTCAACATGGATGGAACTCAAAAAACAAAAAATTAACAAACAATAGAGCTCCACAAAAAAGAGGAGTATGTACAGTTGTTAAAACAGTTACACCTAAAAAGCCAAACTCAGCTTTAAGAAAAGTTGCCAGAGTTAGACTTTCAAATGGTTATGAAGTAACATCTTATATCCCAGGTATAGGACATAACCTACAAGAACACAGTGTTGTATTAATAAGAGGTGGTAGGGTAAAAGACCTTCCAGGTGTTAGATACCATATTATCAGAGGAACATTAGATACAGCAGGTGTTAAAGATAGAATGCAAGCGCGTTCTAAATATGGAGCTAAAAAACCTAAAAAATAAAAAAATTAGCTACAAAATTTAAAAATTAGTGCTTGTAATTCTTACTAAATTAAGGCATTTAAATTTAGAATAGATTTATATAGCACTGTGCGCAAGAAAGAAAGACTTTCTTGAGAGTACCTAGATATTTTATAAATAAAATATCAAATAAAATTTAAGGAGGGAAGAATAGTGCCAAGAAAAGGATATATAGCAAAAAGAGAAGTATTACCAGATCCAATATATAATAGCAAAGTTGTTACAAAATTAGTTAACAATATTATGTTAGATGGTAAAAAATCAGTTGCTCAAAAAATAGTATATGATGCATTTGACATTATTAAAGAAAAAGAAGGAAAAAATCCTTTAGAAGTTTTTGAAGCAGCTTTAGAAAATATTATGCCAGTTCTTGAAGTTAAAGCAAGAAGAGTAGGTGGAGCAACTTATCAAGTTCCATTAGAAATCAGACCAGAAAGAAGACAAACTTTAGGATTAAGATGGTTAGTAACTTATGCTAGAAACAGACATGAAAAAACAATGGCTGAAAAATTAGCAGGTGAAATAATGGATGCAGTAGCTGGAAACGGTGGAGCATTTAAGAAGAAAGAAGATACACATAGAATGGCTGAAGCTAATAAAGCTTTTGCACACTATAAATGGTAAAATTTGAAATTAATGTTATAAAAATATAAATTCAAAGAGAATCAGAGTATTTGAAAGGGGGAAATATAGAAAATGGCAGGAAGAGCATACCCACTAGAAAGAACTAGAAATATAGGAATAATGGCACATATAGATGCCGGAAAAACAACAACAACAGAAAGAATCTTATTTTATACAGGAAAAACACATAAAATAGGAGAAGTTCATGAAGGTGCAGCAACAATGGACTGGATGGCGCAAGAACAAGAAAGAGGTATTACAATTACTTCAGCATGTACAACATGCTTCTGGAAAAATAATAGAATTAATATTATTGATACACCAGGACACGTTGACTTTACAGTAGAAGTACAAAGATCTTTAAAAGTACTTGATGGAGCTGTTACAGTTTTAGCTGCAAAAGGTGGAGTACAACCACAAACAGAAACAGTTTGGAGACAAGCTGACAAGTATAGTGTACCAAGAATGGTATATGTAAATAAGATGGATATTGTTGGAGCTAACTTTATGCTTTGTGTTGATCAATTAAAAAACAGATTAAAAGCAAATGCAGTTCCAATTCAATTACCAGTTGGAGCAGAAGATAATTTCCAAGGTATAGTTGATCTTATTAAAATGAAAGCATTTATTCAAGATGATAAATTAGGTGAACATATTGTTGAAAAAGAAATACCAGAAGATATGAAAGCAGATGCTGAAAAATGGAGAGCAAACATGATTGAAGCAGTTGCTGATCAAGATGAAGAGTTAATGATGAAGTATTTAGATGGTGAAGAATTGACAGAAGAAGAAATCAAAAAAGGTTTAAGAATTGGAACAATAGCAAATAAAATAGTTCCAGTTACATGTGGTTCTTCATACAAAAACAAAGGTGTTCAAGAATTATTAGATGCAGTAGTTGATTATATGCCATCACCATTAGATATACCACATATTAAAGGTGAAACATTAGAAGGAGAAGAAACAGAAGCTAAAACTTCAGATGATGCTCCATTTGCAGCATTAGCATTTAAAATTGCTACTGATCCATTTGTTGGAAAATTATGTTTCTTTAGAGTTTATTCTGGAACACTAGAATCAGGTTCTACAATATTAAACTCTAGTAAAGATAAAAAAGAAAGAGTTGGAAGAATTCTTCAAATGCATTCAAATCATAGAGAAGATATTGACAAAGTTTATTCAGGAGATATTGCTGCAGCAGTAGGTTTAAAAGATGTTACAACTGGAAATACTTTATGTGATCCAGATCATCCAATAATACTTGAATCAATGGAATTCCCTGAACCAGTTATTGATATAGCTATTGAGCCAAAAGATAAAGCTGCTCAAGAAAAAATGGGAATTGCTTTAGCAAAACTTGCTGAAGAAGATCCAACATTTAAAGCTTATACAAACCAAGAAACAGGTCAAACAATTATTGCTGGTATGGGTGAATTACACTTAGATATCATAGTTGATAGATTAAAAAGAGAATTCAAAGTAGAATGTAATGTAGGTAAACCACAAGTTGCTTACAAAGAAACAATCAGAAATGCAGTAAAAGTTCAAGGTAAATTTATTCGTCAATCAGGTGGTAAAGGACAATACGGTGATGTATGGTTTGAAATGGAACCATTAGAACCAGGAAAAGGAATTGAATTCGAAAGCAAAATTGTCGGAGGAGCAGTTCCAAAAGAATATATTAAACCAATTGAACAAGGAATGAGAGAAGCTGCTGAAAGTGGAATCCTTGCAGGATACCCAGTTACAGACTTTAAGGTAACATTAGTTGATGGTTCATACCATGAAGTTGACTCTTCAGAAATGGCGTTCAAAATAGCAGCATCTATGGCATTTAAAGAAGGTATGAGACAAGCTAAATCAGTTATCTTAGAACCAATAATGAAAGTTGATATAACAGTTCCAGAAGAATACATGGGAGATGTTATTGGAGATGTAAACTCTAGACGTGGAAGAATGGAAGGTATGGATGGTAATGATGGAGTACAAGAAATTCATGCATTTATTCCACTTTCAGAAATGTTTGGTTATGCAACTGAATTACGTTCTAGAACACAAGGTAGAGGAACATACTCTATGGAACCTTCTCATTATGAAGAAGTACCAAAATCAGTTTTTGAAGCTATTGTATCATCAAGAGCAAAAAAAGATTAAATTTAAATTAAAATGTATAACATATTAATTTTATATTAAATTTCAAATAAGAAAAACAAAAACACTTGCTTTTTTATAAAAAATGTTATAAAATGCCTGTGTAATAAATAGTTATTAAATTTTTGGTTAGCTTTGTAACGAAAAAATAGTGTAAAGTTAACTTATACAGCTAAGCAATAAGCTGAGTTGTATATACCATAAAAATAAAAGAGAGAAATCTCAAAAATAAGGAGGAATTTTAAAATGGCAAAAGCAAAATTTGAAAGAAACAAACCACACGTTAATATCGGAACAATTGGTCACGTTGACCATGGTAAAACAACAACAACAGCAGCTATTACAAAATATTTATCATTATTAGGAAAAGCTCAATATGAAGCATATGATCAAATTGATGGTGCTCCAGAAGAAAAAGCAAGAGGAATCACAATTAATACAGCTCACGTTGAATATGAAACAGATGCAAGACACTATGCACACGTTGACTGTCCAGGTCACGCTGACTATGTAAAAAACATGATTACAGGTGCTGCACAAATGGATGGTGCTGTACTAGTTGTATCAGCAGCTGATGGACCAATGCCTCAAACAAGAGAGCATATCTTACTTGCTAGACAAGTAGGTGTTAAATATATCGTTGTTTACTTAAACAAATGCGATATGGTTGATGATCCAGAATTATTAGAATTAGTTGAAATGGAAGTAAGAGACTTACTTTCTGAATATGGTTTCCCAGGAGATGAAGTTCCAATCGTAAAAGGTTCTTCACTAAAAGTTCTAGAAAGTACATCTACAGATCCTAATGATCCTGTATATGCACCTATGAAAGAATTAATGAATGCAATTGATACTTACATCCCAACACCAGAAAGACCAATTGATCAACCATTCTTAATGCCAGTTGAAGACGTATTCACAATTACAGGACGTGGAACAGTTGCAACAGGTAGAGTAGAAAGAGGTCAAGTAAAATTACAAGACGAAGTTGAAATTATCGGTCTTACAACAGAAAGAAGAAAAACTGTTGTTACAGGTGTAGAAATGTTCAGAAAATTATTAGATCAAGCTGAAGCTGGAGATAATATTGGTGTTCTATTAAGAGGTATTGATAGAAAAGACATCGAAAGAGGTCAAGTTCTATGTAAACCAGGAACAATTCATCCACATACAAAATTCACATCAGAAGTATACGTTTTAACAAAAGAAGAAGGTGGACGTCATACACCATTCTTCAATGGATATAGACCACAATTCTATTTCAGAACAACAGACGTTACAGGTGTTATTGAATTACCTGCTGGAACAGAAATGGTTATGCCAGGAGATAACGTATCAATGACAATCGAATTAATTACTCCTATCGCTATCGAAAAAGGATTAAGATTCGCTATTCGTGAAGGTGGTAGAACAGTTGGTTCAGGTGTTGTTGCTGACATTATCGAATAATTTATAATTATTTAAAATATAAATAAGAGTAATATATTGCATATTACTCTTATTTTGTTGCTATTTATAGCTTAAAAATAAATTCAATAAAGAGGTTATCTATAATATTTTCTATTTTTTATTCCAATCAAACGACATTAAATAAAATTTAAGCATTACAGTTGGAGTCATTTCATAATCTTTTTTTACTGAATTATAACAAAAAACGAAACTTAAAAAGTAAAAATACTTGATTTTTTTAATAAACAATAATAAAATAGATATATTAAAAATAAAATTAGAATATAAAAAACCAAGTGGAGGAAACAAGATGAGAATTATTTTAGATGCAATGGGTGGAGATAATGCACCAGATGCAAATATTAAAGGAGCTATTAATGCAATTAATAAAGTAAAGGCAGAAGTAGTATTAGTTGGAAAAGAAGATATAATTAGAACAAAGGTAAAAGAATTTTATGGAAAGGAAATAGAACAAATATCAGATAGATTAAAAATAGTAAATGCTACAGAAACAATCGAAATGGTAGATAAACCAACAGATGCGATAAGACATAAAAAAGATTCGTCAATGGTAGTTGGATTTAATATGTTAAAACAAGATGAAGGAGATGTATTTATTTCAGCAGGAAATTCAGGAGCACTGCTTACAGGAGCAACACTAATTGTTGGAAGAATAAAGGGAATAGATAGACCAGCATTAGCTGGAATATTACCAGCATATAAAAGTCAGTTATTATTGATAGATGCTGGATCTAATACAAATTGTAAGCCAATTAATTTATTACAATTTGCTCAAATGTCTACAATATATTTAAGAAATACATTTGGAATAGAGAAACCAGCAATTGGATTATTGAATATTGGAACAGAAGAAACAAAAGGAAATGAACTAGTAAGAGAAAGTTATAATTTATTAAAAGAAAAATCAAAAGAACTAAATATAAATTTTATTGGAAATGTAGAGGGTAGAGATGCTTTTTCTGGTAAAATAGATGCAATAGTGACAGATGGATTTACTGGAAATGTATTTTTAAAAACAACAGAAGGATTAGGAAAATTTGTAAAGAAAAGTTTGGTGGAGAGTTTTACAGCAAACATATTCTCAAAGATTTCTTATCTTATTGCGCATAAACCAATAAAATCACTTTCAAAAGCCATGGATTACAAATCATATGGTGGAGCATTGTTTTTGGGAGTTAAAAAGCCTGTTGTAAAAGCTCATGGAAGTAGTGATGCTTTGTTATTTGAATATACAATTATACAAGCTGAAAAATTTGTTGAAAATAAAGCAGTAGACCATATGATAGAAGAATTTGAAAAACAAAGACAGCAACAAGCTTAAATACTATAAAATCAAGACTTTTCTGACTTGTTAGTATAAATTTTAAAAAAAGCATAATTTTACTTGACAAATATGGAAACATATAATATAAATGAAATATGATAAAGTAAAAATCAAATGAATATATCATTTGCAAACTTGAGAGGAGGTGAACTCTAAGTTATGAGTTCAGAAGAAGTTTTAGAAAAAGTAAAAGGAATTATTGTTGAACAATTAGGTGTAGCAGAAAATGCAGTTACAATGGAAGCATCTTTTATAGATGACTTAGGAGCTGATTCATTAGATATAGTTGAATTAGTAATGGCACTAGAAGAAGAATTTGATATAGAAATTCCAGATAGTGATGCAGAAAAAGTTGTAACAGTAGGAGATGTAGTTGATTACATAAAAGAAAATGTAAATTAATAATAAAAAAAGAAAGTTTTAAAAACTTTCTTTTTTTATATCAATTTTTATAGTATTGAAAATGAATTTAAAATATTGGAATAATACTTAAAAAAATCCATATTATAATCTAAAAAATTCTTTTTCTTAATTGTATTACTAGCCAATATATTGCAACTTAAAATAGAATTATTATTTGAAGTAACTTTAATTTTACCGATTGCATCATTTATATGTATAGGAGATTCTAATATAGAATCTATATAAATGTTCACATCAATAGATGAAATTTCATTTTTATTAATAGGTATAATAGGAGTATCTAATTCAGAGTATTTAATAATTAAATCAGATGAAATTCCCTTATTAATAAAGAAATAATTTTCATTTTCTTTTTTCCAATTCTCAAGTTCCGTATCTATTTTTTCTTGTATATTTACATATTCAAAATTACTAAAAGTATATTCAATTAGTTTTATACTGTCAGAAGTTCTAAACTTTTTAGTATCACATCCTAACACAACACAGATAATATCCATGTCATTCCTTTTACAGGCTGTTACGAGGCAACGATTAGCACCATTAGTAAAACCAGTTTTTATTCCATATACACCATTTAAATTACCTAGCAATTCATTTGTATTTGTTAAACTTTTTGGGTAGCCATTAATTGATATGGTGTAGTTATAAGTTCCAACTATTTGGAGGAAAGTTTTATTTTTTAATGCATAATCTGAAAGAAGAGCCAGTTCATATGCAGTTGTATAATGACCATCAGAATCTAAACCATGAGGAGATTCAAAATGAGTATTAACAAGATCTAATTCATTTGCTTTTTTGTTCATTAAATTACTAAAATCTACTATACTACCAGCACAAACCTCAGCCAGTGCTACAGCTGCATCATTTCCAGAGCGTAACATTAAGCCATATAATAAATCTTTAATGGTAATTTTATCTCCAGTTTTTAAACCAAGTCTGGAACCTCCTGTGTTTGCAGCTTTTTTTGAAACTTCAACAGTTTCTTCTAGATTACAGTTTTCAATTATAATAGTTGCTGTCATTATTTTGGTAGTTGAAGCCATTTTTACCTTATTATATTCATTTTTTCCATATAATATTTTTTTACTTAACCTATCTAATACTATACAAGAGCGAGTATTTAAATTTAAAGTAGAAGAACCTGAACTAGATGTTTCAACATAGTTTAGAGCATTTAGTTCTTTAGAAACATCTAATAAATCAGTTGAATTATCTAAATCATCTGCAAATGTGCTAATATAACTAAATAAAAAAATGAACACGACTTCAATAATCAATAGTTTTAGAAATAGCTTTTTCATATTTATTAATCACCATTAAAAACATATGAATATATTTGATAAAATATGCAACTTGTTAAATGAAGTTTAATGTAAAGCTAGGGAGACCAAAATAATTAGATTTAATTCACATAAAATCTTGATTTTAGAACTAAAATGTAATATAATTGTAATGTAATACTTTTTAGTTATAAAAAGCATTGTAAAGCTATTTCCGTAAGTAAATAGAGCTTTACTAATATAAGTGGAAAAATATTCTAAAAAATGCCTATTGACTAATTTAGAAAAAAGTATAAAATATTATATAATAAGGTATATATAGGTAAGTGAAGGAGAGAAATTTATGAAAACAAAAAAGATTCTTCTAGGAGTTTCAATATTGATAATAGCATTTATTGTTGGTAGCATGCAAAACATAGTATTTGCAACAAATTCAACAACTCCATTATATTTAGGAATAACAGAATTAAGAACTAATAGTGAACCTAATATGGGATATTCAATTAATAATCCAAATGCAGGAGGCAAATATATATGGAATATTCTAGAATATACAGGAGAAGGAGATAATGCATCATTAAAAGCAGATGGACATAAAAATATATATTGTGTAAAAGCAGGAGTTGGATTTAGTGATATTAAAAAGCGTGCAACATATAATGTTTTTTATGATATGAAAACAGAAAGAGAAAAAATAAAACAACAAAATGATGTGTTAAAATCTATAGTTGAAGGCACTATAAAAATTGACGATAATACATCTATTAGCAAATATGATGCTTTATTAGCATTAGGAGATATGTTATATCTTACAGGAGAATCAAGTGAATCAGATAAGACAGCATTGTTAGAAGCTGCTGGAATTAATGCTGATAATTGGGACTTTTCTTTAACAGATGATGATATTGGAGCAGTTCAACAAGCTGCTATATGGTATTTTACTAATTACGGAGAAGAAAATGGAAAATATGATAAAACATCTGATGATGAAACATGGTTATATTATACATTAGATGGAAATACATATACTTCTTTTTCTAACTATAATCCAACAGGTGTTGATCCTAATAGTGGTGCTGGAAAACAAAGACAAATGCAAGCAAAACAATTATATGATTATTTAATAAAAACAGCGAAAGCAAATGCCAATAACTATTCAAATTCATCTGCAACAGGGGCACCAGCTAAAATAAATACAACTACTTTAAATTATGAAGAAGTAGGAGAAAATTATGTAATAGGACCAATTAATATTACAGAAGTATCTGGAAATACAATACCATATACAATAGACTTTAAAGTAAAAAACAGTGGAAATGAAACAGATAATTATAAATTATTAGATAGTAATAAAAGAGAAGTAGCACAAGGAACTACTGTTAAAGATTTAGTAGGAAAAGATTTTTATATTTCTATTCCAAAAGAAACAACAAAAAAAGTTGGAGTTTCTATTAGTATAAATTATAGTAATTCTAAACTTACTTTATGGGCATCAACAACTGATAATCAAACACAACCAGTTATGATACCTGAAAAAGAAGAAAAAAGTGAAAATGTAGACTTAGAAGTAACACCAAATGAAAAACCTTTTGATTTAGCATTAAGAAAATATATTACAAAAATAAATGATAAAGAATTAACTGGAGCAAATTCTAGAGTACCAGTTATTGATGAAAGTACATTAACATCAGGAACAACAGCTACATATAAGCATAAAAAGGATCCTGTATTAGTAGAAAAAGGTAATAAAGTTACTTATAAATTAGCTATATATAATGAAGGACAAAAAGCAGGCCGTGCTATAAAAGTAGTAGACCAATTGCCAACAGGATTAAAGTTTAGTAAAGTAATAAGTGGGAATTTTGAACTAGATTCTTATGATAGTACAGGAAATAATACATTAACTTTGAAGAGAAAAGCCAATAATACAGACAACTTAGCAGCATATAAATCTGGTAATTTATCATCAGAGATAATAGAGATTGAATGTGAAGTAACAGCAACTCCTGATACTGTAAATGAAAAAATATTAACAAATGTTGCATGGATATCAGAAGAATTTGATAGTGAAAGTAATATTACAATTACAAATCAAAATGGAGCAGATAGAGATTCAGAACCATCAACAAAACCAAGTGTAAATAAAGATAATATGGAAAATTATTCAGGAAATAATAATAAAGAGGATTTAAGTGATTCTACTTATTATTATAAAGGACAACAAGATGATGATGATTTTGAAAAATTAGTTTTAATGCCAGAATCATTTGATTTAAAATTAATTAAAAGAATTGTCGCAGTAAATAACCAAAATGTTCCTGAAAGAATTAAAAAAGTTGATGTAAGTAAATTAAACACATTGGATGAAAATGGAAAATTAGTTACAACAGGAGATTATACATTAAATAAAGTACCAGTTGCAGTAAAAAAAGGTGATATTGTTACATATACATTTAGAATATATAATGAAGGAACAATTGATGGATATGCTTCAGAAATAACAGAAGATATCCCAAGTGGTTTACAATTCTTATGGTCAGAAAAAGAAGGTAGTGAATTAGCTAATGATACTACTTTAACAGCAGAAGAAAAAGAAGCAATTGAATTTAACCAAAAATATTTATGGGGAAATTTTGTATATGATGATAAAAAAGAAAATATTATCCAAATTTCAAGTGACTATTTATCAAAAGAAAATGAAGCAACAGTAGGAGAAAATTTAATAACAGCATTTGGAAGTAATGATGGAACAAAAACAGAAAAAGACATTCATTATAAAGAAATTTCAGTAAAAATGAAAGTTATATCAGATAATATAACAGGAACTACAATTAGAAATGAAGCATGTATTTCAGAAGATTCAGATAAAGATGGAAATCCAATAGATGATAGAGATTCTAATCCAAAAAAATGGGTAAAATATGAAGATGATGAAGATTATGATAATATCATTTTAAAGTCATTTGATTTAGCATTAAGAAAATTTATTATAGCAGTAAGTGATGATACTAAAATAGAAAATAGTGAATATTTAAAAAATACAGAGGGTACTTATAAAAGAGCACCAGTTGTAGATACATCAAAATTAAATACAAAAGATGAAAATGGTAAAATAATAACAACAGCTACATATAATCATACAAAAGAGCCAGTAGAAGTTAAGAAAAACGATATTGTAGTATATATGTTAAGAGTATATAATGAAGGTGAAATTGATGGATATGCAGCAGAAATAAAAGACCATTTACCATCAAACTTAGAATTTGTTGATGGAGACTTTAATAAACAATATGGTTGGACAGTATCAGAAGATGGAAGAACAGTAACTACAAAATACTTAGAAAATGCAAAAATTAATAAAGCAGTAAAAAATGAAAATCCAACAACACCTGAGAAAACATATACATTATCATACAAAGAAGTTCCAATTATGTGTAAAGTAAAAGATACTGCTAAAACAGATGAAAAAATAACAAATATAGCAGATATTACAAAATACTTAGATGAAGATAAAAAATCTGTAATAGATAGAGATTCTGAAGAAAATAACGTAAAACTTCCAAATGATAATAACTTACCAAATTATAAAGATAATGAAACAGGAGATTATATACCTGGACAAGAAGATGATGATGATTTCGAAAAAGTTATAATAAAGAAATTTGATTTAGCTTTAAGAAAACAAATAGTATCAATTAACCATACATATGCAGAAAAAGAAACAGCATATAATGATAGATATGCAAAATTAGATACAGATAAAAAACAAACAAATACAATATATGATTACTATGATGTAGAATCTAACATACCAACTGTAGTAGAAAATGATGTAGTAAAATATTCAATTAGAGTATATAATGAAGGAAAAATAGATGGAACAGCTACTTGGGTAACAGATATATTACCATCAGGATTAGAATATTTAAAAGATAATGAAGTAAATAAAAAATATGGTTGGAAAGCATTTAAAGAATCAAGTGCAGACAATGAAAATGCAGTTAAAATTGGAGAAAAATACTATGAAGAAGTAGATTTTGACTCAAAAGAAATTACATTGTATGCTACAGACTATTTAAAAGATACAACAATTAAAGCATATACAGGAGAAGGAGAAGCTTCTTATGGAGAAGTATTTATGGCAACAAGAGTAAAAGCTAAAAAAGAAGTTGCAGAAGGTACAGAATATAAATTAAGAAATATTGCAGAAATTGGTGATGACAATGGAGATGACGAAGATTCAGTACCTGGTGATGGAAGCGAATGGAAAGACCAAGATGATGTAGATATAGAAGATTTAAAATTAGTAGAATTTGATTTAGCTTTAAGAAAATGGGTAACACAAGCTATTGTTATAGAAAATGGAAAACAAACAGTTACAGAAACTGGACACCAACCATATGATGATCCTGAGCAAGTAGTAAAAGTTGAATTACATAGAAAAAAATTAAATCAAGTAACAGTTAAATTTAAATATTCAATTAGAGTTATAAACGAAGGCGATATAGCTGGATATGCTAAAGAAGTAAAAGATTATGTTCCTGAAGGATTAAAATTTGTTGCAGAAGATAATCCAGGATGGACAGATTTAGGAAACAACGTAATTTCAACAAACTTATTAGAAAATACATTATTACAACCAGGAGAGTATGCAGATGTTGACGTTGTACTTACATGGATTAATAGTGAAAACAATATGGGAGTTATGACAAATACAGCAGAAATTTCAAAAGATTATAACGAATACCATGTGCCAGATAGAGATTCTACACCTGATAATAAGAAACCAGGAGAAGATGATATAGATGATGCACCAGTTATGTTATCAATTAGTACAGGTCAAATAAGAATTTACTTTACATTAGGATTTATTGTATTAGTTACAGTAGCAGGTGGAGTTGTACTAATTAGAAAATATGTATTATAGTATTTATGATATAAGAAAGAGTTTGACTTTTAATTAAGTTAAACTCTTTTTTAGTAGATAAATAAAAATATAAAAGTCCCAAAATGTTATTTAAGTTTCGGCTTTTTTGGTAAGATGGGATATATCCATAATTTAAATAATAAATAGCTTGATTGAAGAGAAAAATAGAAAATATTATATAAAAAAATGAGGGATGTTCACGGGAAAATGTATATATGTATATGTTTTTATGATTTTTTTGATTTCAATGCGCAACATAAAAATTTCTAAAATAAATTAATGGCACCCTTTCACTTAGTCCGAGCTAAAGCTCGACGCGAACATTTTCCATTAATTTATTTAAGAAATTCTAATATTGCTTCATTCATATTCAAAAATCATAAAAACATATACATATATACATTTTAGCCTGAGTGAAAGCGGCACATTTTTTTATATTAGATTTTCTTTTTGAACGTAATGAATAATATTTATTATTTAAATTATGGATATATCCCATCTTGCCAAAAAAAATCTAAACTTAAAAATGATAAGTTTGCAAAAAGTACGAAAATATTGTAAAATATAAGCATTAATATGAAAGGAATGAAAAATGGATAATAGATTAAAAGAAATAACAGAACAAGTAGAAAAAGATATAAGACCAATATTTGAAAAAATTCAAATAAATTGTGAAAAAAATAGTAAAAAAGTATTAGAAGCTTTTTGGAAATGTGATCTACAAGAAGCACATTTAAATTCATCAACAGGTTATGGAATAGATGAGCCTGGAAGAAACAAAATAGAAGAAATATATAGCAATATATTTAAAGCAGAAGATGCTTTAGTTAGAACACAATTAATTTCAGGTACACATGCATTATCTGTGACTTTGTCGGCTTTGTTAAGACCAGGAGATACTATGCTTAGTATAACAGGAGAGCCTTATGATACTTTGCAAACAGTAATTGGAATCTCAGGGAATAGCAAAAGTTCTTTAAAAGAATTTGGTATAAAATATGAACAAATAGAATTAATAGAAAATGATTTTAATATTAAAGAAATTATAAATAGATTAACTAAAAACGATGTAAAGTTAATAGAAATACAGAGATCTAGAGGATATTCAACAAGAAAGAGTCTAACTATTGAAAAAATAGAAAAAGTAATTAAAGCTATTAGAGAAGTTAATAAAGATGTTATTATAATGGTAGATAATTGCTATGGAGAATTTGTACAAGATAGAGAACCAATTGAAGTAGGAGCAGATATTGCAGTAGGTTCTTTAATGAAAAATTTAGGAGCTGGAATTGCTACTTCTGGTGCATATATTGTAGGGAAAAGAGAATTAATTGAATTATGTGCAGAAAGATTAACATCTCCTGGCATTGGAAAAGAGATAGGGCCATCATTAAATCAAAACACTTTATTATTAAAAGGTCTATTTTTTGCTCCATCTGTTGTAGCAAGTAGTATAAAAACAGCAGTATTTGCTAGTAGAATTTTAGAAGAGTTAGGATATCAAGTAGAACCAAAATTTGATGAAGAAAGAGCAGATATTGTTCAAACAATTGCATTAGGAACAGAAGAAAAATTAGTGAAATTTTGCCAAGGAATTCAAATGGGATCACCAATTGATTCTAAAGTGATCCCATATCCAGGAGATATGGGAGGATATGAAGACAAAGTAATTATGGCAGCTGGAACTTTTACACAAGGATCAACGATAGAACTTAGTTGTGACGGTCCAATTAGACCACCATATATTGCGTATATGCAAGGAGGACTTACTTATGAATATGGAAAAATGGGAATATTAAAAGCTATAGAATATATGGAAAAATAAAATATTATTAATTTAAAATAGAAATTATATTTAAATTAAAGAAGGGAACTATATGAAAGTAATTGTAATAGGAGGAGGACCTGCTGGAATGATGGCAGCGATATCTTCGGCTCAAGATGGAAATGAAGTTATTCTTTTAGAAAAAATGCAATCATTAGGAAGAAAATTATTAATTACAGGAAAAGGAAGATGTAACATTACATCTTCTTTAGACATGGATGAATTTATAAAAAATACTCCAGGAAATGGTATGTTTTTATATAGTTGTTATAAGCAATTTACAAATCAAGATATAATTAATTTTTTGAAAGAAGAAGGATTAGAAGTAAAAGAAGAACGTGGAAATAGAATTTTTCCAGTTACAGATAAATCACTAGATGTTTTAAAATGTTTTTCAAAAAAAATAAAAGAATTAGGGATAAAAGTAAAATGTAATACACAAGTAGAAGAAATTTTGGTAGAAAATAGCCAAATAATAGGAGTAATTGCAGAAGGTACAAAAATAAAAGCAGATAAAATTATACTTGCAACAGGAGGAAAAAGCTATCCTTTAACAGGTTCAACAGGAGATGGATATGAATTAGTGAAAAAATTAGGACACACAATAACAAAAATACAGCCATCACTTGTACCATTAGAAAGCTATAATAGAGATATGTGTAAAGAACTACAAGGATTAAGCTTGAGAAATATAAAAATACAATTAGAAGATATAGAAGCTAAAAAAAATATCTATGAAGATTTTGGAGAAATGATGTTTACACATTTTGGAGTATCAGGTCCAACAATATTGAGTAGTTCAGCACATTTAGTAAGATATAAAAAAATAGAAGAAAAATTAAAAAACAGAAAAATTATATTAAAAATTGATTTGAAACCAGCTTTAACAGAAGAAAAATTAGATGAAAGAGTATTAAGAGACTTTAGAAAAGAAAACAATAAACAATTTAAAAATAGTCTAAATAAATTATTACCACAAAAACTTATTCAACCAATAATAAAAAAAAGTGGTATAAATCCTAATAAAAAAGTAAATGAAATTACAAAAGAAGAAAGAAGAAGATTGGTAAAATTATTAAAAGAGTTCATAATTGAAATAAAAGGATTTAGACCTATTGAAGAGGCAATAATAACAAGTGGAGGAATTAATATAAAAGAAATAAATCCTAAAACAATGGAATCAAAAAAAATAAAAGGACTATATTTTGCAGGAGAAATTATTGATGTAGATGCATATACAGGAGGATTTAATTTGCAAATAGCATATTCAACAGGATATGTTGCAGGTATGACACATGAGGGACAGGTCTAGTTTGTCCTATTCATTTTGTCGAAATTTTAAGGAGATACAAAAATTAAATGAGAGAATTTATAACAATTGCAGAAAGTGTTCAATCAGAAATTACTGAGAAAAAATCTAAGTTTATAGCTAGTTTATTTTATGTAGAAAATAGTGAGGAAGCAGAGAAGATTATAAAAGAAATAAAAAGAAAATATTTTGATGCTAGACATAATTGTATAGCGTATAGAGTTATAGAAGATGGAAATATAATTGAGAAATCTAGTGATGATGGAGAACCATCAGGGACAGCAGGAGCACCTATGTTAAACATTTTACAAAAAAATAATTTAGCAAATGTATTAATTATAGTAACTAGATATTTTGGAGGTATTTTGCTTGGAACAGGAGGATTAGTAAGAGCTTATTCGGCTAGTTTATTGCAAGCAATAGATAAATGTTCGATTATTAAGAAATGTTTTGGAGAAGCGTTAGAGATAGAATTAGAATATAGTGAATTAGAAAATTTTAAATATTATTGTAGAAATAACAAAATAAGTATTGTGGATTTTCAGTACGAAGAGAGTATTATTTGTAAAATAGAACTAGAAGAAGAAGTAAAACAAAAATTAATAGAAGATTTTAAGTCAAAAAAGGTGAATCTAAAAAATATAAAAGAATTATCTAAAAAATACATAACGAAAAGTATATAAAAATTGTGCTTTTATAAACAAAATGGAAAAAATTACCATAAACTCTTGAAAATAATAAAATAAAGGACTATAATCAAAATTGTAAAAAATTTACAGAAGATTATAGGAGGTAAGAAATGAAAGAAAAAGTTTCTGTTTTAATAGCAGATGATAATCAAGAGTTTAGTCATACATTATCAACTTACATAAATGCCCAAGATGATATGCAAGTAGTAGGAATGGCAAGAGATGGAGAAGAGGCAATAGAAATAATGCAAGATATTACTCCAGATGTAGTTTTATTAGATGTAATAATGCCACATTTAGATGGATTGGGGGTTTTAGAAAAAATAAGTACAATGCAAATTAATAAAAAACCAATTTGTATTATGTTATCAGCTGTAGGACAAGATAAAATAACTCAAAAAGCAATAGCATTAGGTGCTGAATATTATGTGGTAAAACCTTTTGATATAGAATTGTTAATGAAAAGAATAAGAGAAATAAAATTTTTTAAACCAAGTCAGAATACAAATAATTTTATAGCAAAGGAAACAACTAAACAGCAATATATTGATATCTCAAGGGAAGAAAGTAAAAAAGAGGAAAACTTAGAAGCTTTAGTTACAAATATTATTCACGAAGTAGGTGTTCCAGCTCATATTAAAGGGTATCAATATTTAAGAGAAGCAATTATGATGGTAGTTAATGATATTGATGTTATTAATCAAATAACAAAAAGTTTGTATCCTAAAATAGCATATAAATTTAATACAACACCAAGTCGTGTTGAACGTGCAATTCGTCATGCTATAGAAGTAGCATGGGGAAGAGGACAACAAGAAGCTGTTGAAAGTATTTTTGGATATACTATTTCAGCTGCTAAAGGAAAACCAACGAATTCAGAATTTATAGCAATGATTGCAGATAAATTACGCTTAGAATTAAAAAGTGCGTAAAAATTATGTGTAATCATAGAGCACCAAATGTTACAAAAATAGTAAAATATTTTCATTATACCGATAAATTCGTGAGTTTATGGCGTTGAAACAATGTGGAAACAGGTAAAAAAACTACAAACTGTTTTGGAAAAAGGCAACTAACTTTTTTATTTATTGGATATGGTTAAAGGTAGAAATGACCTTTTGTTTATCGGATTTTTATTAAATTAAAGATTTGGTAAATGAGAGGTTATTTTTACTATAAATGAACTTAAAAAAACTAATTAATGAATATTACATTTTAATGATAATATGTAAAAAACAAAATAAGAGTACAATTTTAGTCGTTAGTATAAACTTTTTTTAAAAAATAGCATGTGTATTGTTTACGGTTACATATGCAAAGAGTATATAGAATAAATAGTAAAATTATGGATAATTTGTATAAGCCTAAAAAAAATGGAAAAGCTAATATAAATACATATTTTTAAGGAGGTACAAATGAATCAAGGAGGATTAAAAAATATGGTAGTTTTAAAAAACTTACCATCTAATATTGTAGAAGAAGCAATTATTGTATTAAAAACAAACAAGAAAATAAAGCAAGTAGAAAAAATAGAAAAAGAAAAGATAACAGAAAACAAAGATACAAAAACTAGAGAAGATGATTATATATTAAAAGAAGCTGAAATGCTAGTCAATACTTATATTTCTAAATTAGAAGATAAGAAGAAAACAAGAGAAATAACTAATAAAAAAGAAAAACAAAAATATAATAGAATAAAAAATTATGCATACATCAGTAGTTTTGTTATTTTAATAGAAAGTATAATATTGTTTATAAGATAGTGAATAAAACGCCTTTTTCTAACATATAGTTTACAAAGAAACTAAGGAAGAGGTGCTTTTTTATGGAAAGAACAATGTCTGTCGAAGAAAAAATAAGACGAGCTGAGCAAATATATGAAAGAAGAAAACAGGGGAGTGATAAGCAAATTGCAACTGTAAGTGTTAATAATGAAAAAAAAGACATAAGATTATTAAAAAAAATGATTGTACAAATATTAATATGTATTTCAATATATTTAGTAATATATTTTATAAACAATAGTGAATATGTTTTTTCAAAAGATTTTATAAATAAAATAAATGAGATATTATCATATGATGTCAATTTTATGGACTTATATAATACGATAAAAGATCAATATAATAAAATAATTGTTAACAATAATGAACAAGAACAACCGGAGCAAACAAAAGAACAGGAGGAAAATACAACGCAAGATGGAATAGGCGGAGCTGTAGAAGATTTGCAAAATACTTCAGATGTAAAAGAAGAAACTACCAAAGAATTATCTCAGTCAGAACAGGATATTATAAATGTAAAGAATACAACAACTTTTATAAAACCTATTGAAGGGATTATAAGTTCTAAATATGGACAAAGAGATACAGCAACAGGAAGGGTTCCAAAAAACCATACAGGAACAGATATTGCTGCTAATTTAGGAACAAAAATAAAATCTGCTTCAGATGGAGAAGTTGTTTTAGCTTCTGAGGAAGGAGATTATGGAAAACATTTAAAGATTCAAATAGGCGAAGTTAGTATTATTTATGCACATTGTAATAATTTATACGTAAAACAAGGAGATAAAGTAACACAAGGACAGGAAATCGCAGAAGTAGGAAGTACAGGAAATTCAACAGGACCACATTTACATTTTGAAATAAGAATTTCAGAAAGAACAGTTGATCCACAAAGTATATTAGAATTGTAAAGGAGAAAAAAATGCGATTTAGAATTGATTTAAAAATATTCCTGTTTTTAATATTATTTTATTTCACAAAACAAATTGAAACATATGTTATAATTATTGTATTTGCAATCATTCATGAATTAGGACATTTGATGGCTGGATTGATTATGGGAATGAAACCAGAAAAAATAGAACTGATGCCATATGGGATAAGTATTTCATTTAAATTAAAGCCAAAAGATTACAATAAGAAAATATTAAAAGCAAATTTATTAGAAATTAAGAAAATATTAGTGGCTATAGCAGGGCCGTTTACTAACTTATTAATTATTATTTTTGCAACTCATTTAAAAATAGAATTATTTTCGAACTTAATTATAATTTATGCTAATTTATTATTAATATTATTTAATTTAGTACCTATTTATCCATTAGATGGAGGAAGAATTTTAAAGGGAATTTTACATATTTTTCTAGGAAAAAGAAAAGCAGAAAGATATACGAATTCAATTTCATTTATTATATTAATAATATTAACGTTTATAGCAAGTATAGGGATATATTACATGGAAAATATTTCTATATTCGTAATTACTATTTTTCTTTGGGGATTATATTTAAAACAAGATAAAATAGATAGAAATAAAAATAAAATTTATGATTTGATAGAAAAAACTATTGAAATTAGTGAAAATAAATAGTAAACTAATACTAAAGAAAAAAGGAGAATGCTAATGATAAAAAAAATTGTTAATAATCAAAAAGGTGTTAGTTTAGTTACTTTAACTATAACTGTTATTGTTATATTAATTTTAACAGGAATTGTATTGTATAATGTAAAGGACAACTTAGGTGTTCAAAAGTTAAAAAGTATGCAAGCAGATATTGAAAACTTAAGGGATAAAATAGAGTCTTATTATATTGAATATGGAAATATACCAGCTAAAATAGAATACACAAATATTACAAATATAAAAGATGATGGTGTAATTAGCAATGAAGTAGATACAGGAAAATTTTATATAATAGATTTATCAGATATTGATAATCTTACACTAACATATGGTAAAGATTATGATAAAATAGAATCTGAACAACAAGTAGATAACTTAGAAGATATATATATAATCAATGAAGATAGTCATAATATTTTTTATGTTAAAGGAATAACTTTGGATGGAGAAAAATTTTATACAGATTATACAAAAGATGATATTGATAAAGTAGCAGTCAATTTGATAACTAATAATTCAGAAGAAAATTGGTCTCCTATATATGATGGTGTATCTATATATAAAGATATAAATGAAGATACAGTAATGATACCAAAAGGATTTCAGGTAAGTAGAAAAACAGGAGAAGATACGATAATTAAAGGATTAGTAATTAAGAATGCAACAACAGATGATAGATATGTTTGGATTTCTATCCCAAATAACATATTTAAAACAGCTAGTGCTGATACTGATTATGAAAAAATTGAAGATGATTTGAAATTGTATGTATCAGATTATACAAAAGAAGGTTATAAAGATGTTTATTATGAAGGATGTGGAATTGAAAATCAACAAGAGTATGAAACTAAAAAAAATAATATGCTAGCAAGTATTTATAAAAATAATGGTTTTTGGGTTAGCCAATATATTATGAAAACAGAGGCTAATAGGACAAATTCTTCAGACTCATTAATAGAACCACCTGTAAGTAAAGATGGATTAAATGATTATAATTACGTCACAGTATCACAAGCACAAAATTTAGCAAATAACTTAAATATAGAAAATAAAACAAGTAGTTTAATGTTTGGAATACAATGGGATTTAATGTTAAAATATATAGAAAAATCAAAATCAAATGCTGAAAATGCAAGTATTTTAAATATTTATGATTTATCAGGAAATATGTATGAATGGACATTGGAACAAAATATAAATGATGGTGAGAATATTGCGGTTGCTAGAGGGGCAATGTCAGAAAGAAATTCTAAAAGCATATCAAGCAGTATTTCTACTATAGGTTTTAGAGTTACTTTGTATTAATAAAATAGAAAAATGTTTTTAAAAGTTGTAATTTTATAGTAATAAAGTTACAGCTTTTTGAATTGTATAAAAACTATTAGAACTTATGCTTTACTGTAAGGGGCAACTTTCTATACTATAGATAAAAAGAAAAAGTAGATATAAAATATTTTTGTAAAGATTTTGTAATATTTTAGAAACAATTTTGTTATTTTCCTGTAAAATTCATTGACTTTTTGGCGGTTTCGTTATATTATATAACTATTAAAAATGTGTTTTTAAAATCCTAAGGAGGAAAATTATGGGAGAAGTAATCGTTATTACATCAGGAAAAGGTGGAGTAGGAAAAACAACAACAACAGCAAATTTAGGTTCAAGTTTAGCTTTAGAAGGAAAAAAAGTAGTATTAATTGATACAGACATAGGGCTACGCAACTTAGACGTCGTTATGGGATTAGAAAATAGAATTGTATATGATATTGTAGATGTTGTGGAAGAAAAATGTAAATTAAGACAAGCTCTAATAAAAGATAAAAGATTTAAAGAATTGTACCTACTACCAGCTGCTCAAACAAGAGATAAAAGCGCAGTAAATGAAGAACAAATGAGAAATTTAGTAGGAAAACTTAAAGAAGAATTTGATTATATATTAATAGATTGTCCTGCTGGAATAGAGCAAGGATTTAAAAACGCTATAGCAGGAGCTGATCGTGCAATAGTAGTAACAACCGCAGAAATATCAGCAATTAGAGATGCCGATCGAATTATAGGACTTTTAGAATCATCAGAAATTAAAAATCCTGAATTGGTTATTAATAGAATTAGACCTAATATGGTAAGAAAAGGTGAAATGATGGATGTTGATGACATTGTGGATCTTTTATCAATTGATTTAATAGGAGTAGTTCCAGATGATGAATACATTATTACTCAAACAAATAAGGGAGAACCAGTTATTCAAAATAAAAGAGCTCCATCTGGAAAAGCATATATTGAAATTGCTAAAAGAGTATTAGGTGAAAAAATAGAAGTAACAATTCCTGGCAGAGAGAAAGGTTTTTTTGCAAAATTAAAAAGACTATTCAAAAAACAATAAAACAATTTGGAGGTAAGTAGGAATAATGTTTGAAAACATAATGAATTTTTTTAAGAAGTTAAATAAAAAAGAAACTAAAGTTGCTTCAAATTCTAAAGAAGCGGCTAAAGAAAGACTACATCTAGTATTAATGCAAGATAGAGCAAATGTTTCTGCAGACTTCTTGGAACTTATGAAACAAGAAATCATAGAAGTAATTAAAAAATACATTGATGTGGATGAAAGTGCAATTGATGTAAGACTTACAAATAAGGAAAATGGAGATGGGACAAATGGTGCACCAGCATTATATGCCAATATTCCAATTTTAAATATAAAAAATGAAGCTAGAAAAGTAGATGCAAAAACTGTAACAGCAGAAGAAAAGAAAAGTGATAAAAAAACAGTTGAAAAAGAGAACAAAAAAGATAAGAAAGACAATAATATAGAAAACAAGCAAGAGGAAGAAAAAATAGAAGAAGATAAATCAAAAAAGAATAATTCTGAAACAGAAGAAGCTACAGATTTAAATGTAGATGTAAAAACAGAGAAAACGGAAGAGAAAATTAAATCAGAAGATTAATTTGGAAAAAGAGTGGTTTAATGAGAAAGAGAGAATTAAAAAACGTAGAATGGAGTTTGTTAATTGTTGCAATAATCTTATGTACAATAGGGTTAGTTGCATTATTTTCTGCAACTCAGTCAACAGATTATGATGAATTTAATAAACAATGTATATGGCTTATAGTAAGTCTTGTTATTATGGGAGCAATAATGCTGATTGATTATGAAACATTAATAAAAATATCTCCAATATTATATGGTATATTTATTATATTACTAATTGCAGTATTATTTACTTCACCAGTAAATGGAGCAACTAGCTGGTTTGATATAGGATTTTTTTCTTTTCAACCAGGAGAATTTGCTAAGGTATTTGTTATATTATTTTTAGCTTTAGCAATTTCTAAAATACAAGAAAGAAATAAAAGTGATATTAATAAACCAACTAGATTATTAATATTATTAGCAATATTAGGAGTACCTGTATTACTAATTATTAAACAACCAGACTATGGAACTGCTGCAGCATTTATAATAGCAACTGCATTAATGTTAATAACAGCTGGTATTGATAAGAAATATATTATAATAACTGCTGCAATAGTAGCAATATCAATTCCAATATTATATAATTTTGTTTTACCAGAACATGCAAAAAAAAGAATTGATATATTTTTAAATCCTGAATCAGACCCAAGGGGTTCTGGATATAATATTATTCAGTCAAAACTTGCTATTGGTGCTGGAGGACTTACTGGTATGGGGCTATTAAAAGGAAATCAAACGCAATTAGGTTTTTTATATCCTAAAACAACAGACTTTATTTTTGCAGTAATTGGAGAAGAAATGGGATTCATAGTAGCTGGATCTGTTATTATATTATATGTATTTTTAATTACGAAATGTTTGTATGTAGCTAAAACTGCTAAAGATGAAACAGGAGCATTAATTGCATCAGGAATAACAGGTGTTTTCTTGTTTCATATGTTGGAAAACATAGGAATGGTAATGGGGCTTTTACCAATTACAGGTGTTCCACTTCCATTTATTAGTTATGGAGGAAGTTCTTTAATAACTAATTTTATATGTATTGGTTTACTATTAAACATTAGTAGTAAGAGACAAAAAACAATATTTATTAAATAATTAAAAAAGGCTATATTTGATATATATAGCAGGAGAATAAAATGTATTTAAAAAAAATAAAAATAGGAAACGTAGAATTAGATAATAATTTAATATTAGCTCCTATGGCAGGTGTAACAAACCTGCCTTTTAGAATTATATGCGAAAAATTTGAACCTGGTATGGTATGTACAGAAATGGTGAGTTCAAAAGCTATATTTTATAATGACCAAAAAACAAGAAGATTACTTAATACAGAAGGAGAGAAGAGACCTATTAGTTTTCAGATATTTGGAAGTGATGAGGAGACAATGGGCTATACTGCAAAATATATGAGTAAAATAGCAGATATTATAGATATTAATATGGGATGTCCTGCTCCAAAGGTTGTAAAAAATGGAGATGGAAGTAAGCTATTGCTAGATTTAGAAAAGGCAAAAAGAATTATGAAAGTTGTTGTTGAAAATTCAAGTGTGCCAGTTACAGTAAAGATTAGAAAAGGTTGGGATAAAGAGAATATTGTTGCTGTACAAGTTGCAAAAATAGCTGAAGAAGTAGGAATTTCGGCTATAACAATACATGGAAGAACAAGAAGTGAATTTTATACAGGAAAAGCAGATTGGGATATTATAAAAGAAGTAAAAGATAGTGTAAAAATACCAGTTATCGGAAATGGAGATATAGTAGATGAAGAAACAGCATATCAAATGTTTGAAAAAACAGGAGTAGATGGTATAATGATTGGAAGAGGTAGCTTTGGAAATCCATGGATATTTAGAAATATAAAACATTTTCTAATTACAGGAGAAAAATTGCCTAGCCCTACAAATAGTGAAAGACTTAATATAATAAAGGAACACATTGATTTGGCTGTAGAAGAAAAAGGAGAAATAGCTATTAAAGAACTTAGAAAACATATAGCATGGTATACAAAAAATTTAAAAAATTCTAGTGAATTTAGAAATAGTATTAATATGATAGAAACAAAGGAACAATTAATAAAAACATTGAATGAATATTTTGAAACTTTATAGAATAATAATGTAGTGGATTGTAAAAAATTCACTACTTTTATATTGTAGAGGAGGTATAAAATAAAGGTTAGAACTTTCTATAATATAAAGGATATATGCGGAGATTTTAGGAGGGGGATTTTGAAAAATAAAAAAATTATAATAATTTTAATTTTAGTGATTGTTATTATTTTAATAGCATCATTTACTTTTTTTAGAGGCAAGATGTCTAAAAATTTAAAAATTGGAAATAATACTACTAGTCAAGAAATTGTAAACTATATTTTAAGTATTAATTCTTATGAAACTAAAGTAGAAGTAGAAGTAAAGAGCAATAAGAATAGTAATAAATATATTATAAAACAAAAATACAATGGAATTGAAGACAATAGCCAAGAAGTAATAGAACCTAATAATATAGCAGGAGTAAAAATTATAAAAGAAGGAAAAAATTTACGATTAGAAAATTCGAATTTAAATTTAACTTCTATGTTTGAAAATTATCAATATATTTCAGATAATAGTTTGGATTTATGTAGTTTTATTGAAGATTATAAAAAAGGCGAAAAATCAGAATGGAAAGAAAAAGACGGAAAAATTATTATGGAAACCAATAGAGAAAGTAAACAAAAAATATTGTACATAGATGCTAAAAGTGGTAATCCAGAAAAAATGGAAATAAAAGATAATAACAAAAATATAGCTGTTTACATATTATATAAGGAGGTAAGTGTAAATAGCTAAAAAACTATTTCTTTACTTCAAGAGATATTTAAAATAATACGAAACATACTTGACAATCCGATAATATTAGGAGTGAAGAATATGCAAATAAAAAGAGGCGATATGTTTTATGCAGATTTAAGTCCAGTAGTAGGTTCAGAACAAGGAGGAGTTAGACCAGTATTAATTATTCAAAATGACTTGGGAAATAAATATAGTCCTACAGTTATTGCAGCAGCAATAACATCTCAAACAGGTAAAACAAAGTTGCCAACTCATATAGAGATAGATTCTTCTTCATGTGGTTTAAAAAGTAATTCTATTGTTTTAGCTGAACAAATAAGAACTATTGATAAAAGTAGATTAAAAGAGAGAATAGGGCACATTGATGATGAAAAGATAATTGATAAAGTGAATAATGCTTTGGGAGTAAGTTTCGGACTAGAAGAATAATTTGTATAAAATAAAAAATAAAAGAGGTTTGTTGATATACTAAAAATGTAGTATTAACTAACCTCTTATTTATATTAAAGAAAGTTCTTAAACTTTTAATTTTTTTATAATTTTAATTTCATTATATAAATTATCAATAATAGCTTTTCTGGTTTCATAAGCTTTTTTATATTCTTCGAATATTAATGAAAGATTTTCAAGAGTTTCATTTTCTTTTAGTAATAAATTAATTCCTTCTAAATAATAGTTTTTGTCTTTTTCTTTTTTTGATTTATTCATGCGATCTTCATATTTCTTGATTTCATTTAATCTTTTTATTTCTTCGTTAAGGTTTTCAACATAACTTTGAGTAAGGTAAATTTCATATTCTATGTCCTCAATAACAACTTTTAACAATTTACGAACAATAAGTGGATTATTTTTTCCATTATTTGCGTTTTCAATAAGAATTTTTAAGGTATCAGAAATACCGATGTGTGATTTGTATTGCCTTTTACTAACAATAGCGTCATATTCATCTGCTACACGAATAATTTGCCCTTCATAAGGAATATCTTTTTTTGTTAATCCTTGAGGGTATCCGGAACCATTTAAAGCTTCGTGATGATATAGAGGTCCTGCTGAATAGGGTCTTAATTTTAAATCTTTCATACACATATTATATCCTAATGTGGTATGAGTTTTCATTATTTCGTATTCTTCGTCTGTTAATTTGGCTGGCTTTTGTAATATTTCTGGTGGAATAAATAATTTGCCAATATCATGTAGATAAGCACATATGGTACAGTATTCTATAAATCCCTTTTGACAATGTAAATGTTCGCATAGTCTACAAGTTAGGTTAGCTACGTTTTCGCAGTGTTTTCTAGTAAAGGCATCTAATCTATCTAGCATATTTAATTGATATCTCATAGTTTCGTTTAAGTTGTAAGATTTTAAACTGGTTTTATCATAAAAGTCAAAATTGCCACTATTCATATTAAAAATCTCCTTTTTTAAATATTAAATAAATAATAACATTAAAGTTATAAAAATTCAAGCTTTCCTCATATTGCATATTTAAAAATATTGAAACTTAAATCAAAACATTGATATTTAAGTGAATTTGTGATATTATATAAAAGCGAAAAAAGAAAAAATAAATAATAAAACTAAAGGAGATAAATATGTATAGAACAAAAACATGTGGAGAATTGAATATTCATAATGTAGAAGAAGTTGTGGAATTAAGTGGATGGATTCAAAAAATAAGAAACTTAGGTGGAATGATATTTATAGACTTAAGAGACGAGTTTGGAATAACACAAATTGTTATAAATGATGAAAAAATGCAACAAGAAGCAAAAGAATGGAACACAGAAAGTTGTATCCACATAAAAGGAAAAGTTGTGGAAAGAAGTAGTAAAAACAACAAAATTCCAACAGGAGAAATAGAAGTAGTAGCAAGTCAAGTAGAAATTTTAGGAAAATGTAAAAATGTATTACCTTTTGAAATAAATAATAATCAGGAAGTAAGAGAAGATTTAAGATTAGAATATCGTTTTCTAGATTTAAGAAATGAAAAATTACATAACAATATTTTACTTCGTTCAAAAATACTAAAGACTTTGAGAGAAAAAATGGACGAATTAGATTTTACAGAAATTCAAACACCAATTTTAGCCAATTCTTCTCCAGAAGGAGCAAGAGATTATTTAGTACCAAGTAGACTAAATCCAGGAGAATTTTATGCACTTCCTCAGGCACCACAACAATTTAAACAATTGTTAATGGTATCAGGGTTTAATAAATATTATCAAATAGCACCATGTTTTAGAGATGAAGATCCAAGAGCAGATAGAGCACCTGGTGAATTTTATCAATTAGACTTTGAAATGAGTTTTGCTACACAAGAAGATGTGTTTAAAGTAATGGAAGAAGTAGTACCTTATACATTTAAAAAATTTACGAATTGGAAAGTAGATGAAGGACCTTTTATACGTATTCCATATAAAGAAGCTATGGAAAAGTATGGGATAGATAAACCAGATTTAAGAAATCCTTTAATTATCCAAGATGTAACAGATATATTTAAAAATTCTGATTTTAATGCTTTTAAAGGAAAAACTGTTAAAGCTATTGTAGTGCCAAATGGAGCAACTCAAGGAAGAAAATTCTTTGATAAAATGGGTGAATTTGCAACTACAGAAGAAGTAGGAGCAAAAGGATTAGCTTGGACAAAAATAGAACAAGATGATTCTGTAACAGGAGGAATAGCTAAATTTATAACATCAGATATAAAGGAAAATTTAGAAAAACAAATAGGAGCAGAAAAAAATTCAGCAATTTTCTTTATTGCTGATGAACTAGAAAAGGCACAAAAAATAGCAGGATTGGTAAGAATTGAATTAGGAAAAAGATTAGAATTAATAGAAAAAGATGTGTATAAATTCTGTTTTATAGTTGATTTTCCTATGTATGAATTATCAGATGAGGGAACTATAGATTTTAGCCATAATCCATTTTCAATGCCACAAGGAGGATTGGAAGCATTAGAGACAAAGAATCCATTAGATATTTTGGCATATCAGTATGATTTAGTATGTAATGGATATGAAATGGCTTCTGGAGCAGTAAGAAATCATAATCCAGAAACTATGGTAAAAGCATTTGAAATTGCAGGGTATACAGAAGAAGATGTAAAAAATAGGTTTGGAGCACTTTATAATGCATTTCAATATGGAACACCTCCACATGCAGGTGCTGCACCAGGAGTTGATAGAATGGTAATGTTAATTGCTGATTCACAAAATATTAGAGAAGTTATAGCATTCCCTAAAAATAAAAAAGCAAGAGATTTACTTATGAGAGCGCCATCAGTAGTTTCAGAACAACAATTGAAAGATGTACATATTGAATTAAGAAAAGATAAATAATAGAAGGTGAATTTATATGGAGTATAGATATAAACCAAGTGATATGGTATGTTCGCAAGAAATGATAATTGAACTTGATGGAGATATTATAAAAAAAGTTACTATTATTGGCGGATGTGCTGGAAATACATTAGGATTGTCAAATTTAATACAAGGCATGAATATTGATGAAGCAATTAAAAGATTAAAAGGAGTGCCTTGCGGCATGAGAGGAACTTCTTGCCCAGATCAATTAGCAATTGCATTACAAGAAGCTAAAAATTCTAAAAAAAACTTGTATTAAAGATGTAAGTATGATATAAATATACTATAAAAATAAAGCTAAATTAGAAAGGCGGAATTTTTGTGGAAGAAGAAATTGTAAAAGATGCAAAAACAATATTAATTGTTGATGATGAACAACCAATTGTAGATATATTGGTTTATAATTTAAAAAAAGAGGGATATAATACAATAGAAGCAAGTGATGGGATAACAGCGATTAATGTTGCATTAGAACAAAAACCTGATTTAATTTTATTGGATATTATGCTTCCAAAATTAGATGGTTTGTCAGTATGTAAAAGAATTAAAAATTCTTTAAATGTTCCAATTCTTATGCTAACTGCTAAAGATGGAGAAATAGATAAAATATTAGGATTAGAATTAGGGGCAGATGATTATATTACTAAACCATTTAGTGTAAGGGAATTAGTTGCAAGAGTAAAAGCAAATTTAAGAAAAGTAGAAGCTGTTTCTAATAATGTAGTAGTAGAGCAAATAGCAGAAGATAAAAAGAAGGAAAATAAAATTATAGTTGGGGAATTAGAGTTAGATTTAGATAAATTTGAAACAAAAGTACGTGGAGAAATTATAGATTTAACATTAAGAGAATTTGAAGTTTTAAAATTCTTAGCTTCTCAACCAGAACAAGTAGTAACAAGAGAAACTTTGTTAGAAAGAGTTTGGGGCTATGAGTATTATGGAGACATTAGAACAGTTGATGTTACTGTTAGAAGAATTAGAGAAAAAATTGAAAAAGACACATCAGCGCCTAAAATATTAATTACTAAAAGGGGAGTTGGCTATTATATAGCTAAAAGATAAATTATTATAAATAAGGACGTGATATATAAAAAAAGATAAAGTATATAACATAATAAAATAATATGTTATATACTTTATTATGTTATAATAAAATTTTATTGTAGAATATGTAAAAGTATTAGGAAGGAAAATAAAAAATGAAGCGAACAGAAACAAGAAAAATAATGGTAGGTAATGTACAAATAGGTGGACAAAATAAAGTGGTTATACAATCAATGTGTAATACAAAAACAAAAAACGTAGAAGATACAGTAAATCAAATTTTGGAATTAGAAAAGGCTGGATGTGAAATAATAAGAGTTGCATGCTTAGATATAGAAGATGCTAAAGCGATAAAGAAAATAAAAGAAAAAATACATATTCCAATTGTTGCAGATATACATTATGATTATAGAATTGCATTAGAAGCAATTAATTCTGGAGTAGATAAAGTTAGAATTAATCCGGGAAATATAGGAGCAGAAGAAAGAGTAAAAGCTGTTGTAGATAAATGTAAAGAAAAGAATATTCCTATAAGAATAGGAGTAAATGCAGGTTCATTAGAAAAAGATTTGTTAGAGAAGTATGGAAAACCAACAGCTAAAGCAATGGTAGAAAGTGCAAAAAGACATATTGATATATTAGAAAAATTAAATTTTTATGATTATGCATTATCACTAAAAGCTTCAAATTTAGATTTATGTATAGAAGCCTATGAAGAAGCTGCGAAACAATTTAAGTGTCCACTTCATTTAGGAATAACAGAGAGTGGAACTGAATTTAGTGGAACCATAAAATCAAGTATAGGCCTAGGATACATGTTAAGAAAAGGAATAGGAGATACAATTAGAGTTTCATTATCAGATGATCCGATTAAAGAAATAAAAGTTGTTAAAGAGATTTTAAAGGATTGCAATTTATATTCTAAAGTGCCAACTTTAGTAGCATGTCCAACTTGTGGAAGAACCCAAATAGATTTAATACCAATTGCGAAAAAGGTAGAGGAATTTTTGCAAACAATAGAATCAGATATTACAGTTGCTGTAATGGGATGTAGTGTAAATGGCCCAGGGGAAGCAAGAGAAGCAGATATTGGAATTGCAGGAGGAGTAAAAGAGGGATTGTTATTTAAAAAGGGAGAAATAATAAAAAAAGTTAAACAAGAAGAAATAGTAGAAGAATTAGAAAAAGAAATTTTAAAAATGATAAAATACGAGGAGGAATAATAATGCCATCTTGGGGAGTACATTTGGGAATAGCAAATAAAGTATTAAAAAATATAGATAATATTGATAAAAATTTGTTTATGTTTGGAAATGTGACACCAGATATTAATAATGGATATGTAATAAAAAATGTAAGTAAAATAATAGCACATAAGATAACACATTATGATGGAGAAAAAGATTTTAAAGGATATAGAAGATTTTATATAAAATATGCAAAATATATTCAAGACCCTGTAATATTAGGAAGTTTAACACATTTAATGACAGATTATTATTATAATAATATAACATATACTAAAAAGGCTATATGGGATGAAAAAAGGGAAAACATAATAGGAGTAAAACTAAATAATGGAAAACAAATAAAATGTAACAAAGAAGAGCTAAGAAAATTGAAAAGAAATGATTTTAGAATATATGCAGATTATGTTTATAAAAATAGTAAATTTGAAGATCTTAAATTTGATGAAAAAATATTATCTGTAAATCAGATAGTAGATGAATTTGCTATTACAAAAAAAGAGTCTGAAGAAACAATACAATATATAAATAAATATATAAATGGAGAAAAATTTATTATTGATATGTGTGAAAAACACGAATACTTAATGTATACAAAACAAGAAATGGAAAATATGGAAAAAGAATGTGTACAATTTATTACTGAATTTTTAAAGAGGATAAAAAATATAATAATAGGGAAAACAGCAGGATTTTGTTATGGAGTAAAAAGGGCAGTTGATGGAGTAAATAAAGATATCAAAGAAAATAAAGAAGATAATATATATTGCTTAGGAGAGATAGTACATAATAGACAAGTAATAAATTCTTTAAAAGAAAAGGGCTTGATTTTTATAGATGATATTGAAGATGCTAAAGGAAAAACTGTAATAAGAGCACATGGGATAAGAAAGGAAATATATGATTTAGCTAATAAAAAGGGTATAGAATTAAAAGACTATACATGTCCTAATGTTCTAAAAATTCATAAAATTGCAGAAGAATATGCTGGAAAAGGATTTTTTATATTTTTGTGTGGAAGTAAAGAACATCCGGAAAATATTGGAACAATAAGCTATTGCGGTAAAAATGTGTATGTTATAGAAAAGGAAGATGATGTAGAAGAGGCCTTAGAAATATTAAAAAATTCAAATATTAATAAATTATTAATTATTTCACAAACTACATATAGTTTAGAAAAATTTAATGAAATAGAAAAAAGAGTAAAAAGTAAGTTGCCAAAAAATATAGAATTGATATTAAAAAATACAATTTGTAAAGCAACTGAATTAAGACAAAATGAAACTGAAAAAATTTCAAAAATGGTGGATTATATGATTATTATTGGAGGAGTTAATAGTTCAAATACTAAAAAATTATATGAAATAGCAAAAGTAAATTGTAAAAAGTGTATATGTGTTGAAACAGCTGTACAGCTAGATATAGCAGAAATAGAAAAAAGTAATAAAGTTGGTATTATGGCAGGAGCTTCTACGCCAGAAGAAAGTATACAAAAAATTTTAGAAAAAGTAGAAAAAATAATTGAAATATAAAAATGGAATAAGATTTTTCTTATTCCATTTTTTTATTTTAATTATTTAATGAGCATCTGTCAAATTTTGCTTTAAAGTAACCTTAATAACTGTTCCTTCTGGGACTTGTTCATCTTTGGCAGCATCTTGTGAAATAACAGTACCACTACCTTCTATACTAATATTTAGATTTTTCTCTTTTAATGTGTTAGAAGCCTGTGATGCATTCATTCCCTTTAAATCTGGAACTGTAACAGAAGTAGCAACGTCATTTCCTTCTCCATAAAGTACAACAACAGAATTTTTAGATAAAGATACTCCTGGTTTTGGCGTTTGATCTACTACAAGTGTATTGTTAGCATCACCGTTTACATATGTTTTGGTTGAAAAACCAGAGTTCTTTAAGATTTTCTCAGCTTCAGATACAGTTTTATTTCTTACATCAGGAACTACAATTAGGTTATCTGATGAAGAACTATCAGAAGAATTTTCATTAGAAGGTATGCCTAAATAAGGTAATATTTCTGATAACATTTGTGATACAACAGGTCCAGCTAATTGACCACCTTGGTGATTGCTTTTTGGAGGGTCATATAAAGTTAATAGTAAAACAACTTGAGTATCTTCAACTGGAGAAATAGCTACATAAGAAGCAACATAACCTTCTTCAGTTTTATTATAAACAGGTTCTGATGTACCGGTTTTTCCACCAATAGAGTATCCAGAAACAGCAGCATGTTTTCCTGTTCCGATAGTTACAACAGATTCCATCATAGATTTTACTTCTTGAGCAGTTTCTTTTGAAATAACTTGTCTAACTTGTGTAACTGGAATTTCGCTAACTGATCCAGAATCAGTATTAGTAACTTGTTTTACTATTCTTGGTTTCATTAAAACACCATCGTTAGCAACACAAGCAATGGCTGTTGCCATTTGAAGAGGTGTGACATTTAATCTTTGACCAAAAGACATTGTTGCTAATTCAACAGGTCCAACTTTGTCCAACTTTTGGAAAATACTACTTTGTTCACCATATAATCCAGAATTTGTTGAATCAAATAATCCGAAAGCTTCATAATATTTATATAAAGTTGGAGCACCAATTCTTTTTCCAAGTTGCATAAATGCAGGGTTACATGAATTACATAACGCTTGCCTTAAGCTTTGAACACCATGAGGATTTGCTCTCCAACATGAAATTTTTAAAGGTTGAGATGCGGAAGAATCTTCAAATTCTTCATATCCTTTACAATAAAAATCATTTGATTTATCAGTAGTTGTAATATTTTCTTCTAAAGCAACAGAAGCTGTAATAACTTTAAAAACAGAACCTGGTTCATATGTTTCAGCTACTGACTTATTAGCCCACATTTTGTAAAGAGATTCACTTTTTTCTTCACTAGAAAGAGAATTATAAGTTTCGGCTAATGTAGAATTTGGAGTATATGGAGAATTTAAGTTATAATCTGGATAACAAGCCATACCTAGTATGTCTCCATTTTTAGGATTCATAACTATAACGTTTCCACCTTTTTTACAATCATTATCTTCAACAGCTTGCTTTAAGTATTTCTCAATAATAGTTTGAATATTTAAGTCAATAGTTAAGGTTAAGTCGCTACCATTTTCAGCAGAGATATAAGTTTCTTCTGCATTAGGTATTTCTTCTTGATTACTTCCTTTAGAGCTAACTATTTTTCCAGGAGTACCTGTTAGGATAGAATCCCATTTTGATTCAACACCACTTAATCCTTGATTATCACTACCACAGAATCCGATTACATTAGAAGCAACTGTATTATAAGGATAATATCTTTTAGTATCTTCATCAATATTGATTCCTACTGAAATTTTATTATCTTCCATCCATTTTTTTAAAGTGTCAACTTTTTCCTGTTCAACTTTTTTTGCAATTGTTTCAACTTGAGAAGAACTATTTACCTTTTCTAAAACTTCATCATAATTTAATTCGAAAATTTCAGAAAGACCTTTTGCTATTTTTTCTTTAAATTCTTTGGTTTCGTCATTAGAGTTTTTTACTAATTTATTAGGATTAATAGTTATTGTGTCTACTTGAGCACTAATAGCTAAAGCTTTTCCAGTAGAATCATAAATATTTCCTCTTTTTGGACTAATGATTTGATTAATTGTTTGCTGATTATAAGCGAGTTCTTTAAGATAATTGCCTTGAACAAATTGTAAAAATCCAATTCTTACAATCAATAATAAAAGTATTAATATTACTACAATTAAAGTAACTCTTAATTTCTTGTAATGCATTAAATTTTTGGAATTAAAAGATGTTTTCATTTTTATTATATTAGAATCATTAGAAAAATCTTTGGATAAAGAATTTTTATTTTTTTTATAATTATTATTATTTTTTTCCATAAACTAGCCTCTTTTGTTTAAATTAATTTTAACTATTAGATAAAAAATATAATGTTAAAATATACAAGAATCTAATAGTGATTATATTTTATATGAAAAAAATATAAAAATCAATAAAAACTTGAAAAAACAGCCTATTTATAATAAAATATAAGTGCAAAAAAAATAAATTAAAAAAGATATGGAGAGTTAAAATATGGAAACATTAATAGAAGAAACTAAGTTTATTATGAAAAAATACAATATTAGAGCTAATAAATCATTAGGACAAAACTTTTTAATTAGTGAACAGGTAGTAAATGAAATAGTAGAAAGTAGTAAAATAGATAAAGAAGATTTGGTAATAGAAATTGGACCAGGCTTAGGAACGTTAACAAAATACTTATTGGAAAAAGCAGGAAAGGTAATAGGTATTGAATTAGATAAAAAAATGGTAGAAATCTTACAGGATAGATTTAAATTATATAATAATTTTGAATTATATCAGCAAGATGTTCTAAAAATAGATTTAAAACATCTTATAAAGAAAGAAAAAGAAAATACTAATATAAAGAAGGTAAAAATAGTAGCTAACTTGCCATATTATATAACTACTCCAATTATTATGAAATTATTAGAAGAAAAATTAGATTTAGAAAGCATAACAGTTATGATACAAAAGGAAGTTGCTGATAGATTAATTGCTATTCCGGGAGAAAAAGAGACTGGAGCTATTACATATGCAGTATATTACTATGCGATAGCAGAAGCAATATTAGAAGTTCCGAAAGAATCTTTTATTCCAGAACCCGAAGTGACATCAAAAGTTATCAAGTTAAATATAAGAAAAGAGCCTCCAATAGAAGTGCAAGATAAAGAGCTTATGTTTAAGATAATAAAAAGTGCTTTTATGCAAAGAAGAAAAACATTAATAAATGCGTTAAATAATGCTAAAATATTTCAAAATAAGGAAGAAGGAAATCAAATTTTAGAATCTCTTAAATTAGATGAGAGTGTACGAGCGGAAAAATTAACATTAGAAAATTTTGCGGATATTACTAATAGGATTTTAAAAAAAGGTATTTAAAAATGTATAAAACTATGTTATAATAAAATAGAAATATAAAGTAGGGAGAGTGCAATGAATCAAATTTTAGTTACTAAGAAATTATATATAACACCAGAACTAAAAAGAAAAAAGAAAATCTATAAGTTTGATTTCCTTTTGTCTATTTTTTTGGTATGCATTTTAATCTCTCTATGTATTTATGCAGAATATGACAGAAATAAGAGTGAAGAAACTTCACAAGAAATCATGAGTGAATTTAATACAGATGCACAAGAAGATACTACAGTTGCAAAAAATAATATTTTAATAGTTGTTTTGGATGACTCGGAACAAAATAATGGTTCAACTAACAATGAATTTGATAATACGCCACAAAAACAAACTCAAAATGGCTCAAATAAGAAAAATGTTCAAAAAACAAATGATGGATATAGATATACTACAATAGCTACAATTAATATTCCTAAAATTAATGTGCAATATCCGATATTAGATGGAGCAACAGATTCAGAAGCAGAGACAGAAGCATTGTTGAAGATATCTCCTACAAAATTTTGGGGAGCAGATCCAAATGAAGTAGGAAATTTCTGTATTGTAGGTCATAATTATCGTAATACTAGATTTTTTAGTAAGGTCCCTAGCTTAGAAAATGGAGATATTATAGAGATAACAGATACAAGTGGAAATACACTTAGATATTCAGTTTATAATAAATATGAGGTGATTCCAGAAGATTTAAGTTGTACATCTCAATTAACAAATGGAAGAAAAGAGATTACATTGATTACATGTACTAATGATAGCAAAATGAGAGTTATTGTAAAAGCAAGGGTAGTATAATATATAAGAATATAAAATAAATTATAAACAAATTAAAAATTCTTTCATAATATATACAAATAGTATATAAATGGGAGGATTTTTTATTATGGCAAAAATCTTGGTTTTTAATAATGATACAGATAGGATGGAAACGTATTATAGGGGAGAAGCAGAGCCGATGCCATATAATACAAATGGAACGTTAAGAGTAAGAGAATTTAGAGGAACAAGTAAAAGTAATATATTATGGACGACGAAAAGAACGATGCAAAGTTGGAATAGTCAAAGGTATATTTATGGAAGCCCAATACCGGTTGGATTTGCATTTAAAAGACCATATGAAGGAGGTCATGGAAATCAAAGTCAACATTATGCTGGAGTAGCTTTTGATGTTGGGCAAACATTAACTAGCACTCAAAGAACACGTTTATGGAATAGTGCAAAAAATTCTGGGGTATGGTATTATGTTGAACCAATTTCATTAACTCCTACTTGGGTACATTTTGATAAAAGATTTCGGGAAACCAGCATGTTCTACTGGAGGATTTCCGCTTTTAAAGAAAGGAAGTTTGAGTAATTATGTATTAATAGCACAAGATGATTTAAATACATTAGGCTATAGAACAAATGGATTAGATGGGATTTTTGGAGTTGCTACTTATAATGCTGTAGTAGCATATCAGCGTTCAAGAGGATTGACTGTAGATGGAATTGTTGGGTGCAATACATGGCGCTCTTTACAAGAAGATGTTGTTGGAACTGGTGCTACAGGAACAACTATAAATTAAATGAAATAAATAAGCAATATAAAAAGGTTATGCCTTTTTATATTGCTTATTTATTTCAAAATTTTCTTTTTGTAATTTAACAAGCTCTTTTGTTATAGAATTTACAATTACTTTATTATAATTGTCTAATTTTAAATAATCTTCTAAAAAGTTTTCATCAATTAAATCATTCATAATAGGTGAGTTACTTTTAATTAAGTCATAAAATAAGAAATCAGAAGTGATATTTAGAGCTTTACAAATATTAGTTATTGTTGTTGCACTTCCAAAAGCTATTCCTCGTTCTAGTTGGCTGATATACCTTGCCGAAAGAGAAAGCTTTTCAGCTAATTGTTCTTGTGTGTATTCTGCTTTAGTTCTTGCTAATTTTATTTTTTTTCCTATATTTTTTCTTAGATTTTTTTCTACATCATTCATATAGCTCCTCCTTGATTTTATATATCAAAAGTATAGCAATTAGAAAGTTAAAATAAAACGAACTATTAATAAGAGAAATGATTCAAAACTACAATTAATAGTTTTACTGTTGGGATAAAAGTAATTTTAGATAATTATTAATAAAAATGCAATAAATAAAAAAAATAAAAAAATTTACAAAAAAGCTTGCAAAATATAAAAAGTTATATTAAAATTTAATTGAAGTGGAGAGAAGTGGAACAAAGTGGTAGAAAAGTGAAAAGAGGTGAAAGGTAATTGCTAATTGGTGAATACGAGCATTCTCTAGATGCAAAAGGCAGATTGATTATGCCTGCAAAATTAAGACAAGACATGGGAGAGAAGTTCATCGTAACAAAAGGATTAGATGGATGTTTATTTGCGTTTTCACAAAATGAGTGGTTAAATTTTGAAACAAAATTAAAAGCATTACCTTTATCTGATAGAAACGCTAGAAACTTTGTAAGATTTTTCTTATCAGGAGCAACTGAATGTGAAATAGACAAACAAGGCAGATTTTTAATTCCAAGTAATTTAAGAACAGCGGCAGGATTAGAAAAAGAAGCAGTTATAATTGGAGTAGGAACAAGATTAGAAATATGGAATAAAGCAACATGGGAAAAATGTGATGAAAATATATCAGCAGATGAAATAGCAGAAAATATGACAATGTTAGGTATATAACTTGTAAAAGTTTATATAGGTGCTAAAGAAAAATGTACAAAAGACAATAATGCAAAAGAAAAATATTATAATTAACAAAAGAAATTAATACAAAAGATAAAAATCAAACGAAAGATGATAGTACAAAAGAAAAATTTACAAAAGATATGATATATATGCAAAAGATATATCTACGAAAGAAAGTTAAGAACCAAAAGAAAAAACAAAAAGAAAATACAGCTGGTAGTTCAATAATTACCAGCTGCAATACGTTAAAAAGTTTTATTTAGAGGTGTTAAATTGGAATTTAAACATATGCCGGTCATGTTACAAGAATGTATAGAAGGATTAAAAATAAAACCGGATGGAATTTATGTAGATGGAACTCTTCGGAGGAGCAGGGCATAGCAAAGAAATTGCAAAAAGAATATCATCAAAAGGTATGTTAATAGGAATAGATAGAGATCAGGAAGCTTTAAAAGCTGCTCAAAATAATCTGAAAGAATTTCATAACATAAAGTATGTTCATGATAATCATGATAATATAAAAAATATATTAGAAAAATTAAATATAGAAAAAGTAGATGGAATATTACTTGATTTAGGAGTTTCTTCTTATCAGTTAGATGAGAGAAATAGAGGATTTAGTTATTTAGGTGAAAATGAATTAGATATGAGAATGGACAAAACACAAAAATTAACAGCAAAAGAAGTAATAAATAATTATGAAGAAGAAAAACTTGCTAATATTATTTATGAATATGGAGAAGAAAGATTCTCAAGAAAGATTGCTAGAAATATTTGCATAGAAAGAAAAGAAAAGCCAATTACAACAACTAAACAGTTAGTTGAAATTATAGAAAAATCTATTCCTAAATCAAAACAAAAAGAAGGGCATCCTGCTAAAAGAACATTTCAAGCAATTAGAATTGAAGTTAATGATGAAATAAAACCATTATATAATACAGTTAAGGACTGCATAGATTCATTAAGAACAGGAGGAAGGTTATGTATTATAACATTTCATTCCTTAGAAGATAGAGCGGTAAAAAATGCCTATATAGAAGCTAAGGGAAAATGTACTTGTCCGAAAGATTTACCATATTGTGTATGTGGAGCAAAATCATTAGGAAAAGTAGTAACAAAAAAACCAATTGTAGCTTCAGAAGAAGAACAATTGGAGAATTCAAGAAGTAAGAGCGCAAAATTGAGAATATTTGAGAAAACATAAGAAAAGAGGAGGTGAATAACTTATGGCAAGAAGCAGATATGAATATAGTACTAGTCCACGAAAATTGGAACCAGAATATAAACCACAACAAAAACAAAATAAAAAAAGAAAATTACATGTAGTAGAAGATTTACCAAGACAAGGGATAAAAATATCAACAGAACAAAAGAAAAAAAGAACAAAGGCAACTCTAGTAGTTATTGCTATATTTGCATTATTATTGACCATAAGTTATAGAAACTCAAAGATAAATGAAAAATTTACAGAAGTACAAAGCTTAAAGAAAGAATTATCTTCTCTTCAAAAAGAAAATGAACAACTAAAGGTAAATATAGAAAATAGTTTAAATTTTAATAATATTGAAAAATTAGCAAAAGAAAAGCTAGGAATGCAAAAATTAACCAATAAACAAACTGTATATGTTAGTTTGCCAAAAAAAGATTATGTAGAATCAGCATCTGAAAAAGTTGTAATTGAAAAAGATAAAAATTGGTTTGAAAAATTTGTAGATAAAATATTTAATAAATAAATGAATGAAATTTTTGAGAATAAAGAAAAATCTTCCTAATAAAATTAATTAGGAGGATTTTTTTATGGCTACAACAAAACTTTCAAGTAAGAAAAAAATGCGAAATACACTTTTTATTTGTTTTCTAATTTTATTATGTTTGATTGGAAGAATAGGGATAATACAATTTGTTCAAGGAGAAGAATTGTCGAGCTTGGCATATCAACAACAGACATTAGATAGAAAAATAAATCCAAAAAGGGGAACAATTTTAGATAGTACAGGAAAAAAGATTTTAGCAGTTAGTAGTACAGTAGAAACAGTAACAATCAATCCTGGGAATATAGCAAAAGAAAACAAAGAAAAAGTAGCAAAAAAATTATCAGAATTATTTGATATGGATTATGAAAAGGTTCTAAAAAAAGTAACTAAAAGAAGTTCAATAGAAACAATTAGTAAAAAAGTTGAAAAAGAAAAAACAGATGAATTAAGAAAATGGATGCAAGAAAATAATATAACAACAGGAATAAATATAGATGAAGATACAAAAAGGTATTATCCATATGGGAATTTTGCGGCACAAATTATAGGATTTTGTGGGAGTGATAATCAAGGGCTAGATGGAATAGAAGCAAAATATGATCAAGAATTAAAAGGAAAACAGGGAAGTATTCAAAGACATGCAGATGCAAAAGGGCGGAGAGATTGGGCATGAAGGAGAAAATTATGTTTCTGCTATTGATGGAAATGATTTGGTTTTAACTGTAGATTTTACAATTCAATCTATTGTAGAAAAATATTTAGAAGAGGCATGTATTGATAATAAATGTACGGATGGAGGAAATATTGTTGTAATGAATCCACAAAATGGAGATATTTTAGCAATGGCTACATATCCGTCTTATAATTTGAATACACCATATGAAGCTTATACAGAAGAATTAAAACAAAGTTGGGATTCAATGGAACAAGCCGAGAAAACAAAAAATTTGCAAGCTGTTTGGAGAAATAAAGCGATAGCAGATACATATGAACCAGGTTCCGTATTTAAGTTAATAACTTCGTCTGCAGCATTAGAAGAAGGAATAACTGATACTGATAAAGAAGGAGAATTTTGTTGTACAGGAGGAATTGAAGTAGCTGGAGTAAGAATAAAATGTTGGAGATATTATAGACCACATGGATCAGAAAGTTTGCGACAGGCACTTATGAATTCATGTAATCCGGTTTTTATAGGGCTAGGACAAAAAATGGGAGTACATACTTATTATAACTATTTAAATAAATTTAAATTATTGAACAAAACAGGAATTGATTTGCCAGGAGAAGCAAATAGTATATTTTTAGCGGAAAATAAAGCTGGACCAGTAGAACTTGCTACTATTAGTTTTGGACAGAGATTTGAAATAACACCAATTCAGTTAGTAACGGCAGTATCTGCAATTGCTAATGGTGGCGAAAGTGTAAAGCCAAGACTTGTAAAACAAATTATTGATAGTCAAACAAAGGAAGTTAAAGATATTCCAGTTCAAAAAGAAGAAAGAGTAATATCAAAAGAAACGTCAGAAAAGGTTTTAAGTATGATGGAATCAGTAGTATCAGAGGGAACACGGAAAAAATGCTAAAGTTGCAGGATATAGAATAGGTGGTAAAACAGGTACTTCAGAAGATGGTGTTAATACTAATAAATATGTTACATCATTTTGTGGAGTAGCACCTATTGATAATCCACAAGTTGTGGTATTAGTTACTTTATATAATCCAACAGGAGAGGGGGGACACCAAGGAGGTGTGTGGTTCATTTTATCGCTACACTTTAAGCAACATTCAAAAAAGTCTTACAATTTAGGTAGAAAATAGAACAATCAAATCAAAGAGAAAGTGATTTTAAAATTGCTTTCTTTTTTAAAGTATATGAAGGAGGACAAGCTATGGAAAAAGAAAATATTATTAGTACAAATTTTATAATGACTAATAGAGATATAATAGCTGAATTTGGAGTGAATTCAGCTGTAATGCTAGGCGAATTATATGGAAGAATGAATTATTTTAGAAAAAGAAATGAATTAAAATTTGGATACTTTTTTGCCACTAAAGAGAGCATAGAAAAGAGTACAAAATTAAGTCCATATAAACAAAGAAAAGCAACATCAATTTTACAAGCTGTAGAAATTTTAGATGTAAAACATATTGATATTCCGCCAAAGACTTATTATAAAATTAATGAAGAAAAACTTTTGAAAGTATTGAAAAATTCAGTAGTGCACGAGGTGAACAACTAGTAATTCATATTTTAAACGACTAGGTGTTAAAAATGTTGACTACAGTCTGTTAAAAAATTTAACACAAATAATAATAAGTAATAATAATAAAAAAATAATAAATAATAACACACACATAAAAATCTTGGATTGAAGAATATCATTAAATATAAAGTTGGACAAGTTGTCCTAAATGTACATATCCTTACAGAGAGTAAAGATATGTACCTAAAAAAGAAAATATGTTTTGTAAATAGTTCATTATAAAAAGTGGACAGGTTGTCCACAATTGATATAATCTTACAAAGAGTAAGGCTATATTAATAAAAGTATATTATAAAAATGTATGCCTTTTTGTAATACATTTTTGTAAAAGTAATACTATTAGAAAGCTTTGCTTTCAAAGGTTTTAGGGGAAGATGTAATACATCTATTCTTGCACTACGTGAAAAAAGTAAAAAAAATTTGAAAATGGGCTGAATTTATAAAATGAGCACGTTAGAATTAAGTTAGTTGTTCGAACAAAGTGAGTTATAAATAACTTATGCAACCGAATGCAATGAGGGTGTATGCATTAAAAAAATAAGTGTAAGGAGAGATGAAAGATGTTAAATAAGGAAGAGTTAAAATCATTTCAAGAAGAATCTCTTATTGATTCTTGGTATAATAATAGAGCAGAAAATTTATATATACTAAATGATGTCGATAAAAAGAAAATAGAAGAAATAACAAAAGGAGAAGATACCTATCAAATAATAGCAGATGAAATATCTAAATTAGCTAACAAAGATGATAAAGAAAAAATACTTGAGAAAATAGATAAACATTGTAATAAATTAGTTAATATTGGTGGTTATGAAAATGAAAAATTTTATAAGGTTGGATTTATTGATGGAATTAATTTGATTATTGAATGCATAGGAGGAAAATTAAGATGTTGAGTAAATATGGAATTTTATATAGTAAATATTTAGAAGAATATAAGCCAATAAGCTATCAAGAATTAATAATGAATGGAACTATAAATAATTTTTTAGAATTAAAAGATAAAGAATTTAATAATATAAGGAATTCTATTATAGATGAACTAAAAAATAAATGTAAGAAACCTAATACAGATAGTTTTATAGAATTAGCAAAATACAATAATTTTATTTATAATAAAGCAGATGAATTAGTAATTTGGACAATATGTCCAAAAATCATAAAGATATACAGAGAGTAAGAAAATATTGCAAAATGTTATTGTATAAAATGTCAGGTAAAAATCTGAAATTTTTTTGAAAATCCGACAAGTTAAAGGCTTTGCCTTTTAGTGTTTAGGGGTGTATGTCAGATACCTATTCTTATACTACATAAAAAATTACAATAATTGTCAGAATTAGTAGAAAAGTTTTAAAATTTATTATATAATGCTTACCAAGAGTAATAACATTCGAAATAAGTGAATATATGAATGATGAATATTTAATAAAAATACACAAGCCAAGAATTCAAGAAATATGTGATACATATTTTAAATGGAAAGACTTAAATGCATATGTAAAAAGTTTAGTGTTAAGAAGGAATAAAATATGAAATTTATAGAAAATATAAAAAGAATTTATGAATATGGTAAAGAATTAGAAATTTATTTAGATATGGACAGAACAATTATTGAACTTATATTTGATATAGAAGAAAGCTTTACTCAAAAAGGTAATTATATAAAGAAAGTACCTATAAAACCAGTAATTAATCAATTGGAAAAAATACATAGATTATATCCTAATATAAAGATTAAAATTTTAAGCTTTTCAAGAAATAATGATATGACAAAAGAATAAATGGCTAGATATAAATATGCCATATATAAATAAAGAAAATAGAATATTCTTGTCTGAAGAAAGTCATGAATATGGTAAAATTGATATTAATAAAATAAAAGGTGAATATATAAAAGCAAATATAACAGAAGATAAAATTGCTATTTTAATAGATGATGATGTAAGGATTCTTAATGAAACTAAAAAATTTTGAAAGAACAAGTATTTCCAATACATGTTACATCTGTACTTATATAATATAAAAGAGATAGGCAGACTAAATAGAGTCTGCCTACTGAAAGGAATTTAATGTTAAAAATTAAAGTTTTCTTAACTGTTCGAGTCTTTTATCAGCTAAGGCCAGTTTTTCATCTAACTCAGAATTGTGTTCGATTATTTCAAAATGTCTTTCGAAATGATCGTGAATAACTCCATCGGGTGTCATACTGAATTTCATGTGATTAGGATTTAAAGATTTGTTACCAAGTCTTGCTCTTGTTCCATCTGAAAGAATAAAAGTAGCCTTATTTGAAGTACAGAAAATATCATCGATAGGTATACTTAAAAAGAGTTCTTCCAAATATGAAACATACTGGGAATCATAAGCTCCTTGATTAACAGGATTCATTGTGTTGGCATATACATTCATGCCAGTTGCTTGTCTTGCATATGCAAGAAAGTCAAGTAGAGAATTGAGAGTCGGAAACTCTTTTTCTGTTACAAGTACTTCAAGAGCTAGTTTGGTTTTCCATTCAGACTGAATAAACTGCATAGATTCACTACCTCTATAAGAGATTTTGAATTCATCAACAATTCCATCTAACTGTTTTAAAACTTCAACCTTTTTTCCGTTTGTAAACATTTTGACAGTAAGGCCAGCGTTCTTTGCAATATGAGCAAAGTCTACAATATCTGGATGCATAGTAGGTTCTCCACCGTGCAAAAAGAAATTATTAAGACCATGCTCTTTAGCGAAGTTAACACCAGAAATAAAATTTTCTTTGTTTATAAAACCTCCAGTGTGAACTTCACGCTCAATGCAAAAAGCACAATTGCTATTACATTGTCTAGTTAGCAAACAGAAAAACTCTTGTAAATCATGTAACTCCCGAGGGTGTTTTTTAATAATAATTTTGTCACTCATGATAAATCTCCTTTCATTAAATCTTATGCATGTTGCATTTATAATGTTATAACATAACACTTTTGAAATTGCAATTATGTTGACAAAAAATGGGAAAAGCTTTATAATATATAAAGATTAAATCTTTAAGGAGGAAAAATGAAAGTAGTAACTTTAAACCCAAACAAATTAACAATGGATGATATAGATAGAGAACAACATAGAGTTAAAGTATTATTATTTAATTCTAAAGATGAAATTTTACTATGTAAAATAAATGGAGTTTATAACTTTATAGGAGGACATATTGAGGAAAATGAGACAGTATTAGAAACAGCACAAAGAGAGATAAAAGAGGAAACAGGAATTTCAATGAGATTAGGGAATTTTTCAGCGCCTTTTTTCAAACTTCAATCTTTTGAAAAGAATTATTATGGTTCACCTAGAAATTATTTTACTACGATAGAATTTATTGAAGGTAGAACAGATGCACCTATTGATTTAAATAAAACAAATTTAGATCCTGAAGAACAGAAAAAGGATTTTAGACTTGAATATGTATCATATAAAGATTTAGAAAATACATTAGAAGAAAATAGGAAAGTTGCTAGAGAAGAAGAAAGAGAATTTATTATAGATGAAATGCTAGCAGTATTGAAAGTTTACGAAAAAGAAACAGTTAAAAACAATATACATGAGGAAGAAAGATAAATGATTGATAGAAGAAAATATATAAAAGATACATATTTAAGAGGTATTAATAAATATAAACACTATTTTTTTGAAGATAAAAAAAATAAATGTTATATTTCAATAAAAAAGATTTTAGAATTAGATGAACCTTTTTTTACAAGGAAAGGTTTATGCTTAATTAATCAAAACTATTACATTGTAGAAATAGTACCTTTACATGAAAATTATTGCATAAGAGTATTTGTAAATGATAAAAAAGAGATAATATTATATTATTTTGATATAACACTTCAAAATGGCTTTGATAGTTTGAATGATTCTTTATATTATGATGATTTATATTTAGATGTAGTAAAACAAGATGAAAATATAGATGTTTTAGATGAAGATGAATTAATAGAAGCATTAGAAAATGGAAAAATAAATAAAAATGAATATGAATTAGCAATTACAAAAAAAAATGAACTTATAGATAGCTTAATTAATGATAATAATAAATATATAAAAATAGATTTTTTTAAATATTTATAAGAGATAACAAAAATATATTTAACATCCTAAAGTAAGAGGGATATGAAAATAAGATGTTTTTTGTAAGATTTTATTATATAAATATTTTAATGGCAAATTATTGAGTTTATGACAAAAAGTATAAATAAAAATAACTAGAAATTAGTAAAAACTAATTATCTAGTTATTTTTTTGCGAAATTTTATAAAAAATTTAAAAATTTTTATAAAAATTACCGATTTTTGAGTTTTAAGTGGCATTTACCTAGTAGAGAGAAAAAAGTAATAAAATTTTTTTATTACTAATAAACTTAAATATCAAGTTTAAGAAGAGGTAATTGTCATATGAAATTTGAAAATATATGTTTAAAAAACAACCAATATCAAATGAAAGTTGGAGATATGCTAGTTGAAATGGAATACTCCAAAAATAATAAAAAAATTGAAGAATATATGTTAAATATTTTAAGACAAAAAAGCAAAATGGGCTGACATATTATACTGGACACGTTACACTATAAGAGAAGGGAGGGAAAAATAAATGGCTGGACGAAAATCAAAATATTCTTCAGAAAATTCAAATACAAAAGGAACAAAAATATGGTCAGTAGCAGTATATATAAGGCTTTCACAAGAAGATAGCAACAATGGAGAAGACAAGCAAGAAAGTAATAGTATAACAAGTCAAAAGGCATTATTAAATGAATTTATTGAAGAACATGATGATTTGATTGTCTATGATACTTATGTAGATGATGGTTATACAGGAACAGACTTTAATAGACCTGGATTTCAAAGACTATTAGAGGATATGAGAAAAGGAAACATCAACTGCGTTCTTGTAAAAGATTTATCAAGACTTGGAAGAAACTACATAGAAGTTGGGAATTATATAGAGCAAATATTTCCACTATTTAATATAAGATTTATTGCCATAAATGATAGTGTAGATAGTTTTAAAAATCCTACAAGCACAAATACAATATTAGTACCATTTAAAAACTTAATAAATGATGAATACTGTAGAGACACATCAATTAAAATAAGGTCAGCATTAAATGGAAGAAAAAAGAAGCGGAGAGTTTGTGGGAGCATTTCCATCATATGGATATATAAAAAATCCAGAAGATAATCATAAGTTAATCATTGATAAAGAGTCAGCCGAAATTGTAAGAAAAATTTTTGAATGGAAAGTAAATGAAGGTTTAGGGAATTTAAGCATTTGCCATAGATTAAATGATATGGGAGTTTTAAATCCAACAGGATATAAAAAGAAAAGGCTAAATCAAAATTATAATAATGTGCAAATAATGCAAGAAGATTATTCTTGGTGTCCATCAACTGTTAGAAATATTTTGAAAAACGATATTTACATAGGAAACATTACTCAAGGTAAAAGAAGAGTAAAAAGTTATAAAGTTCATAAAGTAGAGCAAGTGCCAGAAGAAGAATGGATTACAGTAAAAAATATGCATGAGTCTATTGTAGATAAAGAATTATTTGAAAAAGCACAGGGTATGAGAAAAGTTGATACTAGAGTACAAAATAGTGGAAACTTAAGTATGTGGGCTGGAATACTAAAATGTGCAGATTGTGGCAGAGCAATGCATAAAAAATACTGTAAAAATAAAAGTGGTACTGTTTATGAATATTACATATGTGGAACATATAGAAAAAAGTCCAATAAATTATGCACAAAGCATACTATAAAAGTGGAAGAATTGGAAAATGCAGTGATGGAGGCTATTAAATTACATATAGAATTGCTTGTTGATACTGAAAAATTACTAGAACAAATTAATAAATCTAATACTAAAAAATTAGCAAATGAAAATATGGAAAATATTAAAAAATCAAAAAAAATAGAAATAGAAAGAATAAGTAATTTGAAAAGATGTTTATATGAAGATTGGAAGAGTGATTATATAACTAAAGAGGAATATTTTGAGTATAAACAAAAATATGAAAAAAACATAGATAGAATAAAAGAAATAATAGAAAATTTAGATAAACAAAAAGAGAAACAAGAAGAAATTATAAATGGAAATAGTCTATGGATAGAAAACTTTAAAAAACATAAAAATATAACAGAGTTAGATAGAGATATTATAACAGAGATAATTGATTACATAGAAGTACATGAGAATAAAAAAATAACCATTCATTTTAAATTTATGAACGAATTAAATAAAATTTTAGAATACATAGATGAAGAAAATAAATCAAGTATCTTTGAAAGAGTAAAAGAAGCATAAAACTAAACCTACAATCAATGCTAAAATTGAGTTTAACTTTTTGTAGTGACAAAATACACCAAGGAGGTGGTGTTGCAGCACCTATAGGAGGTCAAGTGTTTAGTGAGATTTTACCATATTTAGAAGTGAATCAGGGAAATACGGAGGAAGTGGAAGAAGTAGAACAAATAGAGACACCAGACATTGTTGGCAAAACCATAAAAGAAGCGGAAAGTATTTTGAAGGAAAGTGGATTAGAATTAGAGATAGAAAATGCACCTGAAGAATTAGATAAAGAAAACACATTAATTAAAGAACAAATGCCTAAGGCTGGAATTAAAGTAAATAAGGGAGGAAAGATATATATAACTATTTAATAAAGATATAATGATAGATAATTAAATTAATTTAAAAGCCAAAAGGTATAATAATTAGCCTTGGCTTTTTTGTTTTAATGTTTTTTAGTTCTATGTTATATAATATAAAAATAAAATGTAATAAAGATATTATAATTTGATTTTAGTGAGTGGATATATGCATAATATTAGGAAGCATTAATAAGAAAAATTATAAAAAAGTCTATACAAAATAGTAATTTAGTTATATAATGTAAAAAAATTGGCGACAAAATTTTGGTGCTTTTTGTTTATTAAAAAAGATATAGTTTATTACACAAAATAATAAATTATAATCGAAGGGATTGATAAAAATGGAATTGAAAAAGTTATTAATAGGGTTAGAAGGTTTAAAAGTAAAGGGAAACTTAGATTTAGATATAAATGGAATTGAAAAAAATTCAAAAGATGTAAAAGAAGGTTTTTTATTTGTAGCTATTAAAGGATTTGCTGTAGATGGTCATAAATTTATTGAAGATGCAATAAAAAAAGGAGCAATTGCAATTGTTATAGAAGAAGGATGTGACTTAAAAGCATTTAAGGTTCCTGAAGGAATTACAGTAGTAATGACTAAAGATACAAGAGAAGCTTTAGCAATAATAGCTAGTAATTTTTATGGAAATCCATCTAGTAAATTCAAGTTAATAGGTGTAACAGGTACAAAAGGAAAAACAACAACTACTTTTATGATTAAAGAAATTCTAGAAAAAGCAGGAAAAAAAGTAGGATTAATTGGAACTATAGCAACATATATAAATGGAAAAAGAATAAAAGACAGTGATAGAACAACTCCAGAAAGTTTAGAATTACAACAAATATTTAAACAAATGGTAGATGCAGGAGTGGAAACAGTAGTAATGGAGGTATCTTCTCAAAGTTTAAAATTGCACAGAGTAACAGGGTGTGAATTTGATATTGTATTATTTACAAACTTTTCAGAAGATCATATAAGTCCAAATGAACATCCAAATATGGAAGATTATTTTAATTCAAAACTAAAATTATTCAAAATGTGCAATACAGGTATAGTAAATGCAGATGATTTGCATGGAGCAAAGATACCAAGATTATTTCCAGAAAGTAATATAACAACATATGGTATAGATAATTATGCAAATGTTTTAGCAAAAGATATAACAATTACAAATTCATATGTAGATTTTAGAGTAAAAATAAAAGATAGAAATGAAAGAGTAAAAACAGGAATACCAGGAAGATTTAGTGTTTATAATTCTTTGGCTGCTATTTGTGTGGCACAAAAATTTGGAATTTCACCTGAAATTATAAAAGAAGCATTAGAAACTGTTAGGGTACCAGGCAGGTCAGAATTAGTAGATAATAAATTAGAAATTCCAATAATGATAGATTATGCTCATTCACCAGAAAGCTTACAAAATATATTACAAGCTGTAAAAAGTTATACAAGAGGAAAAGTGATTAGTGTGTTTGGATGTGGAGGAGATAGAGATTCAGGTAAAAGACCTATCATGGGAGAAATTTCAGGAAAAATAGCTGATTATACTTTTATTACATCAGACAATCCAAGGACAGAAGATCCTCAAAAAATAGTGAACCAAATAGAAGAAGGAATGAAAAAGACAAAAGGTAAATATTCAGTTATAGTAGATAGAACAGAGGCAATAAAACAAGCAATTGAAATGGCAACAAAGAGAGATATTATTGTTTTAGCTGGAAAAGGGCATGAGCCATATCAAGAAATTAATGGAGTTAAATATCCATATGATGAAAGAATTATAGTAAGAGATTTAATAGAAAAAATGAAATAAACAAAAGGAAAGGTTTGATAAAATTGAAATTTGAAACATTGATATTAATGATATCATTTATAACTGCAATTATTTTAGGGATTATCATTATACCAATATTAAGAAAACTAAAAGTAGGACAAATAGAAAGAGATGATGGGCCACAATCACACTTAAAGAAACAAGGTACACCAACAATGGGTGGAATTATTATGATATTAGCAATGATAATAGTTGTTACAGGAACTTACATTTTTTTGATATATAATAATCAAGGTGATATTGCTAATAAATTGTTACCAATATTGTTGTTAACAATAGGATTTGGATTAATAGGTTTTATAGATGACTTTAAAAAGTTAGTTTTAAAAAATACAAAAGGATTAAAACCAAGTTATAAAATGTTAGGATTGCTTATTATATCTGTAGCATACGTAATATATTTAGTATATGGCTTAAAAATTGGAACAGAAACATATATTCCAATTTTAAAGCAATCTATAACAATACCAATTTATATTTATATTCCGTTTGCAATAATAGTTATATTAGCAACTACTAATGCTATAAATTTAACAGATGGAATAGATGGACTTTCATCAAGTGTTTCGGCAATAATTATTACTTGCTTAACAATTATTGGAATACAATATAATTTAACAGAAATTTCTATATTTGGAAGCATAGTAATAGGTTCAGTCCTAGGTTTTTTAATGTTTAATTTACATCCTGCAAAAGTATTTATGGGAGATACGGGTTCTCTATTATTGCGGAGGTGTGATTTCAGCATTAGCATTATATTTAAAAATGCCATTATTATTAGTTGTGATAGCATTAATACCAGTATTAGAAACGCTATCTGTTATTATTCAAGTGGCATATTTCAAAAAGACAGGAAATAGAATCTTTAAAATGGCACCTTTACACCATCATTTTGAATTATCAGGATGGAAAGAAAGTAAAGTAGTTATTATATTTAGTTTAATTACATTAGTATTATGCATAATTGGACTAAAAATAATATAAGATTATAAAAGAGAAGAAATAGTGTATGAAATTTAATAGTATTAATAATAAACAAAAGTTAAGGAAGGAAGAAGGAAGATGGCAAAAAAGAAAAAGGAAAAAAGCTTTTCAAGTTTTGTAAATAATCCGATTGATTTTACATTGTTAATTACTATATTATTGTTATTATCAATGGGGTTAGTTATGGTTCTATCAGCAAGTTCACCTTCAGCTTTATCAGAAAGTGGTAATAGTTATGCATTTTTTTCAAAGCAATTAATTTTTGCAATTTTAGGAATTATAGCTATGTTATTTATATCAAAAATAGATTATAGATTTTATCAAAAATTTTATAAACATGCATGGTGGATTGCTTTGATTTTATTAGCATTAGTATTAATAGCAGGAACAACAGTAAATGGAGCAAAAAGGTGGATTTATGTTACAGAAACATTATCTTTTCAACCTTCTGAAGTAGTAAAAATATTAATGATAATTTTTTATGCAGGGATTTTAGTTAAAAATAGAGATGAATTAGGATTATATACAAAGGGATTTATTAAAAACATGTGTCTTTTGGCACCAATTATAGGGTTACTTTTATTAGAGCCTCATTTTAGTGCATCAATTGTAATTATTGGAATTTGTGCGACTATGATGATAATGGCAGGATGTAAGTTTTGGCACTTTTTAGCGACTGGAGCAGTTGCTGGAATACCAGCAATGATTTTATTAATTGTAAAAGAACCATATAGACTACAAAGAGTAATTACATTCTTAGACCCATGGAAAGATGCAACAGGAGATGGTTGGCAAGTTATACAAAGTTTATATGCAATTGGTTCAGGAGGGTTATTTGGAGTAGGATTAGGAGAAAGCAAGCAAAAATTTTTATACATACCAGAACCTCATAATGATTTTATTTTTTCAATACTAGGTGAGGAACTAGGATTTATAGGATGTGCAGTAGTATTAATTTTATTTGCTATTTTTATCTGGAGAGGAGTGCTTATTGCTATGAAAGCACCAGATATGTTTGGAAGTTTAATAGCAATAGGAATAACAGCATTAGTTGCAATTCAGGTTATTATTAATGTTGCAGTTGTAACATCATCTATGCCAGCTACCGGTATGCCATTACCATTTTTTAGCTACCGGAGGAACAGCATTATTTATTTTATTGTGTGAAATGGGAATTTTACTTAATATCTCTAGAGCTAGTGCAAAACAGCAGTAGATATTAAAATCAAGAAAGGAAAATTTAAAAATGAGAGTTGTTATTGCAGCTGCTGGAACAGCTGGACATATTAATCCAGGTATAGCAATTGCTAATAAAATAAAAAAAGAAGAAAAAGATTCTAAAATAATTTTTATAGGTACTACAAGAGGTCTTGAAAATGATTTAGTACCAAGAGCTGGATACGAATTAAAAACAATAAATGCTTATGGATTGAGTAAAAAAATATCAATTGAAAACATAAAGAAAATGTGTAAGACAATTAAAGGATATGGAGAAGCTAAGAAAATTATTTCTGAATTTAAACCAGACATTGTAATAGGTACAGGAGGATATATTTGTGGTGCTACAATATCTTCAGCACATAATTTAAAAATACCAACACTGTTACATGAAAGTAATGCATTTCCTGGAATGGCAATTAAAATGTTAGCAAATAAAACGAATACAATATTAGTTTCTTTCAGAGACGCTATTCCAAGAATTAAAAATTGTAAAAACGTAGTTTTTACAGGAACTCCTGTAAAAATAAAGAAAAAGGATTTTAATGAAAATGAAAGAAATAAAATAATTCAGACTACGGGATTAAATAATAAGAAACCTATTATTTTAGTCTTTGGAGGAAGCCAAGGTGCAAAAAGAATAAATGATACTTTAGTTGAAATAATAAAAACTAAATTAAATAAAGATTATCAAGTAATTTGGGCAACAGGACCAAAGCAATATGATATTATAAAAGAAGAATTAGAAATGTCTAATATAAACATTAACAATATAGAGAATATGAAGATTCTTCCATATATATATAATATGGAAGAATTAATGAATGTTGTTGATGTAATTGTAGCAAGAAGTGGAGCTATGACAGTAACAGAGATATCTAATTTAGGAAAGCCAGCCATTTTAGTTCCACTACCTAATGTTAGCCATGATCACCAATTGTATAATGCAAAGGCTTTAGAAAAGGTTGGTGCAGCTAAAATTATATTAGATAATGAAATTAATGGAAAAATTTTAAATAAAGCAGTTGAAGAGATAGCATTAGATAAACAAAAAATGATAAATATGGGAATAAATGCATTAAAAAATTCAACTAAAGATGCAGAAGACAAAATTTATAAAGAAATTAAGAAATTAGTTAAATAGGAGTATAAAATGTTTAAAAATATACCAATTAAAATCGTACTAGTATTTTTTCTAATAGGCATAATAATTATTGGGGGATTTTGTGGATTTTTTTTGAATTCATTAAATATAATTAGTCAGAAAATTCAAGTAGAACAAAATTTAGATATTGGACAAGTTACTGATATGATTAACCAATTAGAAAATAATACAAAAGTAGCAGTAATAATTTTTTCTATTGCATATATAATAGTCGGAATAATTATAGCAGTAATTCTTTCAAAATTTGTTATTTATCCAATTAACAAGCTTATTAAAAGTGCAGAAAAAATAACAGAAGAAGAATCTAAAGAAAAGAAAAATAAGAAAAAGGGAGAAATGAGCAATTTAGAAAATGTATTTGGCATTATGACTACAGAATTAAAAGAAAAATTAAGTGAAGTTTCAACACAGAAAAACCAAATAGAAACTATTTTATTACATATGACAGATGGAATTATAGCTTTTAATAGAAAAGGAGAAATAATTTTAATTAATCCTGCGGCAAAGAAATTTTTAAGCATTAGACCAGAAGATAATACATTTGATGATATATTTAAAAAGTTTAATTTGAATATTAATATGGAAAAAATAATTTATTTAGAGAATTGGACTTCAACAGAGCAAAAAATCCAAGTAGATGACAGATATGTAAAAGCATTTTTTGCGCCATTTAAAGACGAAGAAGAAAGACCAGATGGAGTAATTGCTGTAATTCAAGATATTACAGAACATGTGAAATTAGATAATATGCAAAAAGAATTAGTGGCAGATGTATCACATGAATTAAAAACGCCGATTACTTCTATTATGGGGTATGCAGATACATTATTAGAAGGAGATTATAATAAAGAAACACAAGATAAGTTTTTAAATGTTATTGCAACAGAAGCAAGGAGAATGGCTAAATTAGTTACAGATTTATTAACTCTTTCAAGATATGATAGTAATAAAAAAAGGGCACAAAAGGAATCATTTGATTTAGGAGACTTAGTAAAAAAATGTCAGGATAAATTAGCTATTGAAATAAAAAAGAAAAATCATACTGTAAATTGTTTTGTTACTGCAGATGTACCACCAGTATATGCAGATAAATATGATATTGAAAGAGTTGTATTAAATATATTAACTAATAGTATAAAATATACAAAAGATGGTGGAGAAATAAAGATATATGTAGGATTTGTTTATAATGATGCATATATTAAAATTTTTGATAATGGTATAGGAATTCCGGAGGAAGATTTAAGTAGAATATTTGAAAGATTTTATAGAGTGGATAAAGCGCGTACTAGAGAAATGGGCGGAAGTGGATTAGGTCTTGCAATTGCTAAAGAAATATTGGATAAGAATGGTGGTAGTATTGATATAAAAAGTGTTGTTGGTCAAGGTACTGAAGTTGTTGTAAGGATTCCTACAAAAGGTGATAGAGAGTAATAATATTAATACAAAAGAGGTTACAGTTCAGTAAGAAATGATTATGGTGTCCAAGCTTTGGCTCCCTCTATAACACTTGAATTTTATTTAATGACGTTTGATTGGAATGAAAAATAGAAAATTTTTTACTGAACTGTAACCAAAAGAGGAAAATATTTTAAATATATTCCTCTTTTTAATTGCTAAAATTTATAATATAATGTATAATATAAAGTGCAAAACAAAAGTAAAAAGGAGAGATAAATTTGAGTTCAACAGCAAAAGAAATATTAGAATGGGTATATTGTATTATAATAGCGTTAGTATTAGCAATGGTATTTAGATATTTTATAGGAACACCTACTATTGTAAAGCAGGTGTCAATGTATCCGACACTAATACAAGATCAAAGATTATGGCTAAATAGATGGGGAAGGACTACAAAAACTTTGCCAAAAAGAGGTGAAATTATAACTTTTGAAGAACCTGCAAAAATAAGTTATACAAGTTCAGAAATTGATTTATCAAATCCAGTAGCTAAATATGAAAAAAAGACAGGATTAAAATGGTTTGTTAATAATTTTCTAGAAATAGGAAAGAGAAGTTATATAAAAAGAGTAATAGCACTTCCTGGAGAACATGTACAAATAAAAGATGGAAAAGTTTATATTAATGAAAAAGAATTGGAAGAACCATATTTACAAGAAGGCATAGTAACAGATGTTACAGGTGTAGGATTTGATGATTTTGTCGTTCCAGAAAATTGTGTTTTTGCAATGGGAGATAATAGAAATCATAGTACAGATTGTAGGTCATTTGGATGTATACCTTTAGAAGAAATAGAAAGTACAGTTGCTATTAGAATATGGCCATTAGATAAATGGGGTAAGGTCGAATAACAAAAGGAGACTTTTAAAATGTTTGAAAATATCTTTGGAAATAATTCAATTAAAAATATACTAAAACAGTCTATTGATAGCAATAAAGTATCACATAGCTATTTAATGATTGGTGTATCTGGTATTGGAAAAAAGATGATAGCTACAGAATTTGCTAAAGGAATTTTATGTTTAAGTGAAGATAAAGCTTGCAATCATTGCAAGTCATGCATTGAGTTTAACAGTAATAATAATCCTGATTTTTTTTGTATAGAGCCAGAGGGAAATAGTATTAAAATTGAACAAATTAGAGAACTACAAAAGAAGATCCAAGAAAAGCCAATTATTTCTGAAAAGAAAGTGTATATAATTGATCAGGCAGATTTAATGACAAAAGAGGCACAGAATTGTTTACTAAAAACATTAGAAGAACCGCCAGAATTTGTGACAATTATATTGGTTGGAACAAATGAAAATGCTTTTTTAACTACAATAAAATCAAGGTGCATGATTTTACATTTTAATCCAATAGAAGATTTAGATATAAAGAAGTTTTTAGAAAATAATTATCAAATGAATAATATTTCACAAAGTATGTTAGAAGTATTTCAAGGAAGTATAGGAAAAGCAATTTTACTAAGGACTAAGCTAGAACAATATTTAGAATTGGAAAAAATGATAGATAAATTAGATAAAGTAGATTTAATTGAATTGATAGAATATGCAGATGTTTTATATAAATTAAAAGAAGAAATATATGATATGTTAGATTATATAAATATTATTTTACTAAAGAAGGCAAAAAAAGACTATATATACACAAATTGTATCAAAATTGTGGAAAATACCAAAAAGAGATTGCAACAAAATGCAAATTATGATATGTGTATAGATAATTTGGTATTTAACATATGGGAGGAAGTAAATTGAAAAATATTATAGGAGTTAGATTTAAAAAATTAGGTAAAATATATTTTTTCAATCCAAAAAATTTAAAAGTACATAAAGGTAATAAAGTAATTGTTGAAACAGCACAAGGAGAAGAGTTCGGAGAAGTTGTGATTCCAAATAGATTTGTTGACGATGAAAAAATAATAGCACCATTAAAAAAAGTAATTAGAATAGCAAACTATAAAGATAAAAAACATAATGAAGAATGTAAAATGAAAGAAAAAGAAGCTTTTAAAGTATGTGAAAAGAAGATAAAAGAGCATAAATTAAACATGACATTAACAGATGTTGAATATAAATTTGATGATAGTAAAATATTATTTTATTTTACAGCAGATGGAAGAATAGATTTTAGAGAGTTAGTAAAAGATTTAGCAGCTATTTATAAGACTAGAATTGAATTGCGTCAAATAGGTGTAAGAGATGAAGTAAAGAGGATAGGTGGAAACGGAGTTTGTGGAAGAGAATTATGTTGTTGTAGTTTTTTAAGTGACTTTGAAGCAGTGTCTATAAAAATGGCAAAGGAACAGAATATTTCACTAAATCCATCGAAGATTTCAGGAAATTGTGGAAGATTAATGTGTTGCTTAAAATATGAAAGTGATGTTTACGAAGAGAAGTTAAAAAGACTTCCAAATGTAGGAGCAATAGTAAAAACCGAAGATGGAGAAGGAGAAGTTGATAATATAGAGACTTTAAAAGAAGTTGTAAGAGTTAAAATAAAAGACGGAGATGGATATTTCTATAAAAAATATAATGCTAAAGATGTAAAGATAATAAAAAATAATTCTTTGAGTAAAATAGATGAAGAAGAGTTAAAAAATAAAAAAGAACTAGAAGAATTAGAAAAATTAGAAGTTGAAGATGAAAAAGAACGAAAATAAGTTAATATTTTAGGAGGTGAAAAAAATGGCATATAAAATAACAGATAAATGTATTTCTTGTGGAGCTTGTGCAGTTGAATGTCCAGTAGGATGTATTTCACAAGGTGAAGATAAATTTGCAATTGATGCATCAGCATGTATTTCTTGTGGCACTTGTGCAGGAGTTTGTCCAGTTGAAGCTCCAGAGGAAGAATAAAATAAAAGGGAAAAGACTGTTATAGTAATGTATTACTAAAAACAGTCTTTTTGTGTGAACATATTTAAGGAGAAAATCATGGAAGAAGAAATAAAAAAAGATGATGTTCAAGTTAATAAAGAAATAAGTAAAGAGGAGCTAAAACCTACTAATAAAAAGAAGATAATATTTAATTTTATACTTATTTTAACTATTTTTTTAGGATTATTAATTTACATGATTCAAGTAGATGGTATTGACAATATAATTAATTTACTTTATCAAGTTGATTATAGATGGGTATTAGCAGGTGTTGTTTGTTTATTGATTCATTGGGCATGTGAAGCTATTAATTTACACATACCATTGAAAAAAATGTATCCAAATCAAAATATAAAGAATTCTATAAAAGTATCTATGATAGGTTTATTATTTAACAACATTACACCATTTGCATCTGGCGGTCAACCAATGCAAGCGTATGAATTAACAAAGACAGGTAAAAGAGTGAGTGATTCTCTAAGTGCTATGGCAATTAAATTTATTATTACGCAGATAGCATTAGTAGTAACTACAATAGTGGTTATATTTTTTGAATTTGACTTTTTTAAAAATTTAATGCAAAATTATCTTTGGGTAGCTATAGTAGGTTTTTTAATAAATATATTAGCTATTGTAATAGTTATTTTAGTTGGAATAAAAAAGAGTATAATTTCATCAATCACTACTCCAATAATTAAATTTTTAGGAAAAATCCACATTTTAAAACATCCAATAGAAATATTAGAAAAATTAGATAAAAGTATAGATAATTTTAGTGAACAATTTAAATTTATGAAATCTGAAAAAAAGATGGTATTAGAAATGTTTATAACAGCTGTAGTACAAAGTTTTGCATATTATTCTATTACATATATGGTATATAGAGCATTTGGAAATTACGGTATAAGTTTTTGGCAAATAATACCTACACAAGCATTCTTGCTATTGATTATGACGTTTATTCCAACTCCAGGTTCAGGACTAGGAGCAGAGGGAGGATTTTATATATTATTTAATACTATTTTTAAAGAAGGTACAATAAATATGTCTATCTTATTTTGGAGATTATATACATTTTATTTACCTATATTAGTTGGATTATTTTTCTTAATTCCTACAAGAAGCGATAGAGAAGAAAAAACAGAAAATACTGTAAAAAATAAATAAAAAAACAAGATATCAATATCTTGTTTTTTAAATACTTATTTATTAGTAATTTCTTCTAAATCTAATAATTCCTGCCATCTTTTATCAACTTCTTTTTGGAATTCTTCTATCATCCATTCATTACCTGGTTTAAACATATGTTTAAACCTTTTTTGAGGTTTTAAAAATTCTTCAATTGGTAATTTTTTAGCAGGTTTATAGTTTATTTTATATTTTCCATCAATTACTTCATATAATGGCCAATAACATGTATCAACTGCTAATTTATTAATTTGCATTAGCATATCTGTTGGATATCCCCATCCTCTAGGACAAGGGGTCATAACATTTAAGAATGTAGGACCTTCTGTATAAATTGCTTTCTCAGATTTTTCATATAAATCCTTAAAATTCATATAGCCAATTGTTTGAGCAACATAAGGAAGGTGATGACTTACCATTATTTTAGTTAAATCTTTTCTAGATTGCATTTTTCCAGGAATTACTTTTCCGGCAGGTGATGTTGTAGTATCTGCAAATTTAGGTGTAGCAGAAGATCTTTGAATTCCAGTATTCATATATGCTCCATTGTCATAACAAACATAAACCATATCATGACCACGTTCCATAGCTCCAGATAAACTTTGAAGCCCTATGTCATAAGTTCCTCCATCTCCACCAAATGCAATGAATTTTGTAGTATTAGATATTTTTCCTTGCTTTTTTAGTGATTGGTATGCAGCTTCAGTTCCTGATAAAGTTGCAGCTGCACATTCAAAAGCAGTATGGATAAAAGAATCTGTCCAAGCAGTATATGGATAAATAAAAGTAGAAACTTCCATACATCCAGTTGCACCAGCAACTACTGCATGATCTTCAGGTTTTAAAGCTCTCATAATCATTCTAGCAGCTGGAGGAGCACCGCAACCAGCACACATTCTATGTCCGGCAGTAAATCTAGAAGGTTTATTTGCTACGATTTCTTTTACATTGTAAGGCATTATTTTTCACCATCCTTTCTTAATCCAAAATATCTATAAGGATTTTCTACTTTTCCTGATTTACTAATTTCTAGTAAATCTTTATAAACTTTTTCAATATCATCAGCTTTTGTATCTCTACCACCAATACCATAAATATAATTTACAGCAGGTACATGTTTGTTATTTACATACATTGCAGAAGTAACATCTTCAAACAAAGCACCACCAGCAGCATTTAAAGAATCTGATTTATCTAAAACAGCAATAGCTTTTAAATGACTTAAGCTATTAGCAACTTCTTCAGCAGGAAAAGGTCTAAATACACGAATTTTTAATAATCCTGCTTTTATTCCTTGTTTTCTTAATTTATCTACTACAAATTTTGTAGTTCCTGCAGTAGAATTCATACAAACAATAGCAATTTCACTATCTTCTAATTTATATTCTTCAAATAATCCATATTTTCTTCCTGTCATTTTTTCAAAGTCTTTTGCAACATCTAAAATAACTTGTTTTGCGTTTTTCATAGCTTCTGCTTGTTGAGCTTTATGTTCAAATAAATAACTTTGTACATCTAAAGGTCCAACAGCTATAGGCTCTTTTTGATTTAATAAATAATGCTCAGGATGATATTCTCCTACAAATTTTTTTACTTTTTCATCTTCTTCTAATTCAATATTTTCAATTGAATGTGAAGTGATAAATCCATCTTGACATACCATTAAAGGTAGCATAACATCTTTATGTTCAGCAATTCTATGAGCCATTAAAGTATTATCATATGCTTCTTGGTTGTTTTCTGAAAATAGCATAATCCATCCACTATCACGTACTCCCATAGCATCTGAATGGTCATTATGGATATTTAATGGACCTGATATAGCTCTATTTACTAAAGATAAAACAATTGGTAATCTTAAGCTAGAAGCAATGTAAATCATTTCCCACATTAAAGATAAACCGTTTGCAGAAGTAGCTGTCATAGCTCTTGCTCCAGCAGCTTCTGCACCAATACAAGCAGACATAGCACTGTGTTCGCTTTCTACTGCAACAAATTCAGTATCGACAGTTCCATTTGCTACAAATGTTGAAAAGTATTGTGGGATTTCAGTAGATGGAGTAATTGGAAAAGCTGCTACAACGTCTGGATTAATTTGTTTCATAGCAGTTGCAGCTGCTTCATTACCACTTAATCTTTCTCTTATACTCATGTTTTTTTCTTCCTTTCTTATTTATTATTCTTCTTTCATTTCAATTGCACCAAATGGACAAACTTTTGTACATACGCCACATCCTTTGCAATAATCATAATCAAAATCTTCTCTTTTTAAATCAGAATTAACTGGTATAGCATCATCAGGACAAACAGGAAAACATAAACCACATTGTTTACACTTTTCACTTAAAAAGATAGGTTTTACGCTTCTCCAATCACCAGTTTTAAATTCTCTTGCATTTCCTGCAGTGTAGATATCACCACCAGGAGTCATTTTCTCCATAGGAGTATTAGGATTTATATTTGTCATATTTTTTTAACCTCCTTTAAGGCTATTTCTAAAGCTTTCATATTACCATCAATTACCTCAGGTTTTTTAGCAAATTTATGTTTAAAAGAACCTTTCATATCCTCTAGTAAAGCTTCATCAGTCATAACTTTACTTACTTTTACAATAGCTGCTAGCATAGGAGTATTAGGAAAATATCTTCCTAAAGCTTCTTCTGATATTTTTCTAGCATCTATAGTATATATATCACCTTGATATCCTTTTAAATTCTTTTTTAAATATTCTTCAGATTTAGTTGTGTTAATAACTATTGCTCCATTTTCTTTTAGTCCTGCTGTTACATCTACAGATTCTAAAAGAGTATCATCTACTACTACAACATAATCTGGTTCGTAAATATTACTATGAATAGTAATTGGAGTACTACTAATTCGATTGTAGGCTGTAATAGGAGCACCCATTCTTTCAGGACCATATTCAGGAAACCCTTGAATATATTTTCCTGTATTAAAAGCAGCATCAGCAAGTAATAAAGATGCTGTTTTTGCACCTTGACCGCCTCTACCGTGCCATCTTATTTCTATCATGTTATCCATATTGATAAATTGCCTCCTTTTCCTTTATTTTACGTGTTTAGTATATGCCTAAATATGTGCAATGTCAAGAGAAAATAGTCGAATTGAACGATTAGACTAATAATAAGTTATATTAGAAAAATAGTTTATTATAATAATTAAGTAGGACGAGAATTTTTCTCGTCCTCTTAGGTTAATTAATAGAGCTAAACAATTCTTGTACGCTGTTGCATTCAAAGGTTAACTCATATCGTAAATGTTCATCTTCGATATGCCTTATAATTAAAATTAACTTTGTAAGCTGACGAATAGTTTTTATTGTCAGACTTTCCAAAAAATAAAAAAGAGGAAGAATCTAGTTTTCTTCCTCTTTTTTATCTTCGTGTTTTTCTTTTTTCTTTTTTTCTTCAGGAATTACTACATATTTTGGCTTTTTTTCTGCTGATTTTGGTGTAGAAACATTTAAATGGTCATAAACAGGGGATATTTCTAAATTAGAACCATCACCAGAAACTACTTCTATGTTTTTCTTTTCTTCCATAAATTTACCTCCGAAACTAATTTTGACTATCTTATCATATAAAAATAAAAAGTGCAAGAAAATCAAAAAAATATTGACATATTCACGTTTTTTTGACATAATATAATAGTTAAAATAAAATTTAAGAAGGAAAATAGATGGAAATAAATCAAAAAAAATCAATAATAGAAGCTATACTATTTGCGGCAGGAAGGCCTGTAAAAAAATCAGAAATGGTTTTAGCATTAGAAATAACAGAGGAAGATATAGAAAACTTAGTTCAAAAAATGCAAGAAGAATACTGCGAAGATAATAGAGGAATTGAATTAATAAAAATAGAAGATTCATATCAATTATGTACAAAAAAAGAATTGTATGAATACATATATCCTGTATTAGATAAAAGAAATAAACCCAATTTATCTAATGCAGCATTAGAAACATTAGCAATTATTGCATACAATCCTAAAATTACAAGAGCTGAAATAGAAGCAATTAGAGGAGTATCAGCAGATGCATGTGTTTATAAATTGTTGGAATATGGATTAATTGAAGAAGCTGGAAAGATAGATTTGCCAGGAAAGCCAATGTCATATAAGACAACAAATGATTTTTTGAGAATGTTTGGATATTCTTCTTTAGAAGAATTACCAGAACTTCCAAGATACAAATTAGATGAAAATAAACAAATTGTAATTGAAGATTTAATAGAAGAAAGAGAGGCTCCAGAACCCCATGAGGGAGAAGAAGGGGTAAAAGATGAAGAAGATAATAAAAAATAGAAAGAAGGATTTATATGAAATTATCACAAACAGGAATGGGAACTGTAAAATTAAATAATATAGATGAGATGTATCCAGGGCAAAGTATTTTATTACAAACAGGACAATTAGTACAATATGGTGCAGGTATATTTGGATATAATACGATTCCATTATTAGTAAAGAAGAAAATAGAGTCAATAATTGAAGAAACTTTAAATAAATATGGATGTATAGAAGTTTTACTTCCAGTTCTACAACCAGATTCTATATGGAAGAACTCAGGAAGATATGATCATTATGTTAATGATGGAACGATGTTGATTACAGAATCAAACAAAGGAACTTTTTGCTTAGCTCCAACGGGAGAAGAAGCAATGTTAGAATTTTTACGTGAAAAGTTAAAATCATATAAAAATTTACCGGTAACGTATTATCAAATTGGAGAGAAGTTTAGAAATGAAATTAGAACAAGAGGATATTTATTAAGAGGAAAATCTTTTACAATGCTAGATGCATACAGCTTTGATAAAAATGAAGAAGATATGATAAAAGCTTATGATAATTTAAGAAAAGCATTTTTAGAAATATTTGATAAAATAGGAATGAAGGTTATTCCTATTGTTGCTGATAATGGTGCTATGGGAGGAAAAAAATCAGAAGAATTTATGATAATTTCTGAACAAGGTGAAGACAAAATCCTTTATGATGATAAAATTGGAATAGGTATTAATACAGAGGTATTAGAAAAAGAAAATTATAAAGAATATTTAAAAGAAGAATATGGAATTGATGATATATCAAATTTTAAAGAAATTAGAACAACAGAGTTAGGTCATATTTTCCAATTAGGAACAAGATATTCTGAAATTATGAATGGAAAATATACAGACAAAGATGGAAAAGAAGCATTATATTACATGGGATGTTATGGAATAGGTGTAAGTAGAACTTTAGCAGCATTATATGAACATTGTTTAATAAATGATAGTAAATGGGGACCTTGTGGTTTTTCTTTACCAGAAGAAATAGCTCCATATAAAATTCAAATAGTACCGAAAATGGATAATGAAGAAAAAGTAAAACAAGGAAATGAGTTATATCAATTATTAAATAAAGAAGGAATAGGCTGTATTTTAGATGATAGAGAAAATTTAAATATAGGAGCTAAAATTAAAGATTGTAAAGTACTTGGAACACCATATTTAGTTGTTTTAGGAGATAAAGCAAAAGAAAATGAGTTCGAAATAGAAAGTATAAAAACAGGTGAAAAAGAAATATTTACTTTAGAAGAATTAATAAAAAGATTTAAATAAAATATATATGTTAATTGAAAGATATATAAAGTAGAGTTTTTAATTTAAAAATTCTACTTTTTTATTGTAAATAAAAACATTTCACGAGAAGAACACAAATAAAATACTAAATAGAAACAATATATATGTAATATGCAATTATAAAATTTTGACTAAGGAGAAAAATATATATGAAAAATAAAAAACAAGAAAGTAGAAATTTAGTAGAGATGAAAAACTTTTTAGATTATAATAAAAAAATTAATAAGGAAGATAATACATTTCAAAAATTAATGGTTATATACAAAATGGCAATAAAAGAATTAAACACAAAAGTAGAAATAATAAAAGAAGAATATAAATTGTTTTATAATTATGATTTAATTGATCACATAAATTTTAGAATAAAAGAGCCAGATAGTATAATAAAAAAGATGAAAAATAAAGAATGCAAATTAACTTATAAAGAAATGATAGAAAATATAAATGATATTGCAGGAATTAGAATAGTATGTTCATTAAAAAAAGATATTTTTTCAATTAAGAATTTACTTCAAAAGTTACCAGGAGTACGAACTATAAAAGAAAAAGATTATGTGACAAATCCTAAAAAAAGTGGATATTCAGCTTATCATATAATATTAGGAATACCTGTTGTTTTGTCACAGCAAATAATATATGTAAAAGTAGAAGTACAAATAAGAACAATGGCAATGGATTTTTGGTCAAGTTTAGAACATAAAATGAAATACAAGCCAGAAGATGTTATAGATAAGAAAACATCAAAAGAGTGGGTAAATTGTGCAAAAATCATTAATAAATTAGATAATAAAATGATGCTAATGTCATAAAGAGATAATATAAATATTTTTTACATTAAAGAAGGATTTATGTAAAATGCGTCGAATAATATATATGTGAATATTTATTTGAAATAAATTGAGAGAAAGTGAGGAAAAAATGCCAAGGTATAGTGATGAAATCATAGATGAAGTAAGACAAACAAATGATATTGTAGATATTATATCACAATATGTCCACCTAAAAAGAAGCGGAAGAAACTTTTTTGGACTTTGTCCATTTCATAATGAAAAGTCACCTTCATTTTCGGTTTCTCCAGATAAACAAATATTCCATTGTTTTGGCTGTGGAGTCGGAGGAAATGTATTTACATTTCTAACAAAAATAGAAGGTATAAGCTTTATAGAAGCGGTTCAAACTTTAGCTGAAAGATCAAATATACAACTACCTACTTTAGAAAATACTATAGATTCTGCAAAAGAAGAATTAAAAGCCAAAGTATTAAAAGTAAATGAATTTACTGCACAATATTATCATGAAAATTTGTATAAACCAGAATCTAAAATTGCTCAAGAATATATAAAAAAAAGAAAATTGAGTAATGAAACATTAAAGTCTTTTAGACTTGGTTTTTCAGGTAGATTTGATGAATTATATCATGCTTTAAAAAAAGAAGGATTTCAAGATGCTGAAATTCTAGAATCTGGTTTAGTAAATCGAAATGACAATGGAAGATATATAGATAGATATAGAAATCGCTTAATGTTTCCTATTTGTGATGCACGAGGAAGGGTTATAGCATTTGGAGGAAGAGTTTTAGATGATTCTAAACCTAAATATATCAATTCACCAGAAAATTTAGTTTATAGTAAAGGGAGAAATTTATTTGGATTAAATGTTGCTAAAAAAGGTGATACAAAAAAACTGCTAATAGTAGAGGGATATATGGATGTTATTTCTTTACATCAAAGAGGAATAACTAATGTAGTAGCACCACTTCGGAACAGCTTTAACTCAGCAACAAGGTTGGTTATTAAGAAAAAATGCAGAGCAAATAATTTTAAGTTTTGACTCTGATGAAGCAGGACTTACAGCAAAAATAAGAGCTTTAGATATTTTACAAAACATGGGATGTGATATTAGAGTTTTGCAAATGGAAGGTGCAAAGGATCCAGATGAATATATTATAAAATATGGAAATGCAAGATTTCAAACATTGATAGATAAGGCACTTTCAGTAATTGAATTTAAAGTAAAGATTTTAAAACAAAACTTAAATTTAGATATTACTAATGATAAAATAAAATTTTTAAATGAAATAGCAAAATTAATTTCAAAGGTTGATAACACTATAGAAAAAGAAGTTTATATAGAAAAAATTTCTAAAGAATATCAAATCTCAAAAGAAGCAATTTATGCAGAAGTCAATAAATTAGCATATGGTAAAAATAAAAGTGAAAAAATATTAGATAAAGAAAAGGCAGTTATAAAACATCAAAAAGTAGAAAAAACTGAAGTATCAGAATTAGTAAAAAAAAGAGAAAATACAGTATTAGCGCTTTTATTAATGGGTGATTTAAATGTTTTTAAAATAATAAAACAAAATATAACAATAGAAGATTTTAAGGATAATTTAAATAAACAAATTGCTACAAAATTGTATGAAGAATTAGAAAAAGGAAATAGTAATATTAATAGTATATTGGATAATTTAAGTGATGAAGAACAAAATCATATAACAGCAATTTTAGCAAATGATTACGAAATAAATAATATCGAAAAGGCAATAGATGATATTATGCAAAGTTATGAAAAAGATAAACTAAATGAAAGAAAGTTTCAAATATTAGAAATGCTAGAAACACCAATAGAAGAAAATCAAAAAAAAGAATTAGAAAAAGAGCTTAGTGAAATTATTATTCACTTAGCAAAAATTAAATAGGGGTGAAAAATTAATGGCAAAAAAGAAGGATGAATTAGAAGAAGTTAAAAAGAAAGCTGAAAAAGATAAAGAAAATTTAGAAAAAATGGAAAAGGCAAGAAAAGATACTAAAAGAAAGGCTGAAAAAAAGATTGAGGAATTAAATGAACATAAGGCAAAAGATAAAAAAGAACAACATACTAAGGAAAAAGACGAAAATGACAAAATAAAAGATGATAAAGTAAACAATATATTAAAAAAGGCAAAAGAACAAGGAAGTATAACATATGGAGATTTAGCCAAAGAACTTGATGATGTTAATCCAGAGCAAATTGATAAAGTTTTTGATGCTTTTGAAGCTTTAGGCGTAAATTTAAGTGATGATTTAGATGACGAAGAACCAGACATAGAAGATTTAAAAGAAGTAGAATATTTAAAATTAGATGAAATAACAGATACAAGTTATGAAGGAATTAATGTAGATGACCCTGTAAGAATGTATTTAAGAGAAATAGGAAGAATCCCACTTTTAACATTTGATCAAGAATTAGATTTAGCTAAAAGAATTCTTGATGGAGATGAAGATGCTAAAAAGCGATTAGCAGAATCAAACTTAAGATTAGTAGTTAGTATAGCTAAAAAATATGTTGGAAGAGGAATGCTATTTTTAGATTTAATTCAAGAAGGAAATATGGGATTAATTAAAGCGGTAGAAAAATTTGATTATACTAAAGGATTTAAATTTAGTACTTATGCAACATGGTGGATTAGACAAGCAATTACAAGAGCGATTGCAGATCAAGCAAGAACAATTAGAATACCTGTTCATATGGTAGAGACAATAAATAAATTAATAAGAACTTCAAGGCACTTACTTCAACAATTAGGAAGAGAACCAACGCCAGAAGAAATTGCAGAAGAAATGGAAATACCAGTTGAAAAGGTTATGGAAATTCAAAAAATTGCTCAAGATCCGGTTTCTTTGGAAACTCCAATAGGAGAAGAAGATGATAGTCATTTAGGAGATTTTATACAAGATGATGATAGTCCAGCTCCACATGATTCAGCTGCTTATACATTATTAAAAGAACAATTAGAAGAGGTAATGAATACATTAACTCCAAGAGAAGCAAAAGTATTAAAACTAAGATTTGGATTAGAAGATGGAAAAGCACGTACTTTAGAGGAAGTAGGACGTGAATTTGAAGTAACGCGTGAGAGAATAAGACAAATTGAAGCAAAGGCACTAAGAAAGTTAAGACATCCAAGTAGAAGTAAAAAATTAAGAGATTATATGGGATAAATACGGAGGAAAAAATGAATCAATTATCAGGTTTAATGGATAATATTATGGCAGTGCAAATTATAGACATTGTTATTGCTGTTTCTATTGTTATACTTTTTAGAATTTTTAGCTCTAGTTTGTCATATATTTGTATTAAAATGTTTAAATTTAAAACTAGAAACAAAAGGAAAATAAAAGAAAGTGCTTTTTACAATCCATTAAGAGTATTCATAAGTTTATTAGGTGTATATATAGCTATTGCTTTTTTAAGGCAACCATTGAAGATTTCAGATGAAGTAATAGGATTTGTTACAAAGGCATTCCAAATTATTAGTGTAATTATATTTGCAAAAGGATTAGCAGCAAGTCTTACACCACAATCAGTAATAGCAAAGAAAATAAAGGAAAAGACAAACAGAGGAATGGAAGATTCAATGTTTGATTTTCTATTAAAAGTAGTAAGAGTAATTATTTACATTATTGCAGGATTTATAGCAATAACATTATTAGGAATTAATTTAAATGGATTGGTAGCAGGACTTGGAATTAGTGGTGTTATAGTAACATTAGCAGCACAAGATACTGCAAAGAACTTATTTGGTGGAATGGTTATTTTTGTTGATAAGCCATTTATAGTAGGAGATTGGATTGAAATAGCAGAATACGAAGGAACGGTTGAAGATATTACTTTTAGAAGTACAAGAGTAAGAACATTTGAAAATTCATTAGTAAATATACCAAATTCAATTATTGCTAATTCATCTATTATAAATTGGAGTAAAATGGAAAAGAGAAGATATAAAACTAACTTATGTATTCAAATTGATACTCCATTAGAAAAGTTAGAAAAGTTCCAAAAAAGAGTAAAAGAAATGTTGCAAGAAAGAGATGCTATTTATGATGATTCTATTATTGTAAAATTTGATGAAATAAAAGATAATGGAATTAATGTATTAGTTTGTAGTTATACAGATTCAGTGGATTATCCTAGTTATTTAGCTGAAAAGGAAAATATTAATCGTAAAATAATGAAAATTTTGAGAGAAGAGAATATTGAGTTATCTTATGATACAAAAACTGTATATGTGAAAAATTAAGAAAAAACCCTGTGTTATATTACATGGGGTTAAATTTTATTTAACTCCTTTTCAGTTCATTCAATAAAATTTAAGTGTTATAGTGGTAGCCAAAGTTTGGACATCATAATTATTTCTTAATAAACTGTAATAATATTGAAACTTAAAATTCTTCACAATATAGACATAATTGGTCGTTATAATATATAATATATATAATTTATGGAAGGAATGAGATTAAAATGGTTAATAATTGTATTCTAGTTGTAGATGATGAAATAAGAATGAGAAAATTAATTAAAGATTTTTTGGTAGCCAAAGGTTACAGTATACTAGAAGCGGAAGATGGAGAAAAAGCATTAGAAGTATTTGAAGAAAACAAGAATAAAATTAATTTAGTATTATTAGATGTAATGATGCCTAAGTTAGACGGATGGTCTGTATTAAGACAAATTAGACAAGAATCTAAAGTTCCTATTATTATGCTAACAGCAAGAGGAGAAGAACAAGATGAACTATTTGGATTTGAACTTGGAGTTGACGAATATATATCAAAACCATTTAGTCCTAAAATATTAGTAGCAAGAGTTGAAGCTATTTTAAAGAGAACAGCACCTGATTCAAAAGAAGTAAAAGATTATGGCGGAGTAGAAATTGATAAAGAAGGAAGGACAGTAAAGGTTGATGGTAAATTAATTGAATTAAGCTTAAGAGAGTATGAATTGTTAACATATTTAGTAGAAAATAAAGATATAGCTTTATCTAGAGATAAAATATTAAATAATGTATGGAATTATGATTATTATGGAGACTCAAGAACTATAGATAGTCATATAAAAAAGATTAGACATAAACTAGGTAAAAAAGGAAAATATATTAAAACAATTAGAGGTGTAGGATATAAATTTGAAGTAAAATAGTAGAAAGAGGAATAATAATGAGTAAAAAACAGAATCCATTAAAATCAGTAAGAGTAAAATTGTTTATGACTTTGTCTTTAGTTATATTATTAATTATTATATTTCTAATTTTAGTAAATAACTTTGTTTTAGGCAGATTTTATTTGTATAGTAAAAGACAAACTTTAAAATCTGTTTATAGAACTGTAAATGATTATTACAATAATGATAAAAGTGAGAATTTTGAAGAAAAATTAGAACAAATTGCTATTCAAAACAATTTTGATATTTTAATTAGAAATAATGAAAATGTTAATATATATACTTCTAATAAAGATTTTTATTCTACTTTTGGCCAAATGAATGAAATGACAAGTAGATTTAATATAGGTGTTGGGGAGCTAATAGAACAAAGTGATAATTTTGTTATAAAAAAAATAAAAGATAGTAAAAACGGAATAACTTATATATTGTTATCATCAACATTGGATAATGGGTATTTATTGTATATTAGAATACCAATCAGCTCAATTCAGGAAAGTGTAAAAATATCAAATAATTTTCTATATTTAATGGCTGGATTTGCTATTTTAATAGCAGCTGTAATAGTTTCATATGTATCTAGAAAGTTTACAGATCCAATATTGGAATTAAATGATATTGCGAAGAAAATGTCTAATTTAGATTTTAGTCATAAATATAGAATTAAAGATGTAGATGATGAAATTAATAATCTTGGACGAAGTATTAATGTTATGTCTGATAAATTGGAGAGAACTATAAATCAACTTAGAAATAGTAATATAGAGTTAGAAAAGGATATAGAAGAAAAATCTAAAATAGATGAAATGAGAAAAAGTTTTATATCAGATGTGTCACATGAACTGAAAACTCCTATTGCCTTGATTCAAGGGTATAGTGAAGGATTATTGGAAAATGTGAATACAGATGAAGAAAGCAGAAAATTTTATGCAGAAGTAATTTTGGATGAGACGAATAAAATGGATAAATTAGTAAAACAATTACTAGAATTAATGAAACTAGAATATGGAAAAAGACAGTTTAATGATAAAAAATTTAATATAGTAGAAGTTGAAAAAGAAGTTGTAAGAAAGTCCAAAGTAATGTTAGAAGAAAAGAAAGTAAAAATAGAATTTAATTTATCAGAAGAGATAAATGTTTTTGCAGATGATTTTTATATAGAACAAGTTATTAGTAATTATATAACAAATGCTATAAAACATGTTAAAGAAATCGACGGAAAAAAAGTTATAAGTATTGTTAATGAGGTGAATATAGAAAAAAATAAAGTACGTGTTAAAATTTTTAATACGGGTGAAAATATAGCAGAAGAGCATATCAACAGAATTTGGAATCGTTTTTATAAGGTGGATGAATCAAGAAATAGAACAGATGGTGGAACAGGAATAGGTCTTTCATTTGTAAAAGCGATTATGAATAATTATGGAAATAGATATGGTGTAACCAATAAGGAAGATGGTGTTGAGTTTTATTTTGATTTAGATTTAATAGTATAGAAAAGAGCTTTAGATTTTTTGTAATCTAAAGCTCTTTTGGTAAAAAAGTATATTAAAAATGTAGTTTGTCGAATTTTGCGATGAAAAAATCTTTACAAATATAAAAAAATATTGTATTATGTTTACAAGAGTTAACTCAAAATTTTTTAAATCAATTTTTTTGATTCTTTAATCTATAAAATTTCAAAGAAAAATTATATAAGTTAGGAGGTATGTGTTATATATGCATGTTTCGTTATAGTGCAATATATATTAATATAGTTAGTTTCGTTATATCAATTATAATATTTTTAATTGTAAACTTATTTTTCTCAAATATGTATATATTTACTACAAAAGGAATATTTAAAATAAGTTTTAAAGTAAATAATGGATATATTCAAAGAAATTCAAATTATGTAGAAGATACAAATACAGAAAAAACAATTGAAGAAGAAGTAGAAAATAAAAATGATGAATGGTATTTAGAAATTCCTTGTATAAATTTAAAAGCCAATATTAAAGAAGGAACTACTAAAGATATTATGGAAGATTATATTGGACATTTTGAAGAGACTAAAAAAGATATTGGCAATATTGGATTAGCAGCCCATAATAGAGGGTATAAAAATAATTACTTTCAGAATTTAAAGGAATTAAAGCAAAATGATGAAATATATTATAAATATAAAAATGAAAAAAGAAAATATGTTGTTATAAAAAATATTATTATAAAAGATACTGATTGGACTAATTTAGAAGAAAGTGATGGCAATATTATTACATTAATTACATGTGTTGAAAACCAACCAGAATATAGAAGATGTGTACAAGGAAAAGAAAAAATAGAAGAAAGAGAGGATTTTTAATTTAATGAAAAAAACAAGAAAAATCAATATAGTAAAAATACTTTTAGTTATAAGTATATTATTTATAATAGATTTATTAATCGTTATTAATTCGGTTCGAGCAGAAAGTTTAAATTCAGCTAATATTTATTCAATAGGAGATTGCGGAAATTTATTAACTTATAAAGGAGTAATAGTAAAAGTAAGTTATGTTCAATACACTAAAGATAATGTTAATTATCCTGCTTATTGTTTAGATAAAACAAAACCAGGAGCAGAAACTAGCCCATATGATGTGTCAATCAATAGTGCAATTAAGGATGTTGGTCTATGGAGGAGAATTATTAATGGATATCCATATAAAACAATAAAGGAATTAGGAGTAGAAAATAAGGAAGAAGCTTTTACAGCTACAAAACAAGCAATATACTGTTATATTCATGGAAATAATCCAGAAGATTATGGAGCAATTGGTTCGGCTGGACAAAGAACACTAAATGCTATGAAAAATATAATTAATAATGCACAAAATTCTAATGAAACTCAAATTTCAAATACAATTACAATAAATAGAATAGATAGTGAATGGAAACAAGACAGTATAGATAAAAGTTATGCATATAAAGTTTATAGTGTACAGGCAGGTAGTAGTATAATGAATTATACTGTTGATGTAACAAAGGAAGGTTCAGAAAGTATAGGAGGAATAAAAATAACAGATGAAAACAATCAAGAAAAATCGGAGTTTAGTCCAAATGAAAATTTTAAAATTTTAATTCCAATAAATAATATGAAAGAAACTGGAACTTTATATATAAAAGTAAAATCTAAAGTAGAAACAAAACCAGTATTATATGGAACTGCACCAAGTAGTTCATATCAAGATTATGCTTTAACAGTAGCAACATATGAAGATGGAATAGGTAATATTAAAGATGAATATAATAAAAATGAAACTAAAATCATTATTATAAAAAAAGATCAAGATGATGGAAAAGTACTAGAGGGCATAGAGTTTCAATTGCTAAATGATAAAAAAGAAGTAATATATGCAGATTTAAAAACTGATTCAGATGGAAAAATAGTAATAGAAAATTTAGTTCCAGGTAATTATTATATAAAAGAAATAAAAACAATAGATGGTTATGAATTATATGAATATCCAATTCAAGTAGAAGTTGGATTTAATCAAGAGGTAAGTGTGACAGTTAATAATAAAAAAGAAGAAAAGCCACAAATAATTACTAATAAAACTGCGAGTAAAGAAATAAAAAGATTACCTGTTACAGGAATGTAATGAGATAAGCAACTAGTATATAATATACATTGTATTAGTTGCTTTTTATTTATTATTTAAATTATGAATATATAAAATATTGACTTTTGCATAAAAAACATTACAATTCAGTAAGAAATGATTATGATGTCTAAGTTTTGGCTCACTATAACACTTAAATTTTATTTAATGACGTTTGAATGAAATGAAAAGACATTAAATAAAATTTAAGTGTTATAGTGAGCCGAAGCTTAGACATCATAATCATTTTTTATTGAACTGTAACTAAAAAACTAAAACTTAATAGTTATATTATTGAAAAAAAAATAAAAAACAGATATAATGGATATGATATTTTTTAAAGGAGTAGATATTTAAATGTTATCACAATTAATTATTTTAGCTGTATTAATTTTTTTAAATGCATTTTTTGCAGCAAGTGAAATTGCATTTATTTCACTAAATGACACAAAAATAGAGAAACAAGCAAAAGATGGAAACAAAAAGGCAAAACAAATTGAGAAAATGTTAAAAACGCCAAGCAAGTTTTTAGCAACTATACAAATAGGAATTACTTTAGCAGGATTTTTATCAAGTGCATTTGCATCAGATACATTTGCTGAAAAACTAGCGCCGATATTATTTCAATGTATGCCATTTCTTAGTTTAGGAGTATGGAAAAGTATTTCAATTATAATTATTACAATTATATTATCTTTCTTTACATTAGTTTTTGGAGAACTTGTTCCTAAAAGGCTAGCTATGAAAAATTATGAAAAAATAGCATTTGGAACAATTGGAATAATTAGAGCCATTTCAATTATTACATCACCTTTTGTAAAATTTTTAACTTTGGTTACTAATTCAATATCTAAGTTGTTTGGAGTAGGGGAAAATGAAGAAGAATCAGTAACAGAAGAAGAAATAAAGATGATGGTAGATCAAGGTGAAGAAAAAGGAACAATAAAAGAAGAAGAAAAAGAGCTAATTAATAATGTTTTTGAATTTAATGATATAACTGCTTCTGAAATAATGAAACATAGAAAAGACATTTTTGCTGTAGATATAAATATAAGTAATGATGAGTTAATGGAAGAACTTTCAAAAGAAGAATATAGATATAGTAGAATTCCAGTTTATGATGAGACAATTGATGAAATAAAAGGAATTTTATATATAAAAGATGTTCTGAAGAATATAGGAAAGAAAAACTTTAAAGTTAAAAATGTGGTAAAAGATGCTTATTTTGTATCACAAACTAGATTAATTAATGAAGTTTTTAAAGAACTACAAAAAAATAAAATGCAAATAGCAATAATTATAGATGAATATGGTGGAACAGCAGGTTTAATAACAATGGAGGATATATTAGAAGAGCTTGTAGGTGATATTTATGACGAATATGATAAAGAAGAAAAGGAATTTGAAAAAATAGACGAAAATACCTATATTATAGTTGGAAGTATGCCAATTTATGATGTTAATAAACTTTTAAATGCTAATATTCCAGAAGGAGATTATGACACTTTATCAGGCTTCTTACAAGAAAAATTAGGGAGAATTCCTGAAGAAGAAGAAAACCCAATAATAGAGACTAAAGAAGTAACTTATAAGATAGAAAAATATGAAGATAAAAGAATATTAAAAGTCAAAGCATGTAAAAATAATGAAAAACAAATAGAAGAATAATTGAAAGAGGGTATAACATATGAAAAGAAAATTTATTATAAGAAATATTATAATATTAGTAATATTAATAGGAGTTATAACTGGAGTATCTTATTATTTTATAGAGCAAAATGCAAAAAAATATGAAATTGCAAAGGTAGAGCAATATAATTATTTTGTTTTAAAGCAAAATGAAAAATCAGGAGTTATAGATAAAAACGGAAATAAGATAATTGAAACTGAATATGAAGACGTAAAAATACCAAATCCTGAACAAGCTATTTTTATATGTTATAAATCAAATGAAGTAAAAGTTTTAAATGAAAAGCAAGAGGAAATATTAAATAAATACGAAAAAGTGGAGCCAATTAGACTAAAAAACATTGCTAGTGATTTAATGTATGAAAAAAGTGTGTTAAGATATTATAAAAATGGAAAATATGGATTAATAGACTTTAAAGGAAAAGAAATAACAAAACCTATTTATGATGAAATTGATGGGTTGCCATATAAAGAGGGAGAACTATTAGTAAAACAAAATGATAAATATGGTGTTATAAATATAAAAGGAAGTAAATTAATTAATATAGAATATGAACAAATTACTGTTGATGGATATTATACAGAACAAAATGGGTATAAATTTGCAGGATATATTGTTTCAAATAAAACTCAAGAAGGATATCGCTATGGTTATATTAATAATAATGGAAAATTAATATTAAAAGTTGAATATAATCAGTTATCAAGAATAACAGATATAGAAGATAATGATAATGCTTATTTGTTAGGAGCCAAAAATGGTCAGTTTGGTGTAACTAAAAATGATAAAGAAATTATAAAAAATGAATATCAATCAATAACATATGATACGACTAACCAAATATTATTAATAGAGAGAAGTAAAAAATATGGAGTTGCATCATTAGATGGAAAAATTATAGTTCCAGCTCAATACGATCAAATAGATGTTACAGGAGTCTATTTATATGCAAAAGATAATCAAGGAACAACAGTATATAATAGTAATGGAACAGAAGCTAATATAGATACTAATATTGCAATATTGAATACTAGTAATGAAAAATATAAAATTAGAATTAATAGTGAAGATGGAACTAAATATGGCATAATAGGAAAAGATGGAAAGCAAATTATAGAAGAAAAATATAATTATATTGAATATTTATATGACAATTATTTTATAGTAAGTATAGAAAATTCAAAGTTAGGTGTAATAGATGACAAAGATAATGTAAAAATTCAAATTGAAAATGATTCACTTCAAAAAGTACAAGATACGTCTATAATACAATCAGTAATTGCAAAAGACAATATTACAAAATTATATGATAAAAATATGTCAAAAATATGTGAAATGAAAGATGCAAAAATTGAGGTAAAAGATAATTATATTGTTATATATAATGAAAATGAGAAAAAGTATTTTAATAAAGAAGGAAACGAAATTAAAAATACTGAAGTTTATCCAAATAATGTATTATTTGCACAACAGAGAGATAATAAGTGGGGATTTGTAAATAAAGATGGAGATATGGTTGTAGAAGCAAAATATGACAAAGTAACAGAATTTAATGAATTTGGATTTGCTTCTGTACAAAAAGATGGAAAATGGGGAGCAATTAATACACAAGGTAAAGAAGTAGTAGAGCCAACTTATAATCTAAAAGATGAAATAGAACCATCATTTATTGGAACTTATTATCAGGTAAAATATGGATTTGGAGAAGTTTATTATACTGATGCAAAATAAGAATAAGTTATAGAAATTTAATATAATGTAAAAAAGAGTTGATTTATTTGTGAAAATAAATCAACTCTTTTTGATTAAATTCATATAAAAAAGTAAATAATAAAAAATAAGATAAAAAAAAGAAGGTGTTTTTTTGAAATTAGGATTAGCTTTATCAGGTGGGGGAATAAGAGGAATTGCTCATGCAGGAGCAATAAAAGCATTAGAGGATAATGGAATAAAAATAGATGTGATTGGAGGAACTAGTTCAGGAGCCTTAGTTTCATCTTTATATGCTTTAGGTTATTCTCCTTATTATATTTACATATTATTTAAGAGATATGCAAAGGAGATTGCAGGAATTAATTCTACTCCAATTATTTCTGGAATTAGAAGTTTTATGATAAATAAGAAAATAGAAATAAAAGGTTTAAGAAGCGGTAAAAATATAGAAGAAACTTATAATTGTTTAGCTTTAAGAAAAGGCGTAAAAAAGATTGAGGACATAGAAAAAATGCCACTTGTTATTCCAGCAGTAGATGTTAGTGATGCAAAAGAATATATATTTACAAATAAAATTCCTCAAAATAGTGGGGATAAATATCAATATATAACAGACATATCAATAGGAAAGGCTGTGCGAGCTAGTAGTAGTTTCCCTGCTTTTTTTTGCCCATGTGAATTTAAAAAACACAAGTTCATGGATGGAGGAATGTTAGATAATATACCTGTTTCAGAAGTGAAAAAACAAGGAGCTGATAAAGTAATTGCAATTAATTTTAAAGCAGATGATATCGATGAAAATAGTAATATAATGGATTTAGCAATGAGAACAATTGATATTATGGGAAATAAAATATCAGAAGAAAATTTAGAAACAAGTGATTTTGTTTTAACTATAAAAACAGATAAAACAGGATTATTAGATATTGAAAAATTAGACAGTTGTTATAAATATGGATATCAGGCAGTAATAGAAAAATTAGATAAAATTAAAGAAATATTGTCAATATGATACTAAAGTATGAATATAATATTAATATATAATGTTCAAATAAAAGGAGAATAATAATGAATGTTCGATACTTTGATAATGCAGCCACAACAAGAGTAAAAGATGAAGTTTTAGAAGAAATGTTACCGTACTTAAAAGAAAAATTTGGTAATCCATCTTCTATGTATACAATTGGAAGAGAAGCTAAAAAGGCAATAGAAAATGCAAGAGAACGTGTTGCAAAATTAATTAATTGTAAAGCAAATGAAATTTATTTTACAGGATCAGGTTCTGAAAGTGACAATACAGCTATTAAAGGGATAGCGCATAAAAGAGCCTTTAAAGGAAAACATATTATTACTTCAAAAATTGAACATCCTGCTGTTTTGCATACATGTCAATCTTTAGAAAGAGAAGGATTTAAGGTAACATACTTAAATGTGAATAAAGATGGAATAGTAGATATAAATCAATTGATTAATTCGATTAGAAATGATACTATTTTAATTAGTATTATGTATGCAAATAATGAAATAGGAACTATACAACCAATACATGACATAGCTAAAATTGCAAAAATGCATAATATTGTTTTTCATACAGATGCAGTTCAGGCGTGTGGAAATATACCAATTAATGTACAAAAAATGCAAATAGACATGTTATCTTTATCAGGACATAAATTATATGCACCAAAAGGTACAGGTGCTTTATATGTAAAAAACGGAATAGAATTTGAAAAATTTATAGATGGTGGACATCAGGAGAAAAATAAAAGAGCAGGAACAGAAAATGTTTCAGGAATTGTTGGATTAGGAAAAGCTTGTGAACTTGCTAATATAAATTTAGAAGAACATCAAAAATATTTAACTAAATTAAGAGATTATTATATTTTAAAGGTACAAGAAAAGATACCAAATGTACGTTTAAATGGTTCAAAAAAAGAAAGATTGCCAGGTAATGCAAATTTTTCTTTTGAGTTAGTAGATGGGCAATCTTTATTATTAAATTTAGATGCTAAAGGGATTTGCGCTTCAAGCGGTTCTGCATGTTCAACAGGTTCTTCTAATCCGTCTCATGTATTATTAGCAATAGGTTTATCTCCAGAATTAGCATATGGAGCATTAAGAACTACTTTTGGAGAAGAAAATACAAAAGAAGATATAGATTATTTAGTAAACAGTTTACAAGAAACAGTAGATAGATTAAGAAAGTTTAATTCTCCAAAATAGCAATAGCACATTTAATTCCATCTACTGCTGCAGACATAATACCGCCAGCATAGCCGTGCTCCTTCGCCACATGGATAAAGCCCTATAATATTAGAAACTAAGCTTTCATTTCTAACAATTTTAACGGGAGAAGAACTTCTGGTTTCTACTCCTGTTAAAATACTGTCGGGGTTAGCAAAACCTTCAAGTTTATTATTAAAATATAAAATACCTTCTTTTAATGTAGAAGAAACAAATTCAGGTAAAATATCATTTAAATTAGAAAGTGTGACACCAGGCAAATATGTAGGTTCAATTTTTCCAATAAATGTTGATTTCTTGTTTTGAAGAAAATCTTCTACTCTTTGAATTGGAGCATAATAATTTGAACCTCCTAAAACAAAAGCTTTTTCTTCTAAATCCTTTTGAAAGTAAATTCCAGCAAGAGGAGATTCACTTGGAAAATCATTTGGTACAACATTTACCAAAAGTGCAGAATTAGCATTTTTTCCATTTCTTAAAAAATTACTCATACCATTTGATACAATGGTATTTTTTTCACTGGAAGAAGCCATAACGACTCCACCTGGACACATACAAAAAGTATAACAGGAACGACCTGTATTAGGTGAGTGATATGCTAATTTGTATTCAGCAGGAGGGAGTTTTAGATTAGTAAAACTTCCATATTGAGATTTGTTAATTTCTTCTTGTAAATGTTCTATTCTTACACCAACGGAAAAATTCTTTTTTTCCATAGTAATACCTTTTTCATAAAGCTTTTCAAATGTATCTCTAGAACTATGACCAATAGCTAAAACAACATGAGATGCAGAAATTTCTTGTAAATTGCTATTATTTAAGCAAGAAACAGATATAATTTTTTCATTAATTATATTAAAATCAACTACTTTAGTGTTAAATAAAAAAGATCCGCCTTTAGAAATAATATAATTTCTAATATTTTTAATAATATTAATTAAATTATCTGTTCCTATATGAGGTTTTGATAGATATAAAATTTGTTCAGGTGCTCCAAAGTTAACAAATTCTTGAAGAACCTTTTTACAATAAGGACTATTAATTCCAGTAGTAAGTTTACCATCAGAAAATGTACCAGCACCACCTTCACCAAATTGAACGTTAGAAAGTACATTTAAATTTCCATTCTTTAAAAATTTATCAACAGAAATCTTTCTGTTTTCAACAGATTCTCCTTGTTCAATAACAATAGGAGAAATACCATTTTGAACAAGTGTAAGCGCAGAAAATAAGCCACTAGGTCCAGCACCGACAATAACTACATTTTTTTTGTCAGTATTTATAGCTTTTATTTTAGGAATATTAAATTCTTTAACTTTATTAAATTTTTTATATTTATTTTCATTTTTTAATTTTAAATCAATTGAATAAATATAATGGATGTCGTCTTTTTTTCTAGCATCAATAGATTTTCTTGAAATATGCCATTCGACAACATCTTTTGGTTCAATTTTATATTTTTTTATTATTGTTTCAAATAATTTTGTATCTGATATATCTTTTCTTATTTTTATATTGCTAATTTGTATCATACAAGCCTCCTATATATAAATATATTATAGCATATAATTATAAAAATAACTATAATCAATTCATATGTTAAAGAAGTAATATAAATATTTTGAAAAATACTAGATAAGTATTTGCTTTTTTATTTTTATAGTATATAATAATGTTAAGTAAAGTAATTGGGGAAATATATGGAAAAGAAAAATAACAAGATAAAAGATATAATAAATTTTATAATAAAAATATTTTGGATTTTTGTAATAGGAAGTATATTTGGGTTCTTTGCAGAAATGATATACGGAGCAGTATATACTAGGACAATTGTTATTAGACAAGGTCTTGTATATGGACCATTTATACAAATTTATGGAATGGGAGCAGTAGCCTATTACTTATTAGTAAGCAAAATAAAAAATCCCAAAGAGGCATTTTTTGCTGGAATGATAATGGGTGGAACTTTAGAATATTTATGCTCATTTTTTCAAGAAATATTATTTGGTACTATTTCATGGAATTATAGTGATTTGTTTTTAAATCTTAATGGAAGAACATCAATATTATATTGTTTCTATTGGGGAATTATTGCTGTAGTATTTTTAAAAGTAGTATATCCATGGCTTCAAAAGATAGAACCATTAATTTATAAAAAAAGAGTTAGAATATTTACTATATTTTTTATGCTATTTATGACTTTTGATATTACTATTTCATGTATGGCTGCTAATAGACAAAAAGAAAGACATAATGATATTCCGGCTAAAAATCAAGTAGATATATTTTTAGATAATATGTATCCAGATAAATATTTAGATAAGGTGTATAATAACAAAGAAGAAATAAAATAGAAAAGTTCTAATAACCTTCAATGTCGAATACAATTAAACAAAAGTATTCACATAGGGGGTTTTTCTTTATGAAACGAATAGTTACACATAACTTACCTGTAATGGGAAATTCCTCAACAGTTAAGTTATCTATAGAAGAGCGAAGTGTTGAACTCGCACACTATATTATAGAATCAAAAGATACTGTAAGAGGAGCAGCTAAAAAATTTGGAATTAGTAAAAGCACAGTACACAAAGATGTAACATTCCAGAACGGTAACGATAAAACATGTAGGGGTCGCAGCCCTCGGCGACCCGATTCCAGAAAGTATTGAAATAAAAAAGGTTTTCTTGGCAGAGAGAAATCCAGTTGTTAGATTAGGAATGATAATTAAATAAATAAGAAATTTTGTGCCTATTCTTTTGAGTAGGCATAATTTATTACCTTGCAGTTTTATTTTACTTAAAATAAAACGTGATGGCAAAGAAAATTAAATATTTAATAGAAAAGGCATTTGTAATTTTAAAATTACAGATGTCTTTTTTTCTATGCAAGAGATAATGCCTCAAACTCTTAAAAAGTGATAGGTGTAATGAGCCGATGCTATAAAGTTCATTCGTATAAGTGCTAACAGTCTATTGGTATGAAGTGCGTGAGTGAGATTTTAGAACACAGACTCACAATAAAAAAAGAGTATTCGGTGGCAAAACTTGGCTGTGGATTTATAATTGTAAAAAGTTTGGACAAGTATGAACAAAGATGCTTATTAGTATCAGCAATTATAGTAGCAATGCTACTTACTAGACTACCTATGAAACGAGGCGAACGACCGACGGTTTCTGATTAAATAGGTGTAATAATTCCTTTTTTAAATAAGGGATTATTGCACCTTTTCACTTTAGCTCATTTCCTCTGGTTTCTACTTGGGTGTTGCTAAAGTGATTGAGTCAAAAAATTTATTTTTGGGCTCAATTAAATAAAAATTGCAGTTAGCAAATTTTTATTTAAGAACATAAAAAATGCTTTAGTTTTTTTGGCTTTGGGTGTGGGGTATCCCTGCCACACTAACACTTTTTGAAGCAGTCAGCTAAAAAAGTGTTGTAGTGTGTTTACAACACAATTGAAATTAGAGTAGAAAAATAAAATTTATTTGTGTTATTGAGCACGAGCAAGGAGGTTTTATATGAGTTATGCGATAATTAGAAATGCAAAATATAAAAGGGAAAATTTGAAGGCAGTATATCGCCATAATGAAAGAAAGAATAAAAATTATTCAAATAAGGATATAGATAAAACAAAATCATATTTAAATTATGCATTAAAAGAACCTGAATTTAATTATGAAAAACAAATTGATAAAATAAGGGAAAAATACGACTTGAAAGGTCAAATAAAAACAGTAAGTAATATTGTATGTGAATATGTAATAACATCGGATAATGATTTCTTTAAAAGAATAGGAGAAAAAGAAACAAAAAGATATTTTGAAACAGCATATAAATTTGTATGTGAATATAAAGATTTAGGTGAACAATATATTTTATCTGCAAAAGTGCATTATGATGAAAGATCTCCTCATATGCACTTACTTTTTTTGCCTGTAGTTCATACAACAGATAAAAAAGGCAATAATATAGATAAACTTGCTTGCAGTGAATTTTGGAAAGCTAAAGATAGTTATAGACAATTACAAAATGCTTTTTTTGAGTATATGGTATCAAATGGATTTGATTTTAAAAGAGGATTACCAAAAGAAGAAACTAATAGAGAACATTACACAGTAAAGGAATATAAAAACATAACTAATTTTGAAAAAACAAAAGAAACCTTAAAAAGTATAAAGTTGGAATTACCAGAAATTCCAGATTTAAAAGATATAAAAAAGGTTATGATAGGTAGAGATGAAAAGATTTTAAATGATATCATAAAACCTAAAGATAAACTTATTGAAGAATTGTATCAAGATAATGTAGCATTGCATAAAGAATTATCAAAACAAGCTAAAACAATTGAAGAAGCAGAAAAATATCAGAATGAAAGAGATAAAATAATTGCTGATAACAAAGAACTAAACAATACAGTTAAGATTTTGGAAAAAGAATATAAGAAAAAGAGTGATACTCTTGATTTAAGATTCAATAATAGAAAAGATGAGCTTGAAAAAGAATTTGAATATAAAACATATGATATAGAAAATCAATATAAAAGTAAAATTCGTAAATTAGAAAAAGAGAATAAATATTTGAATAAAATAATAAATAAATTCTGGGAAACTCTTGATAAATTTATACATTGGATTTGTAAAAAATTCGATATTGCTGAAGAAGATAATTTAATTAGAGATTTTCAAAAGGAAACAAATACTTTTATAGATCCAGAAAAGCAGATAAAGAATGAAGAAAGAGGGAAGGAATGGGATTTAGAAAGGTAGTTTATAACAAAAAAGAGGAAAAGAACTTAAAAAAAGTTATTTTCTCTTATACATATCTACTCTAACAGGTAGTTTTTGAGCAAGTTTAGCAGTTTTTTCATTAAATAATAATTCTGGTTTTATATTAAATGATTTTGCTATAAAATCTATATTTTTACAAGTTAAGTTAGCATTACCAGTTTCAATAACACTAATATAAGCCATTTTGAATTTTGTTTTATTTGCATATTGTTCTTGTGTTAAATTATTTTGATATCTATACCATTTTGTATTAAGTCCAACTAATTCCATAGAAGTCATAAGAAGCCTCCTTCTTTATATTACTTTAATAATATAAAAATTGTTTATATATAAATTATAAAGATAAAATATAAATAACTTAATACCACTAAAACTTATTAAGATATAACTTAATAAAAATATTTCAAAACTATTGACAGAAAAATCTCGAAATGATATATTGAATGTAGATATATGTAAAAAATATAAAACACTTTTAAGATAAAATAAGGAGAGATACAGATGTCAAAGAAAATTTTTAGTATTTTTATTATTATTTTAGTATTATTAGGACTATGTGGAACGGTATTTGCCAAAGATACTTATACTGCAACATCTACTATAAATGGTGTAACAGTAAATTGGAGTTATGAATTAAATGATTCAAATCAAATTGAAAATTTAAAATGTATAAATCCAACAGATTTAATAGGAAATGTTATAATTCCATCAACCTTAGATGGAAAGACAGTAGTTACATTAGGAGATAGTGCTTTTAAGTCTGCAACTAAAATAACTGAAATAACAATTCCAAGTACAGTAACAGAAATTGGATATAGTGCATTTGAAAACTGTACAAAATTAAATAAGGTTGATTTAGGGAACATAACAACATTGTCATTTCAGGTTTTTAAAGGTTGTACAAGTTTAACAGAGATTACAATACCAAAAACATTAAAAAATGGTTCGGTAAGTCCATGTTTAGATAATCCTAATATAACAAAAATAACTTTAGAAGATGGTTTAACAATAGTTCCAAAAAATTTATGTGCAAATACAGGAATAACAGAAATAGTAATACCAGATTCTGTAACAGAGATTGAATATAGTGCATTTGAAAACTGTACAAAATTAAATAAGGTTGATTTAGGGAACATAACAACATTGTCATTTCAGGTTTTTAAAGGTTGTACAAGTTTAACAGAGATTACAATACCAAAAACATTAAAAAATGGTTCGGTAAGTCCATGTTTAGATAATCCTAATATAACAAAAATAACTTTAGAAGATGGTTTAACAATAGTTCCAAAAAATTTATGTGCAAATACAGGAATAACAGAAATAGTAATACCAGATTCTGTAACAGAGATTGAATATAGTGCATTTGATAATTGTACTAAATTAAAAAAAATTACAATTTTAGATAATGTTACTAAAATAGGTTTTTATAACATAAGTGATTCGGATTCAATATTTAAAAGTCATGATAAAGATTTAACAGTGTATTGTTATAAGGATTCAATGGCTGCCAATTATGCTATTAAATACAATATAAAATATGTATATTTAACAAAACCTGCTATAGATAATAATGAGGAAAATAAAGAAGACAAAAAACAGAATGTTACAGAACCTGCAATAGATGCAAAACAAGAAGATACTACAATAGCAACAGGTAAATTACCACAAGCAGGTAGTAGTTCAGTAATTATAATAAGCATTATAGCAGTAATGGTAATTTTAATAATTAATTATAAAAGATATAATAGTTATAAAGATATAAAATAAACTAAAAAAGGCCCAAAGGTCTTTTTTAGTTTTATAAATAATATAGAAATTATTTATTTTTCATAATCCACTCATAAACTTCTTTTTCAGAAAGTTCTTCATGTTTTAGTTTTGTGATTTTTTCTTTAGCTTGTTTTTTCCAACTTTCAAAATCATTAGCAATTTTTTTGTTATCTTTATTTTTTCTAACTTTCATAAATTTTTGTTGATATATTTTTCTATACTCAGCATAAGCTGATTTTTCTTGCAATCTTTTATTATATGTAAGAATAGCACCTTGTTCTCTACAAGTTTTTCCGTTTTCTTTTGGATAATCACAATAAATTTCGTCAAGTCTTGAATTAGGTATAAAATACATTCCACAATTTTGACATTTCTTAATAGGGTTATTATTTGTTTTTACTAATTCTTCTAATACTACATAACAGATACTAGATAAATCATTACTTTTATGTGTATCTATCATGGAAATAAACATACTTTTATTTTTTAGTTCATTTAATAAAGTGTGTTCGCTAGTATTTTGGAATTGTTCATATTTATTAGAAAAACTATCTCGTATAACATTATCATTTTTATTAAAGGTGTGTAATTTTCCCATTTGTTTAATTAAATATACTGCATATCTTTGTGCAGATGTATAATCTTTTAATTTTTCATCTTCTTTAATATTAAATATGTAATTTATTGCATCTTTCATTTCTTCTTGAACATATATTATTTTATGTTTTAAAGTGTTGTAAATTTTTTGAGTTTCTTTTAAGTATGTTTCATCATTTCCATAATTATTTGATAATGTAAATTTATAATCTTCTTCTAAATCTCTTAATATTTCAAAGCCATAAGCAAAGAAAAAGTCTTTATATGCAGATTCATAAGTGGATAAATCGGCATTTAAAAATCTAACTAAAAAAGTACCAAATTTCTCTACAAAAGGAAAATACAAGGTTGCAGGGTGCTTTAATCCATTATCTGTACCTTCATTTTCTTTCCAATATATTTTAAGTGTATGAGTATCATAATCTATATTAAAACTAGCCTTATAGTAATATAAAGGGGTAGAATAATATTCTTCTTTTTTCTCTTGATTAAACCAAATATAAAAATCTTCAAAAAATTTATTTTCTGGTAAATCCCTATTCATTTCAATATTTCCTCCAATCCATCCGCAAACAATTTTTAAAAAAATAAAAATTGTTATTGACATTATAATTATATTATACTATAATACTGATATAAATACAATAGCTTTTGAAATAATTATTGTATAAAACTGTAGACAGAAAATTAACCATAGAGAATGGAGGTGATAAAAATAGCTAAAAATGAAGATATAATAAGATTTTTTTATGAAGAACATAAAAGACCAACTGACATAGCAGAAGAACTAAAAGTGAGTAAACCTTATATTACAAAAATTATTCAAAAAGATGAAAAATATATTAAAGAAAAGGAATATAGAAGTAATATAAGTAAGGAAAATCATAAGGCTTGTAAAAGAAACTATATAAATAAAAGGAGACAAACAGAAAAACAAGAGTATCAAGCAATGATAATACAAATTAACAAAGACAATGAGTATTTATCAACCCAAATACAAATATCGGATTTAGATTTTGCAAGATGGAATAGACAAATGTTTAGATATGATAAAAATAGTAGTGATCTAGTTTTAAGAAGAGGATTTACATTTGCTTGTGATGTACCAAAAAGAATTAGGAATGTTGTAAATGTGGGTAATATAAGAAATAAAAGAATATATGTATAAGATATGCTTTGAAGTTGTTCAAGGTATATTTTTTTGTCATATTTTTTTTGTTTTAATAATAGTATTGAAAAGAAAGTGGGTGAGAATTTTGAAAAAGGGTTTGAAGATTACGTTTATAAATCCTAATACTGAAGAACAAATAGTACAAGCTATGGCTGGTGTTCTTGCTTATAATTTAGCTGAAAATGATGATGGTGTTACATTTGATTATAAAACTACAAATTCTTATCAAAATTCTCATGGGGAAATAGGAGTTGAATTGGAAATGTAGTATAAAAGATTATTAAAAAAATTTAATAAAAAGTCTTGATATTTTAATAAAAAGTTTGTATAATGAATATAATAGTAGTAGATATTTAATATCTACTATAATTAAAATGTGAGTCGCCACCCTATTGGCGAAATAAATGTATAGGTGAGAAAATGTGAGCCGCAACCCTGCTTGCGAGATACAAATGTGCAGGTGGAAAAATGTTAATTATAGTTAAATATGGGGTCTATAAAAGTAGATCCCATATTTTCATAAAAAGGAGATGGAGCAAAATGGTAATAGAAGATGGAAAATTTTACTTTATAAAAGATGAATTTTTTGATGTATTTAAAGATTATGGATTAATGGTTAATAAAGAAAATGGTAATAAAAGACCTTGCTATTTTTGCTTTAAAGATAGACAAAATAGCGAAATAATATGGTTTGTTCCAATTTCTACTAAATATGAAAAGTATGAAAAAATTTATGAAAAGAAAAAGGCAAAAAGTGGGAAAAAGCCAGTATATAACTTTGTTTTTGGAAGTGTTTTAGGAAAAAAAGCTGTTTTTTTAATACAGAATATATTTCCAACAACATTAGATTACATAGAAAAGAAATATACAAATTCTAATAGGGATGTTGAAATACCAGAAATTATAAAAGAACAGGTAATTACTAAAGCATTAAGAGTGGTTGATTTAGCAAAAGACGGTGTGCAAATACCATTTTATGATATAATTGAAATGAAGAAAATATTATTAAATAAGTAAAATATAATTTCAAATGTTACTCGCCACCCTGTTGGCGACAAAATAAAAACTATTCCTGAAAGTGGAGTAGTTTTTTTGTGCTTTTATATTGAAAAAATCAAACTGATATGCTAAAATGTAACAGAACGAAAATAATGAAACAGAAAAATAAAGAAAGTAGTGATGTTATGAAAATCGCAGCATATTGTAGGGTATCAACTGAAAAAGAAGCACAAATAGATTCATTAGAAAAGCAAATAGAGTTTTTTAATGAATTTACAAAAAAGAACGGCTATGAATTGTACAAGCTATATGCAGATGAAGGAATATCAGGAAAACAAATAAAACACAGAAAACAATTCCAACAAATGATGATAGATGCCAAAGCAAAAAAATTCGATAAAGTAGTAGTAAAAGATGTAAGTCGTTTTGCAAGAAATACAGTTGATTTATTACAAAGTGTAAGAGAACTAAAATCTTATGGTGTGCAAGTAGATTTCTTAAACAATGGCGAAGTAATGGAAGGTGGCTCTGAATTTATATTAACAATTTTAGGAGCAATGGCACAGCAAGAAAGTGCAAACATGTCTAAAAGAGTTAAATTTGGAAAAGACATCACAGCTAAAAAAGGAAGAGTGCCTAACCTAGTATTTGGATATGACAAAATTCCAGATGAAAGATATACTTTAAAAATAAATGAAGAAGAAGCAAAAATTGTAAAAGAAATATTTGAAAGCTATGTATATAAAGGAATTGGAACAACCAAAATAGCATGGAATTTAAATGATAGAGGAATAAGAACAAAGAAAACCAAATCAAAATGGGTACAAACATCTATTGTAAGAATGCTTAAAAATCCAATATATACAGGAAGAGTAACAAACAAAAAATCAGAAGTAACAGACTTTATAACAGGAACAAGAAAAGAATTGCCAGAAGAAGAATGGATAGTCGTTGAAAGACCAGAAATGAGAATAATATCAGACGAACTATTTAACAGAGCACAAGAACTTTTAGAGCAAAGATCAAACGAATTTAAATTAAATAACAAAAGAGAAAAAACAGAATATGTATTTAGCACACTTATATATTGCAAACATTGTGGTTATTCATTTAGAAGAATAAAGAGAAAATATACAGCTGATGGTCCAGAATATATTAGATGGGTATGTAGTGGAAGAAATTCAATGGGAGTAAACCATTGTCCAAATACAACTGTTATTGATGAAGAAGAACTTTTAAATGCAATAAAAATCTATTTAAAAAGTATAATAAAAAATAAAAAAGATTTTATGAAAGCTGTTGAAAAAGAATTTGAAAAGATTACAAAATTAAGAGAAAACAATGAAAGAAGTGAAGAAAGTCTTTTAAAAAAAATTGAAAAAGTAACAGTTAAAAAACAAAAATACATGGAAATGTTTCAAAATGAAATAATCAATATACAAGAACTAAAGAAATATACAAATCCACTAAATGAAGATATTGCAAGACTTGAAAGAGAATTAAAACTAATTACATCAGAAATAAAAGAAAAGGATGTATTAGAAAAAGAATTATCTAAAACAATAAACACAGTAGATGATATATTAAATAATCAAACAATTACAAATGCAATGCTAAAAACTATTATAGATGTGATTGAAGTAGATAGTGATTCAAATGTAGAAGTTAGATTAAAATTACTAAATGAAATAGGCAGTACACCAGCAGTTATTACTAATTTTAATGACATTAATCCTACCGTTACGAAAAGTAACGTCAGTACATAAAGATGTTTCAGAAAGATTAAAAAAAATAAATCCAAGTTTGGCAAAACAAGTAAGAGTAGTTTTGGATGAGAATAAGGCGGAAAGGCACATACGAGGAGGAATGGCTACTAAAATGAAATATAGTCATTTAAACGAAAAAAAGAGAATTTGATATAAAATCAAATTCTCTTTTAGATATTATATTAAAATTATATAATATTACTATAATATAAATTATTAATGATTGTATTTTTGTTGTTTTCTTGCTTTTCTACATTCTGGACATCTAACAGGATCATTAGTAAATCCTTTTTCTTGATAAAAAGCTTGTTCACCTTCTGTGAAGATAAATTCTGAACCGCAATCTTTGCATACAATTGTCTTATCTGCCATAATAAAAACCTCCTTTTCAAATTGATTTGAATTGTATTTCTTACTTATCAACCTAAAAAGAAGGGAAATAATCTAAAAATAAATTCATAAAAGTCTCTAAAGACCAAATTATTATAACATATAAAAATATTAAATGCAATGAAAAAGTCTTAAACTTAAAAAATTAATTTATTCACTAATCGACATATTTAGACATAAAATATAATAGCCCAAGTAATGAGGTGAGTAGAATGAATGACATAAAAAAAGGCGATATAGTAGTAAGAAAATCTTATGGAAAAGATATTATTTTTAGAGTTATTAATATTTTAAACAAACCAGAAGAAAAAATTGCAGTTTTAAATGGTGTTATAGAAAGAATTGAAGCTGATAGTAAGATTGCAGATTTAGAATTAGTTGATAAGCAAAAAGTAAAAGATATACTTAGAAAAATGGATAGCAAAATTGAAAACAGAATTGAAAAATCCAAGCAACAATGGGAAGATAGAAATTATAGAATTGGTGTAGTAACAAATCAAACTAGAGCAAAAGAAAAAATTATAACAGGAGAAATACTTCATTTAGATGGAGATAGGAAATATAGTGAGAAATCTTATCGATATTATAGAAAATTAGGATTAAATGCAATTGTAAAATATATACCAGAATATAGACAACCAAGAGTAGTGTATCAATTATTAGAATCATATAATCCAGATATTTTGGTAATTACAGGGCATGATGGAATGATAAAAAGAGGGATGAGATATAATGATATATATAATTATAGAAATTCTCGATATTTTATAGAAACAGTTAAAGAAGCAAGGAAATATGATAAACAAAAAGGTAAAAAGTTAGTAATATTTGCAGGAGCTTGTCAAAGTTATTTTGAAGCTATTATTTCTGCAGGAGCTAATTTTGCATCTTCTCCTGCAAGAATATTAATAGATTTTTTAGATCCATTAGTAGTTGCGGAAAAAATAGCATTGACTGAAAAATACAAATATATTACAATAGATGATATTGCTTATGAATTAAGGGATGGAAGAGATGGAATTGGAGGAATTGGAGCAAATGGGAAGATGACCAAATGTTAAATTATAAATAAAAATAAACCAACTTAATACAATTGTAATATAAATGTAATATAATTGTAAAAAACAAAAAATAAATCGATAAAAGTATTGAAAAATAAAGGATACAGAGATTTGCTAAGAACAAACATTTTTTGACAATTTCGCTTAAAAATGCTATAATCAAGCCATCTTAAGGGAGTAGGTGATAAAATGATTTGTAGAACAGATATAGCAAATCTAAAAACTGATATCTTAGAGAAAGTAGGGCAAAAGATAATTGTAAAAGGATCTTTAGGAAGAAGTAGAGCCTTTGAAAAAGAAGCCACGATAGAAAAAGCGTATCCAAATATTTTTGTTGTGAAATACGAGGAAAATAATAGAAATGTGACGTATAGTTATACAGATGTTTTAACCAGAACAGTAGAAGTAGAAGTTTTTGATGGCGATTCATATTCACCATTAATTCCACCGGTTTCATCTGTAAAGACAAGAAAGACATCGTTATAGAAAAAAAGTAGAAATTTAATTTCTACTTTTTTTTTGCAATTAAAGTAATAAAATCTTAAGTTGTCAAATATACATGTATAAAGAAAAAAATAAAGGAGGTCAAATAAATGGTTGTAGATACAATAAAAGAAAATTTATGTGTTAATAAATTAGTTGCAACAAAAAAAGAAGTTATATTGGTCGAAGGAGATATGATTGTACCAGATTCAAAGCCAGATATTTTAAATACAATTTGTACAAGTGGGGTTGTATGTATTTACAAAAAAGAAGTTTTAGAAGAAAAAGTAAGAATAGACGGAAATATAAATACATATATCATGTATATGGCAGATGATAGTAAAGATAAAGTAAGAGGATTAACAACAAGTCTTGATTTTTCTGAAAGTATTCAAATTGCAAATTGCAAGGAAGGAATGAATTGTAAATTAAATACAAAATTAAAATCAATTGAGGCAAAAGTAATTAATGGAAGAAAAGTAGGAATAAAAGCTGCTATTGAAATAGAGATAAATATATACTCGAATGAAGAAGTAGAAATCGTAAATAATGTACAAAATGCAGAGGATATTCAAATACTAAAAGAAGATTTAAAGGTTAATTCACTAGTAGGAATGGGAGATACTAAAATTTATGCAAAAGATACTGTGAATATAGATAATGTAGATAATTTAGCAGAAATATTAAAGGCGGATGTAGCAATTGGTGAAAAGGATGTAAAAATTAGTTATAATAAAATACTAACTAAATCAGAAGCAAGTATAAAAATTATGTATCTAACAGAAGATAATAGGATTAATAATATAACAGCTAAAATACCAGTGGTTGGCTTTATAGATATACCTAATGTTACAGAAGAAAATATGTGTGATGTTGATTATGAAATAAAAAATATAGTATTAAAGCCAAATTCTGCAGAGGAACATTCTATATATATTGAATTAGAAATAAGTGTTGCAGCTACTGTATATGAAGAAAAAGAAATTAATTTAATTCAAGATTTATATAGTCCTAGTGAGAATTTAATATTTAATAAAAAAAGAATAACAACTATTACCAATAAAAAAAATATTAGAGAAACTAAACAAGTAAGAGAAAAAGTAAATATAGAAGGAATTGAAAATAGGAGTATTATAGATGTAGATGTTGTTCCAATGATAGAAAAAGAAAATCAATTGAACAATAAAATTAACTATGAAGGAGAATTAGAATTAAGGTTTATATTATCAAATAGTGACTTACAAGTAGATAATAGGGTTGTAAAGATACCTTTTAATTATACAGTTGAAGAACAGTGTGGAGATGATAATATAAATAGAAATATGGAAATGGAAATAACAAATCAAGATTTTATCGTACAAGAAGGTGGTGTTGTTAATAGCAATATTGATATAACAATGAATTTAAATTCTTATCGTAGTGCTAATATGAATATTATTGATGAAATTCAAACAGATGGAGAAAGGGAAGCAGAAGATTATAGTATATTAATGTATATAGTAAAAAAAGATGATACATTGTGGAAAATAGCCAAACGTTTTGGTAGTACAGTAGAAGACATTGTTAGAATAAATGGAATTGAAGATGAAAATAAAATATATCCAGATCAAAAATTATTTATACCACATTATTCAAAAGCTTCTGTAAAAGAGTATGCATAAGATATATTCAAGACCGCGTATTAGAATTCCAAAAGTACTTATAAATGGAGAAGTACTTAATAATCATAAGAATAAAAAAATAGCTAAAATAATTATTATATTAATAATTGCTTTTAGTACTGTAAAAATAGTATTAGATGCAGTATATCCTATATTTGATACATTGTGTGAGGCGAAAGCAAAATCAATTGCTACAATAGTATCAAATGAACAAGCAACAAATGTTATGAAAGAACATTCTTATGATGAATTATTTACATTGGAAAAAGATAATAATAATAATATAACAATGGTTAAATCAAATGTACTAGCTATTAATGAAATTATTTCAGATGTAGCTGTAAAAATTCAGGAAGATATTGATAATAGAGGAAGAGAAAATATTGAAATAGCAATACGGCAGTTTTACTGGGTTTAAATTATTAGCAGGGAGAGGACCAGGAGTAAAAATTAAAATATCATCTATTGGAAATGTGGAAACTGATTTAAAAAGTGAATTTACAGCGCAAGGGATAAATCAAACATTGCATAGAGTTTATTTAGAAGTTAAATGCAGAGTTAATATTTTAACTCCATTTCAAGATATAGAAAAAGAAATAACTAATCAAGTATTGTTGGTGGAAAATGTTATTGTAGGACGTATTCCAGAGACTTATTATAATTTAGAGGGGTTAAATAGTAAAAGTGATGCAATGGAGATAATAGAGTGAAAATTATAAAAATAGTCAAGTTCATAGCTTGACTATTTTGTAATATTAAAAAATTTTTAATTAAGTAGTTATTTGTTACAAATATTACGCTGTGCAGAAATAGTAGCTAATATATTTCCTAATGAAGTCATAAAATCACCTAATTTATTATATTAAAGAAAAACTAAAGTGTGATATATAAAGAAATTGTATTAATTAATATCATAAATTTGATTTATTAATTTAGTAGCATTTTCTTTTAATAATTTTTTATTCTTTAAAACGGCTTTATCAGGGAAAATGGCATCACCAAATGTAACTGTCACGGTAGAGAAAAATTTAGGTCTAACTGTAATATGCACAGGAATAATTGGCACATTTGCTATTGCTGAAAGGTAAACAGCACCACTTTTGGTTTTTCTTTTATTATATTTATAATTTTCCTTAAATATACCGCCTTCTGGAAAGATAAGAAGTCTGATTTTTTCTTGATTTTCTAATTGTTCTAATATAGATTTTGCTCCTTTTATATCAGTTTTATTTCTTTCAATAGGAAAAGCGTTATGATATGTTAGAAATTTAGCAATTAACTTATTTTTAAAGAGCTCAGATTTTGCAACACTATACATATTTTCAACTTTAGGATATAAAAAAGCAGGATCGAAAATCCTAGAATGATTTGGGCAAATTAAACATTTATTATATTTATCTAATATTTCTAGATTTTCATATTTTACATGAAATAATATATGGCAAGAAGTTATAAGAATAATATTTCTAATTAATGAATACAATACAATTCTTCCTTTCATAATAAATTTGTATAAATGCTAACATATGTTACGTTTATTATTATAACATAATTTTTAATAAAGATAAAATGTATTGTAAAAGTTAGAAAACAAGTTATATTATTGAAAATTAAAATATAAAAAAGTTGACATTTTAATGCTTACAGACTCTTGATAGTAAAAGTTATTGAACGACAAAAAAACCTCGGAAGTTTTGAAACTTCTGAGGTTGAATTGACTTTGATAAAAGTTCTTTTTATCTTTTGCTAAATTGAGGAGCTTTTCTAGCTTTTTTAAGACCGTATTTTTTTCTTTCTTTCATACGAGGATCTCTTGTTAAGAATCCGTTTGATTTTAAAGCTGGTCTGTATTCACTATTAGCTTCATTTAATGCTCTTGCAATACCATGTCTGATAGCTCCAGCTTGACCTGTAAATCCGCCACCTTTTACGTTAGCTATAACATCATATTTAGCTGTTGTATTTGTAACTGTAAGTGGTTGTCTTACAATAACTTTTAAAGTTTCTAATCCGAAAAATTCATCAATATCTTTACCGTTAATTGTGATTTTTCCGTTTCCTTCTACTAATCTAACTCTAGCAATTGCATTTTTTCTTCTACCTGTACCATAAAAAACGATATTTTCCTTTTTTGCCATATTATTTTACCTCCCATACTTCTGGTTTTTGTGCTTGGTTTTCATGTTCTGCACCAGCATATACTCTTAATTTTTTAAGACTTTGTCTACCTAAAGAATTATGAGGTAACATTCCTTTTATAGCTAAAGTCATAGCTTTTTCTGGATTTTTTTCAAGCATTACTTTGGCAGAAATTTCTTTCATTCCTCCAATGTAACCTGAATGATGTCTGTAAACTTTTTGATTTAATTTGTTTCCTGTTAAAATTACGTCATTACAATTTATTATAATAACATGGTCACCCATATCAATATTTGGTGTAAATGTTGGTTTATGTTTTCCTCTTAATAATCTAGCGGCTTCTGTTGCAACTCTACCAAGTGGCTTATTTGCTGCATCAATTATATACCATTTACTTTCAACTTCACCTTTTTTTGCACTATATGTAGTATTATTCATGGTAATATATACCCTCCTATATTTTATTTGTTTTTTATTTTATTTATATGAAATTTAAATATAAAACCACCGGGGAGAAGTTCTAAATTTAAATCATATTTTAACATAATTGCTCAATTATTCTATTACAAAAAAGTACATTTGTCAATACATTTCAGGCAATTTTTAGAAAAACTTGACAAAAACAATTTTTATGTGTATACTGTTAACGTTAAAAACAGGATGTAATATATTATGAATAAGGAGTAATATGGAAATGAAAAGAAAAAGAAATATAAAAAGCATTGTACTATTAGCAGCTCTAGGAATTGCTACATTGTTTTTTATAAATATCAGTTTTGCATCTACTAATGCTAAAGTAAATGTAGAAACAGCAAATCTAAGAGAGTCAGCAGATGAAAATAGTAAAATTTTAGAGCAACTTTCTCAAGGTCAAGAAGTAGAGATAGTAGAAAAGAGTAGTGATTGGTATAAGGTTAAAGTAAAAGGAATGACAGGATATTTAAGACAAGATCTACTTACAGTAGAAGAAAAAAATACTGTAAATGCTAATACAACAACTTCATCAGAAGAGAAAGCAGAAGTAGAAACTACTAAAAATGAAGAAACAAAAACAACTGATACAGATGAAAAAAGTAAAATAATTGTGGAAGATACAAAATTAAAAATTGTACCATCTATTAATGCCACAGATATTATTGAAGTAAAAAAAGATGAAGAAGTTATTATAACAGAAACAATAAATGACTGGGTATGTGTACAAACAAAAACAACAAAAGGTTGGATTTATAAAGAAAAATTAAAATCTAAAGAAGATAAAAAAGAAGAAAAACAAACAACAGAGCAGAATCAAGTAGTAGAAGAAAGTAAATTAAAGACACTATATATAGGTAGTGAATCTGTTAATTTAAGAAAAGAAGCAAATACAAATTCAGAAGTTGTAACTAAATTATCTTTAAATACAGCTGTTGATGTTTATGCAGAGGAAAATGGATGGAGTAAAGTAAAAGTAAATGGAAATGAAGGTTACATATCTTCATCATTATTATCAGAAAAGAAAAAGGAAACGTCAAGAAGTTTAGAAACACCAAGAACTAAAACAAGTGAAAATTCAAGTGAGAATACTAAAACTTCACAAGAGAAAGAAACAACAACTACAGTTCCAATTTCAGGAAAAGGAGCTACAGTAGTAGAAACAGCTAAAAAATATATTGGTTGTAGTTATGTATATGGAGCATCTGGACCAAGCAGTTTTGATTGCTCAGGATTTACTTCATATGTATTTAAACAACATGGAATTAGTTTAAATAGAACAGCTGCAGGACAATATAGTAATGGAGTTGCTGTTAGTAGAAACCAATTACAACCAGGTGATTTAGTTATGTTTGGAAAATCTGGAATAAACCATGTAGGCATATATATTGGTGGAGGGCAAATTGTTCATGCTGCTAATAAGTCAAGAGGGGTAACAACTGATACGATAAATTCAGGATATTATAATAACAACTATGTTGGAGCAAGAAGAGTTATGTAAAAATGCAATTAAGAAAGGAAGATTAAAAGTAGTAAAACGACCAGTTTTAATTGCAATTATAGGATATATAATAGGTATTATAATGGGGCTATACTTTAATTTTAGTATAGCTCTTTTTTATATTCCGATAATTGTAATATATTTTTTCAAGAAAACATTAAAAATATCTAAGAAAGAATTTAAGTTAATAAGTTTAAAAAGATATTTTAGATATGTAAAGTTAATTTTTAATTTCAAAATTATTATTATTCTTATTATTTTTTCTATTATTTCTAATTTTATTGTAATATTTCAAAACAAAAAATATAAAAGTTTATATACAAACAATCAATTAATAAGTGGAGAAGCAGTAGTTATAGGGGAGAAACAAGAAAAAGAATATAACAATATATATAAGATAAAATATAATAAAACATATGTATATTTAAAAATAGATAAAAAATCCACAATTGAGTTAAATTATGGGGATAAAATAAAGTTTTCAGGAAGTTTTATAGAACCAAAAGAAAACAAAAATACAGGGGGATTTAATTATAAAAATTATTTGAAAACTTTAAAAATTTATGGAACAATAAAAGTAAACAAAATAGAAATTTTAGGAAAAGAAAAGCAAAATTTCATTTTTAAATATGCACATTTAATTAGTAAAAAAATAAAAGAAAAAGTTAATCTTAATTTAGATAAAGAAAAAGCAGATATTTTAATTGGAATTTTGATAGGAGACACAGAAGAAATAGAAGAAGAATTAAAGGAAAATTTTAGAATTAGTAATATTTCACATGTTTTAGCTGTTTCGGGAATGCATGTTACTTATATAATTATTGGGATTAATTTATTATTTAAAACAAAATTAGGAAAGAGAAAACTTAATTTTATTATAATTATTGTTCTTATTTTTTATATGTTTATAACAGGATTTTCAGCTTCAATAGTAAGAGCGGCAATAATGGCGATATTAATAATAGGTTCAAAAATAATGTATAGAAAAAATGATGTATGGAATTCAATTGCAATATCGTTATTTTGTATACTTATCTATAATCCATTTCTTATTACTAGTATGGGGCTGCAATTTTCTTATTTAGGAACAATTGGAATTATTGTTTTTTATAAAAATATTTATGTAGTTTTAGAAAATATAAAAATAACTTCTAAAAAATTAAAATATGAAATTAATAAAAAAGATACAAAGGCAATTGAAAAGATAAAGAATATATTAGCAGTTACAATTTCTGCTCAATTATCAATTATGCCAATTATGATTTATCATACTAATTTGTTTAGTATATACTTTTTTATAACTAATTTATTGGTAAGTATAATTATTGGTCCTATTATTATATTAGGAATAATTGCAGTTATCATGTCCTTTATTATTAATCCATGTGCTAAAGTAATTTTTACTATTATAAAATTATTAGTTGATATTTTAATTTTAATATCTAAAATTAGCCAATTGCCATTTGCAAAACTATATATTCCTACACCTAAGATTTGGCAGATATGTTTATTTTATTGTATAATTATTATTTCTAAATTAGTTCATAATCTTTATTATCAAAAAAAATTGAATGCTACTCAAATAAGAATGAGAAATTTAATAGCTTTATTTAAATATAAGATGTATTTAAATAAAAAAAGAAGTTTGATGGCTTTAGTATTATTAGGAGTGATTATTTTATTAGTAGAATTTTATCCTAAAAACTTAAAAGTAAATTTTATTGATGTAGGACAAGGGGATGCAACTTTTATTGTAACACCATATAATAATACTATTTTAATTGATGGAGGTGGAAGTGAATCTAAAAATTATAATATAGGTAAGAATACAGTACTTCCTTATATTTTAGATAAAGGATATACAAAAATTGACTATATAATAATTAGTCATTTTGATCAAGATCATGTTCGGTGGATTGTTATATATTATGCAAGAAATAAAAGTAAATAACATCATAATAGGTAAGCAATATAAATCATCAGAAAATTATGAGGAATTTATAAAAATCGTAAAAGAAAAAAAGATAAATGTAAAAATAGTAGAAGAAGGAGAAAAAGTAAGTATAGAAGATAATTTGTATTTTGATATTATATGGCCTTTTTCTGATAATATGATATCTGATAATAGTATAAACAATAATTCACTTGTATGTAAACTAAATTATAAAAATTATTCAATGCTTTTTACAGGAGATATTGAGGCCATAGCTGAAAAAGCTATTTTGAAAAAATATTCTAAAAATTTAAATATATTAAAATCAGATATTTTAAAAGTAGCACATCATGGTTCGAAAACATCTTCTATTACAGAGTTTATTGAAAAGATAAAACCAAAATATGCAATAATTGGAGTAGGGGAAGATAATAAATTTGGACATCCATCAGATAATACAATTCAAAATCTTGAAAAAGCAAATATAAGAATTTATAGGACAGATAAAATGGGAGAAATAGAAATAAAAACTAATGGAAAAGAGATAAAAATAAATGAATTTTTAAAATGCAAATAATAAAAGATTGTATAAATTTAACAAAAACGTAAATAATAGTTATAAAACATTAGAAAAGGAGTAATTATTATGAATAAAACAATTATGAGTATAATTGCAATTATTGTTATAATAGGTGCAATTATAATTGGAGTTCAAATTTGTAAACCAAATAAAGAACAGGAAGATATTATAACCAAAGTATCAGATGAAAAGATTGAAGATGATTGTACGGATGAATATCAGGAAATACAAGAGGAGATGCTTCAAGCTAATTCTACAGAAGAAAAGATATCTCCTAATTGTTTTATTACTATGAAAAAAACATATAATAAATGTGGACACACAACGAGTGAATATATAGCTATTCCAAAAGAGTTAGTAAATAAAACAAAAGAGGATTTGAAAGAAAAATATGCTGGTTGGACAATTGATAAATTTTCAGATACGCAAATAGTAATAAGCAAAAAAGAAGAAGGAGAATGTGGTGAACACTATATTGTGAAGGATAAGGAAGGGAAAGTTGTAATATATAAATTATTAGAAGATGGGACTGAAAAAGAATATGAAGTAACAGATATTTCAACAGAATATATTACAGATACAGATAAAATTAATATGAAAAATGGAATTAAGGTAAATGGCAAACAAGAATTAAATCAATTAATAGAAGACTTTGAGTAAAATATAATATATAAAAAATCTAGTTCATTATTTTGAACTAGATTTTTTCTTTTCTTTTTTATCTATTGTAACTTCTTTTTTTAAGTCTTGTTTATCAATAAATCCTTTTTGATATAAATCTTTAACATACATTATAAGTGAAAATACAGTAGCAATTAATGCTAAACAATATAATAGAAAGTCAAATTTGCTCCAAAAACCAATTAAATTGAACTGTTTTGCAAGTAGAGAGAATACAATTGCAACATAGAATAAAACAGTAGCAAGTTTTCCATACCATTTACTATAAACGACAACATCTTTTCCATAAAGGAAAGAAGCACCAACTATCATAATAAATTCTTTTAGTAATACAATAATTAGAATCCAAAGAGGAATAATACCAATTATAACCAATGAAGTAAGTGTTGATATTTGTGTTAGTTTATCAGCAAGAGGATCCATTAGTTTTCCAAAGTTTGAGATTAAATTAAATTTTCTCGCTATAAAACCATCAGCAATATCTGTTAAACCAGAAATGGTAAAAAACAAGAATGCTAATATATAGTTACCAGTAAAAATATAAAAAATTATAAATGGTATTAATAAAAATCTAATAATAGTAAGTATATTTGGTACATGTTTAAACATAATTTTCTCCTATTTAACTTCAAATTTTAGTTTATCATTTTCAAAATCTACTTTTACAGTTTGACCATCTAAAAGTTGACTTCTTAGAATCATTTCAGATAATTCATCTTCAATATATCTTTGAATAGCTCTTCTTAAAGGTCTTGCTCCAAATTTTATATCAGTTCCTTTTTCTAAAAGATAATTTTTTGCTTTCTTTGTAATATCCATATTTATATCTTTTTCATTTAAAGCTTTTCTAGTATTTTCTAACATTAAATCAACTATTTTTAAAAGTTGTTCTTTTGTTAGAGAATCAAATTGAATAATTTCATCAACACGGTTAAGAAATTCTGGTCTAAATAATTCTTTTAAGCTATCCATTATTTTATTTTTATCAATTGATTGTTTTCCAAAACCAATTGAATTTATATTAGAGTTAGAACCTGCATTAGATGTCATAATAATAATTGTGTTAGAGAAACTTACAGTGTTTCCTTGACTATCTGTTAGTTTTCCATCATCTAATACTTGTAATAAAATATTAAATACGTCAGGATGAGCTTTTTCTATTTCATCTAATAAAATTATAGAATATGGTTTTCTTTTAACTTTATCTGTTAATTGACCAGCATCATCATATCCAACATAACCTGGAGGTGCACCAATTAATTTAGATGTTGAGTGACTTTCCATGTATTCAGACATATCGATTCTTATTATAGAATCTTCACTTCCAAACATTTCATAAGCTAAACTTTTAGCAAGTTCAGTTTTACCTACTCCAGTAGGTCCAACAAAGATGAAAGAAGGTGGTCTTTTTGTACTTTGTAACCCGGCTCTATTTCTTCTAATTGCTCTAGCAACGCTACTAACAGCTTCGTCTTGACCAATAATTCTTTTATGAAGATTAGTTTCTAAGTTTAATAATTTTTGTGTTTCTGCTTCTGTTATTTTTTTAACTGGAATTTTTGTCCAGCTTTCAATTACATTAGCAATATCTTGTACATTTAATTGTTTTGGTTTTGCTTTAGCGCTTAATTTATCAATTTCTTCAATTAGTTGACATTCACGTGTTTTCAAATCTGCGGCTTTCTGATAATCTTCTGTTGAATCAGCAGCGATAACTTCTTCTTTTTCAGATTGAACTTTAGCAAGTTCTTGTTTTAACATTTCAAGCTTAAATAAATCTTTATTTTCTAAATTTATTCTTGAACAAGCTTCATCTAAAATGTCAATTGCTTTATCAGGTAAAAATCTATCATGAATATATTTTTCAGACATAATAACTGCTTGACGAATAATATCTGATGAAATTTTAACTTTATGATATTCTTCATAATATTTTTTAATTCCTTCTAATATAACAATAGAATCTTCTATGTTTGGTTCTTCTACTAAAACTTGTTGAAATCTTCTTTCTAGAGCAGAATCTTTTTCAATATATTTTCTATATTCTTTTAATGTTGTTGTACCAATTAATTGAATTTCTCCATTTGATAATGCAGGTTTTAATATATTTGCAGCATTCATAGAGTGTTCACCATCACCAGCACCGATAATATTATGGATTTCATCTATAACCAAGATAATATTTCCATATTCTTTACATTCATCAATAATGCCTTTCATTCTAGATTCAAATTGTCCTCTAAATTGAGTACCTGCAATTACAGCAGTCATGTCTAATAAATAAACTTCTTTATTTAAAAGTTTTGCTGGTACATTTTGATTTGCTATTTTTATTGCTAATCCTTGAGCTATTGCAGTTTTACCAACGCCAGGTTCACCGATTAAGCATGGATTGTTTTTGGAACGTCTATTTAAAATTTGAACAATTCTTTGTATTTCTTTTTCTCTTCCAATTACAATGTCTAATTCATTATTTTTAGCTTTATCTGTAAGATTAGTACCAAAGGTATCTAAGAATTTCTTTTTCTTGTTCTGTTTTTTATTTTTCTTTTTTTCAACTTTTACTTTTCTTCTGCCATCATTTAGTTCTTCAGATTCATCAGAATTACTTTTTGAAGCTTTGTTTGAAAACATGTTAGAGAAGATAGAGCCTAATGGTATTGCCGCTCCAGAAATTTTTGAAGGTTCATCACTATCTGGATTTTGTTCTTGACTTTCAAATGTAATTGCACCGTCTAAGTTTTCAATGTCTTCTAAATTTATGTTTTCTGCTAAATCTTTAAATATTGTTTCAAATTGTTTAGTCATATCATTAATGTTAATTTTATCATTAGAAAGGATATTGTTTTGATCATGTAATACTTCTGTTGGATTTATTCCTTTTTTCTTTGCACAATCATAACAATAGCCTTCAAGACTTTCCTTTCCATTTTCTATTTTTTTATAAAAAAGTATTGCTGGATTTTTATTACATTCTGAACATAACATACTTTAAATTCCTCATTTCTATTAAAATTAATTTATATTATAATATCGCAAAAATAGGGAATAGTCAATAATTTTTCGAATAATAATAGCAGGGAATTTCCCTGCTATTATTTAAATTATTTTTAATACATATTTGCTAAAACTAATAGTAAAATCATTCCTATATACATAAATGCAAATAATGCTAATCCGATAATACCTGTTATCATTCCAGCTTTTCCTATTTTACTGCCTGTCCTTCTTGAAGATTTTACTCCAAATACAATAGCAACAATTCCTGTTGGTAATGTAATATACCAAAATAAAGCAGTGACAATAGATATTATACCTAAAACGAGTGATACTATATGCATAACAGATTTATTTGTATTATTTTCTTCCATAACAATAACCTCCACTTTTTATTTTATTTTTAATTCATCAATTAGTTCTAAAGTATCAAGATTATTTACTTTTATTGCTGTTTCAGATATAGTATATAAATTATTATCTATGTACAATCCTCTCAATAATTTAGAATTATTGTAGTTATAACTATATGACGATTTATTTTTATTTTTTTGTGAAGTTTCATGAGTTATAACTCCTTTTAAATTGAATCCATCATTTATATTTATTTTATATACAAAGTAGCCTTCTGAAACATAAGATTTATTATAATTTGTATATGAATCGACAATAGAAGAATAAGAATCAATTGAAGAGTCTATTTCAAAATCTTCACTATAATTATTAACAGGTATTGCTAATAATTGTTTTTCTTTAGAGAATAGTAACGCTTTTGGATTAGTTAAAATTGCTGATGTCGTTCTGCTATCTCCTATTATAGTTTGAGATAATTGTGTAGGATTATTAACATCAGATACATCAAACAATGCCATTTTCATTCCTGTTATTTTTGATGTTGTAGATGTTACTTTTCCAATTGAATTTTTATTGACAATTTCTTCAGTTTCCATTCCGATACCTATTAAATGATTTTCATCGTATGGATGTAGATATGTACTATATCCTGGTATATGTAATTCTCCTAATACTGTTGGTTTTGTTTCATTACTTAAATCAATTACAAATAAAGGATCAACTGTTTTATAAGTTACTAAATAAGCTTTATTTCCCATGAATCTTGAAGAGTACATTTTTTCACCTTTTGCAACATGATTAGAAATTCCTATTTGTTTTAAATTTTCATCAAATATTGCAATTTTGGCTCCATCATTATCATATAGAGCAATTCTTAAGTGACCATTTTGTTCATCTAAAGAATATTGATTTATTGTTTTTCCTATTATTTTATTTTTTGTATTATAGGATACTTTACCATCTCCTGAAATATCAAATTTATATATTTCTGTATAGTAATCATTTGAATAATCATAATCATCATTATAAGTTAATACTCCTAAAATACCTTTTAATCCAAATAATTTGCTTATAGGGGGAATACTATCAGTATAGTCATATTTTTGATCTAATAAATAAATACTATTTTCTGATACGTAAGCATTTGAAATATCAATTAAATAAGAGCTTACATTTATATTTGCTTTTACATCATCTAAGTCAACTACTGAAATAAGAGTTTGTTTTGTTGTTTGTACATCTTTTAAATATTTAATGTTTTTAAGAGATATTTCTTGCTCATTATTATCTTCTTTATAGGCTCTAACAATTTTATCATTTTCCTCTCTCAAGTTTCCTGAGGCAATAACATACAATTTATTATTTATGCATCTAGAGGTATAATATGATTCATATAATTCATAACTCTTAACTAGAGTAGGTTTTGACTTTGTTGATATATTATAAATTTTTACAATGGTATTGCTACTATTATTGTAGTTATAATAATATGAATAAGAAGTCGAACTAGTATTTTTAGTAGATATAACTACTAACTCATTTTTATATAAAATTAAATCTTCTGGGACACTTCCATCATTTGATTTTATAGTAGCTTCAATTTTAATATTTTCTGGGTTTATTACATTTGTTATTATTACATTGCTGTTAGATATTGAATAAATATAGTCACCATCTGTTTTGGTAATATCAGCCTCATCAACATTTTCAACCTGAATGTTAGTAGTTGAGTAGTCTTTGGAAGAAGATGTTTTTTCAGAGTTATCTGAAAACGCTGAACTATCACCTGCAGTTATAGAGTCAATAGATAATTCTGCACTATTCATAGTTTTGGTATTAGTATAACTATAATAGTAAGGACTATTAACTAAAAGACTAAAAGGCATAGTAACAATGTTTATAAACAGATCTTTTATAGTTGGATCATCACTATCATATATTTTTGATAATTCTTTATCAGATTTTATTGTTTTTAATTCTGTATTATCATTAGAAAACAGTAAAAAGGCAATAATGAAAAATATAATTATTAGAATAGATATTATAGCAATTTTTAGTTTTTTTCTCATAAAAAATCCTCCTTTTATTTTATATACTTATATCATATCCTTTTTAAAAAAATAAATCAATACGAAACTTAAATAAAAAAATATTGATAAATAAAAATATCAATGATATAATAAAATTGTGAAATTTATAAATAAGAGGTCAAAAGATGAATGTAACATTACCAGAGAAAAATAAATTAAAAAAGAAACAAATAATTATATATACTTCTATAATAATTGTATGTATTATATGTCTTGTTACAGCTTTCTATGTTCAGTTTTATGCAAGAATCAGTTTTAGTGAATTATTAGGTATATCAGAAAAAAAACAATTTGGAAATAAAACAGAAGAAGAAATAGAAGAATTGAAATCAGATTTTAATAAAGTATTTATTAATAATATTGAAGAAGATAATGGAGATAATGACAATAAAAAATCTGATAAAAATCAAAAATTAGTTTATACACAATATGAAAAAAAGGAGTCTAATACTAATAATTATGATTTAGAAATACATATTCCACATATTAATATAAAAAGTGAAATTGTGGATGAATATAATAAAGAAATTGAAGATATTTTTGTAAATAAGGCTAGAAATGTTTTACAAAGTGAGAATAAAAATATTATTTATACAGTGGAATATGTAGCAAATGTACAAGATGACATTTTATCTTTAATGATAAGATCAAATTTAAAAGAAGGCGTAAGTGCACAAAGAATAATAATACAGACTTATAATTATGATTTGAGAAACAATAAGGAAATTAATTTAGAAGAGGTTCTAAAAATAAAAAATATAGATAAATCAGAATTGCAAGGCAAAATTACAGATTCAATTAAGACAGAACAAAAGAAAGTAGAAGATTTAGAAAAATTAGGATATAATGTATATAGTAGAGATGTTTCAAATGATATGTATAAGATAGAAAATTCAAAAGAATTTTATTTAACAAATGATACATTATATATAATTTATGCTTATGGAAATGATAATTTTACAAGTGAAATTGATTTAATTGTTATATAATCTAAAAGAAAAAGAACATATATTTATATATGCTCTTTTTCTTTTGAAAATAAAAGGGGATGTTTTTTATTTTAAATCAGTATCTGTACTGATTATGTTTGTATTTTAACAATGTTTTTTGTCCATTGTGTGAACTAAAAGTGAAAAAACAAAAAACTTAGCATTATTTTTTGCTAAGTTTTTATTTGGTTAAGGTTGTTCACCTAAAGTTATAGTTAAATCTTTTTCTTGACCATTGCGATTTACTTTTATTTTCATTTCATCACCAATTTTATGAGAATTTTTTATTTTATTTAATTCATCCATTTTTGTTATTTTTTGTCCATCTGCTTCAATAATTACATCTCCGATTTTTATACCAGCTTTTTCTCCAGCAGAGAAATCTTCAATAGATTTTACATAGACACCAACAACTAAGTTATTAGCTTTTGCTGTTTGTTCATTTAAATCCATACCAGAGATACCAATATAAGGTCTTTTTACTTTACTATATTGAATTAATTGTGATGTTATATCTGTTGTAGAATTAATTGGAATAGCAAATCCCATTCCTTCAATTCCTGTTCCAGAAAGTTTTAAAGTATTGATACCAATTACTTTTCCTTCACTATTTACTAAAGCACCACCACTATTACCAGAGTTAATAGCAGCATCTGTTTGAATTAAAGTAAATTGTTTTCCTTCTGAATCAGTTACTTCTCTATTAACAGCACTAACAACACCACAGGTAATGCTACTTTGCATACCAAGAGGGTTTCCAACAGCCATTGCAAATTCACCAACTTTTATATTGTCAGAGTCAGCAAATTCGGCCTTTGATAATCCAGTTTTTTCAATTTTTATTACTGCTAAATCAGTTTGTTCATCTTTTCCAACGATTTTTGCTTCATATTCTGTGTCATCATTAAACAATGTAACTGTTACTTTTGTAGCTTCTGAAACTTCATAATAAGATTCAGAAGAAGAGGTTGCAACAATATGATTATTAGTTAAAATATATCCATCTTCACTAATAATAATTCCAGAACCACTTGCAGTTGCTGTAGAAGTTTGAGTTTGTTTACCAAACATAGAAATTAAAGAATTTACATTATATTCAACTTTAATTCCAACGATTGAAGGCAATATTTTATTAGCAGCATAAATAGAAGTATCTGAGTAATTTGATAATGAAGTTTGGCTAACATATCCTTGAGAAGATAAATTAGAAGAGTTTGAAGTATTAGAAGAAGTATCTAGTAATTTATTCCTTATAGAGGGTATTCCAAAACAAGCTCCAATTACAACTGTACAGCCTAAAACTCCGCTAACAAAAGGTAATAAAAAGTTTCTTCCAAAACTAACTTTACTTTTGCCTTTTTTTTCTGTTTCATATGTTACTTTATATGAATTTGAATTTTGAACTGTTTTAAAATCCTTTCCTTTTTCTTGATTTTGTTGATTTTCATTATTAGTTTCCATTTTTTTGCCTCCTGAAAAATTATATTTACTAATATAGTATCCTATTGTTTTTATATAATACAATAGATTTGTGAAGCTTTTGTGAAAAAAATGCAAAAATATGAATTAATTTATTAAAAAATTCTATTGAAAAAAATAGAGGAAAAATATATAATAATACTAATAAAAAATAAAGGATGGTAGATATGAAAAAAAATAAAAATAGAGGAATAACATTAGCAAGTTTAGCTATAACAATTATAGTTTTATTAATTATTGCTGGAATATCAGTGTATAGTGGAACTGATATTATAAAAAGGGCTAAATTAGAAGAATTAAAAACAAATATGTTACTAATTGAAACAAAAGCAAAAGAATGTGTAGAAAATGCTAATTTTAAGTTAGGAAAAACAGATAATTTAGGTGACACTGAAAAAACAACTAGGATTAATGAAGCTAAAAAAGAATTAAAGGGAATAGAGATAACTGAAGCAGATAATATAAATATTGAACTAAATGACTATAATTATTATTATAAATTAACAGAAGATAATTTAAAGGATATGGGACTTTCAAATATAAAATTAAGTGATACAGATGAATTATATATTGTAAAATATGATATACAAAATGCAAAAGTAGAAATATATAATACAAAGGGATATGAAGGAAAATATTCTTTAACAGATATAGAACAAATTGAAAAATAAAGGTAAAAGAAAATGAAAGAAAAAGAAATAGAAAGATTAACAAAACTAAAGGAAATAGAAAAAGATTTATATGGCAAGGGATTTAAAAATATTTGTGGTATTGATGAAGCTGGAAGAGGACCATTAGCTGGACCAGTTGTGGTAGCAGGTGTAATTATGCCACCTGATTCTATGATTGAAGGAGTAAATGATTCTAAAAAGGTTTCTGAAAAAAAGAGAGAAAAGTTATATGATTTAATTATAGAAGAAGCACTTAGTTATTCAGTAGCTATTATAGGACATGATGTAATTGATGAGATAAATATTTTAAATGCTACTAAAGCAGGTGTAACACAAGTTGTAGATGGATTAGATTTAAAACCAGATTTAATTATTATAGATGCATTAAATCATATTGATGCAAGAGGAATTCCATATGAGCCAATAATAAAGGGAGATGCTAAATGTTATAATATTGCAGCAGCTTCTATTTTAGCAAAGGTGACAAGGGATAGAATTATGAGACAATGGGATGAAATATATCCATGTTATGGTTTTTCAGCTCATAAAGGATATGGGACTGCAAGACATATAGAAGCGATAAAGGAATATGGACTTTGTCCAATTCACAGAAGAACATTTACTAAAAATTTTATTTAAGAAATTCTAATATTGTTCCAATCATATTCAAAAAATTATAAAATCATATACATTTTAACTTGAGTGAAAGTGGCACATTTTTATATAAAATTTTCTTATTGAACGTAATGAATAGGATGAAATATTAAATAGATTATACCATACTTAATGAGATAGATTTTAACAATTTTAGTAACAATATATACAACTATATTAGTAGAAAGTTATGGAAAATAATTAAAAATAATTGAAAAAAAACTATAATATGCTATAATATATTGGAAAGAGATAAGAAAGGATGAGGAAAGATGAAGAGAAACAAAGAAGAAAAATTAGAAAAAAAACATAGATATGATAAAGGTCAAATATTTGTAAAAGTAATGGCTGGATTTTTAGCTTTATTAATGGTAATAGGAACAGTATTTACAATTGTTGCAGCTTTAATATAGTAAATAATAGGAGAAATAAATGGTAATTAATTTAGGAATGAATTGGGAAAATTTTTATAAAGATAATATAGTAGAATATATAAAATCATTACAAACAAATCCATTTGAATTAGTAACTTTAATAATAGATATAACAATAGTAATATTTTTAATGTATTGCTTTTTTAAAATTGTTAGAGGATCTAGAGCTTGGCAATTAATTAAAGGAATAGCACTTTTGATTATAGCAACATGGATGAGTGGATTATTCAATTTAAAAATTCTAAATTGGATATTAACTGGAATTATGAATTTAGGAGTAATTGCAATTATAGTTATTTTTCAACCGGAACTAAGAAGAGCTTTAGAACAATTAGGAACAAACAAGTTAACACAGTTTTTTGGTATAGATAAAGATTTGTCAACAAAAACAAAAGAAGATATATATAAAGTGGTAATTGCAGCTACAGAGCTTTCAAAAGCAAAAACCGGAGCGCTAATAGTTTTAGAAAGAGATATAAAAATACAAGATATTATAGCAACAGGAATACCTATGAATGCAGAGGTTTCTCCACAACTACTAGTAAATATTTTTGAACCTAAGACACCGTTACATGATGGAGCAGTAGTAATTTCTGGAAATAAAATAGCTGCTGCAGCTTGCGTTTTGCCTTTAGCAGATGATAAAGACATAGCAAAAGAATTAGGAACAAGGCATAGAGCAGCAATTGGAATTTCAAAAGAATCAGACAGTATTGTTGTTGTTGTATCAGAAGAAACTGGTAAAATATCAGTTGCAAAAGATGGAACATTAATTGCAGATGTTAGGGAAGATGTATTAAAGAAGATATTAATTAGTAATATTGTAACTAAGAGATTTTCTGTAGAAAAGAAAGAGAGAAAAAGTAAAGTAAAAGAATTAAAAGAAAAATGGAAAATGAAAAAGAAAAAAGAAGAGAAAGAAGAGGAAAAATAAAAGTCGCAAATAGCGACTTTTGCTTATATTATAGGGGATTTTTGAAAATAGGAAAGGACAATAAAATGAGAAATATCAAATTAACAATTGAATATGATGGGAAAGATTTTAATGGATGGCAAAAACAACCAGATAAATTAAATATACAAGGAAATATTGAAAAGGCAATAGAAACTGTAACAGGAGAAAAAGTTGATTTAATGGCATCAGGAAGAACTGATAGAGGAGTACATGCTTTAGGACAAGTAGCTAATTTTAAGACTAATTCTCAATTGCCTATTGATAAATTTCCGATTGCCATTAATAGTAATTTAAAAAAGTCAATTAGAATTTATTCAGCAGAGGAAGTAGATGAAGAATTTCATAGTAGACTTTCTTGCAAAAAAAAGACATATAGATATATCATTAATAATTCTAAGTATGGTACAGCTATTTATAGAAATTTAGAAACACATATTCCTATTAAATTGGATATAGAGAAAATGAAGGAGGCAATAGAATACTTTCAAGGAGAACATGATTTTAAAGCTTTTAAAGCTAGTGGTACAAGTAGTAAAAGTAGTATTAGAACAATATATAAAGCTGAAGTAAAAGAAATGCCTGATGATAGAATATGGATAGAATTAACTGGAAATGGTTTTTTGTATAATATGGTAAGAATTATTGCTGGAACATTAGTAGATGTAGGGTTAGGAAAGATAAATCCAGAGGATATTATAAAAATAATAAAATCGAAAAAAAGGGAGAATGCTGGAAAAACATTACCACCACAAGGTTTATATTTAGTTAAAGTAGAATATTCTAAATAGTGATATTAACCAAATAAAGTTGTAAAGCATAAAATATAGTAAAAAATAAAGGAGAGATAAATATGAATGTTGATTTACTTATATTTTTTGCTTTGCCAATAGCTACAATTATTGTTTCAATAGCATTGCAAAAAATCTTAAAATGTCCACCTTTAGTTTCTGCAATTATTTTTGCTATTTTTTTAATTGTTACATTTGTAATTAACAACTTAAATTTTTTAATAGCTACTATTGTATATACAATTATTAGTTTCATTACTGCTGTGCTAGTATGCATTAGTTGCAGGTTGATAAGGCATTTAAGAGAAGCTAGAAATTCTTGTAGATGTAATAATAATAATAATTCAAATGAATTGCTTTCTATAAATAGTAATTGTGGAAATATTGAAGATGGTAATCTACTTACAATATCTAGTTGCGGTTGCAATCAAGATAGTGATACTGCGCTTAATAATGGGTTATCTGCAAGAATAAATGTAATACCTAATTCTAACAATAATGGTAGAACAGGAAATGTTTGTGGATGTTATAGAAGAAGATAGTATTTTAATAAAGAGTTATTGACATTGAACAGAATAGTTAATAGCTCTTTACTTTTGAATAAAATTATGCTATGATATGAAAACGAAAGAAAAGGAGAATAGAAATGTTAGAAGTTATAGAAGAGGCTCTAATTGATAGTTTTAAGTTATTACCTTTTTTATTTATTACATATTTAATAATGGAGTATATTGAACATAAGACAAGTAAAAAATCAAAAGAGGTAATAAAAAAATCAGGAAAATTTGGACCAGCTATTGGAAGCATATTAGGAATATTTCCTCAGTGTGGTTTTTCAGTTTCAGCAACTAATTTATATGCAGCTAGAGTAATAACATTGGGGACGTTAATTTCAGTATATTTATCTACTTCAGACGAAATGTTACCAATTTTTATTTCAGAAGCGGTACCAGTTAGTACTATTTTTAAAATATTAGGAATGAAGTTAGTAATTGGAATGATAGCTGGATTTTTAATAGATTTTGTTTTAAGAAAGAGAAAAGAAGAAGAAAGAATAATAGAAATATGTGAAGAAGAACATTGTCATTGTGAACATGGAATTATAAAATCAGCATTAAAACATACATTAAATATATTTTTATTTATATTAATAATTACAATAATCATTAATATAGCAATACATTTAATAGGAGAAGAAACAATAGCAGGATTTTTACAATATAATCCTATATTAGGCCCCATAGTTGCAGGGGTTATAGGTTTAATACCTAATTGTGCAGCATCTGTTATTTTAACACAACTATATTTACAAAATGTAATTAGTGCAGCTACTATGATTTCAGGCTTATTAGTGGGGGCTGGAGTTGGACTTGCTGTGTTATTTAAGGCTAATAAAAATATGAAATCGAATTTAAAAATTATTGCATTATTATATAGTATTGGAGTTATTTCAGGAATAATTATTCAGTTGATAGGAATAACATTTTAAAAAACAAATTAGTAGGAGATACTTAAAAAGTTTCCTACTAATTTGTTTTTTTATAATTTTACATCTTTTTCTTTTTAAAATTAACCACAATAGCATCTTCATTATCAAATAAATATTTAGAATCTGTAGTATCTGTTTGAACAGGATCTATTTCGTTTTTTTCATCTTTAAAGTCTATATGCTTAAAATCAAATTTTTTGGGAGAATTGTTATTATCTTCAGTAGCTGTTGTAACTCCATCAGAATATTTACCAAAATCATAAGTTTTAATTTTATGTGGTTCTTTATATTTTGATTCTAGATATCCAAATCTACCTTGACCAACCATAGGTTTTCCACCAGCAGATTTAATTTTATAAGCACAATCCTTTGCACTCATAGTTTGAAGTTTACCTTCTTTAAAGTATTTAACAAAGTCCCATTTTACATTTCCATATTTATCATCATATTTCATTTTTCCCATATCCATACTATTGCTATATATCCAATCTCTTTTTGTTCCAAATTCGTTTGACCACCATTGCAATTCACTAAATTCACCATTACCAGTAAATATTTTATTAGCACAGTTTGAAAGAATTGTGCTTTTGTAATTCTCTCTTAAATGTGGAGTTTCTAATTGTTGTAAAGATTGAGTAGAAATGATTGTACCAACTTTGTATTTTCTATACATTGTAAACATTGCTTCTGTATCTTTACAAATAAAATCAGCAAATTCATCTATATACAAGAAATGAGGAATTCTAGAACTTTCAACACCAGGTCTCCTTAAAACAGCGTTTTGCATTGCCATCAAGAAAAATAAGCCAAAAGCTTTATGACCTGCAGCTCCTAAATCACCACGTCTAGTACATAAGAATGTTACATCAGCATTAGCAAGCATTTTGTCAAAGTCCAAATTATTGTGTCTATTACATAAAATACTTTTTATACCAGGGATTCTTAATAAATTATCTAATTGACTAATGATTGTATAAAGATATTTTTCTATATTTGATTTTCCTATACTGTTTGCATAAAAATTCTTTTTAAAATAGGCTAATTGTATACTGTATTTTGATTTTAAATCTTCATTATGTGCTAATATTTCACACATTTTTTCTATTAACTCAAAATTAGTAAACATTTTTAGCATATCCTCTAGGTTTGGTAGTTTGCCTTCGTTCATTCTAGGATACATTTCTTTTAATAAAATTACTAAATTTTCAATTGCTTGCATTACAATATCTTCTTTATAAGCTTCATCAACATCACTGTGAGAAGTATTATACATAGCTTTTAACACAGAAGAAATAGTAATTGCTATTTTTGAAGAATCATCATATACAAAAGGATTTAATCCAATTGAATTTTGATTATTTGGATCTATAATGTTATAAGAAAGTCCAAAATTTTTACATACATCAATCATATGACCAACAACTTCATAATCAGGAGCTATAAGAGTAAGTCCTAGATTTTTATAAGTAATTTCATTTCCCATGCTACTTAATATCATTTTTTTCATATAAGTTTTATAAATTGTTTCTTTATTTTCTATAGGTGATAACATATTTAAATTAAAGTTCTGATTTAAATAATCATTATCGTATGGAGCATTTAAAACTGCAATATTAGTTCTTAAAGCAGTAAATCCCATTTCCTTTGAAACTTCTTTATAAAAGTATTTTCTTTCTAAATCTCTGGCCATTAATGGTTCATATACTTGAGAAGTTTTTCCAGATCCAGAGCCACCACAAACAAATAAAGATTGATATCTTGAAGATTCTGGAATTGTAACAGCTTTTCCTGTTTCTACATCATAGCACAAATATACTTCAGCAGTATAAGGACCGGTACCTTCTTTTTTGTTAGATAAGTTAATTCCACCATAATCCCAAATAGAACGTAGTTGATCTTTACTATCATTAATACCAAAGAATAACCATTTAAATAAAGGAAATATTGTAGCAAGAGGTAAGTATAAAGAAATACTAACCATAGCAGGTGTTACTAAATCAGAAAAATCAGTAATAAGTTCTGTATAATTAGGAACAGATAAAAGTAATAGCCATGCACCTTGATTTAGCCATTGTGTAAACATTGATAATGCTATGATATAAAGTCCAATTATATATATATAAAATAATGTTACCTTTTTTGATTTTGAAGTTGCAAATTTTGAAGCACCAGAGAATAAATAAGCAAATACTGGACAAGCTAATGCAAATGTATATTGTATTGGCCCCCAATAAGAATAAGAAACTCCAGTAAATATCATTAATAACATTTCTACAATTCTATCTACCGCTAAATATACTGTAATTAATGTTAGTGTATAAGTAGCAAATGTATTTCTATCTGTATTTAATAATTTTAAAAATTTATCAATATATTTCATTTTAAAAATCCTTTCATTCTAATAAAACATACATATATATTATCCTATAAATTCGGCAAAAAAACAAGTAGTTTGACTAAAATAATGGGAATTTTTGTTACAGTTTTGTAAAAAATTTTCTATTTTTCATTCTAATCAGACGTCATTAAATAAAATTTAATTGTTATAGTATGAGCCAAAACCTGTACATCACAATCATTTTGTATTGAACTGTAACGAGTTTTTTGAATAAAAAGGTAATTTATGAATATACTAAAAATAATATAAATGGATAAGAGAGGAAGATATATGGAAGAATATATAAAAGAGTATAAAATAATAGAAAAAACAGAAATACAAAAAGAAATAGAATTAATTAAAACAATTATTGATACAAGAGAAAAATTAAAAAGAGATAACAAAAATTTTGAATATGCGCAAGGAGATCTTGTTGATTATTATACTTATCAAATTAAAGCAAATCAAGCGAAATTAGACTATTTAATTAAACTTGCTAAAACAAATGGAATTCAAGTAGATATGGTAAATGATAAAAAATTCACTTTCTTAGAGAGTGAAGAAGCAGGTTAAAGTAATATTTGTCCAAACAATAACATACACATAGTAATAAGAAAATTTTATAACATAAAAATCATGTAGAAATAAAGAAATTGACTTAAAAATGTTTAAAAGATATTAATGTTAGTCTTTATTCTATGTTTTTAGTTTGGAGTGAAGTATATGGACAATAATTTAATTACATATTTAGCATGTATATGTTTTATTTTTTTATTTGGAAAATTATTTATAGTACCTTTAAAGAAAATATTAAAATTAATTTTAAATTCTATTCTTGGAGGAATTAGTATTTATATTATTAATTTAGTAGGAGCTAATTTTGGATTCCATATTGGTTTGAATTTTTTTACAAGTGTTATAATTGGGTTATTAGGATTACCAGGAGCAATTTGTTTAATAATTGTTAAGTTATTAATTGGTTGATATTGCTTAATAATTTACTATAAATTAATGCAAAAAAACCTTAGATGCTTTAAAAATATCTAAGGTTTTTTTAATTTATTATTCAACTGTAACTGATTTCGCTAAGTTTCTTGGTTTATCAACATCTAATCCCTTTTCTTTTGAAATGTAATAAGCTAGTAATTGTAAAGGTATTACAGATAAAATAGGAGAGATAAAAGTATTAGTTTCCGGAATATGAATAACTGTATCAAACATTTTATCATCAATATTTTGATTAGTAACAACTAAAGTTTTTGCACCTCTAGTAATTACTTCTTGAATATTACTTACAGTTTTTTCTACTAAATTTTTATCTGTCATAATACTTATAACAGTAATATCATTTTCAATTAATGCAATTGGACCATGTTTTAATTCACCAGCAGGGTAACTATCTGCATGAATATAAGAAATTTCTTTTAGTTTTAAAGCTGATTCTTTTGCAACTGTTTCATCAATACCTCTTCCTAAGAAGAAGACATCTTTTTCTTGGTAAATTCTATGTCCAAATTCTTTTATTTGCTCAGCACATTTTAAAGTTTCTTCAATTTTTGAAGGCAATTCTAAAATGTTGTTTTTTAGTTCTAAAATATTTTTATCAGTTAGTTCTAGTGTTTCAGCAAAATAAATAGCTAAAATAGCTAATAATACTACTTGAGAAGTATAAGCTTTTGTAGAGGCAACAGCAATTTCTGGGCCAGCATGTGTATAAATAGAGTAATCAGCTTCTCTAGTAATAGAGCTACCAATAACGTTACTAATTGCTAATGTTTTTGCTCCTTTTTCTTTTGAAAGCTTTAAAGCAGCTATTGTATCAGCTGTTTCACCTGATTGAGAAATAAAAATACATAAAGTTTTTTCATCAACGATAGGGTCTCTATATCTAAATTCAGAAGCAATATCAACTTCTGTTGGTATTTTACAGATACGTTCTAACATATTTTTAGCTGCTAAACCTGCATGCATAGCAGTACCGCAAGCAACAAGATAAATTTTATTAAGACTTTTTAAATATTCTTTTGTGAATTTTAATTCATCAAATTCACATTTTGAACCTTCACCTAATTTGGCACCTATTGTTTCTCTAATTGCAGTTGGTTGTTCGTAAATTTCTTTTAACATATAATCTTCGAATCCATCTTTTTCTGCACTAGAAGCATTCCATTCGATCGTTTGAATTTTTTTATCAATTGGATTTAAATTTTTATCATAGAATTTAGCATCGTCTCTTGATAAAACAACAAATTCTAAATCTTCTAATAGATAAAATTCTCTTGTAAAAGAAAGAATAGCAGGTATATCAGAAGAAATGTAATTTTCTCCATTTCCTTTACCTATTACAAGAGGGCTGTCTTTTCTTACTACTATCATATTATTAGGATCGTTTTTACAAATAATTTCTAAGGCGAAACTTCCTTTTAAGTCAGAACATGCATTTTTTACAGCTCCTAAGAATCTAAAAGAATCATTATTGTCGTCTTTAGAATAATAATAATGTATTAAATTAGGTATAATTTCAGTATCTGTTTGAGAATAAAATGTATAACCATTATTAATTAAAAGTTTTCTTAATTCATTATAGTTTTCAATAATTCCGTTATGAACAACACTAAATGTTTTTGAATTATCCATATGAGGATGAGAATTTTCTTTAGATGGTTTTCCATGGGTTGCCCATCTTGTATGAGCAATGCCAATTGTTCCTTCTAAATCATCAATTCCTGGTAAATTATTTAAATTTTTAACTCTTCCTTTATCTTTCATTATTGAAAGACCATCTTTTTCAATTGTTGAAATACCAGCTGAGTCATATCCTCTGTATTCCAATCTTAAAAGTCCATTAATTAAAATAGGACTTGCTTTTTTTGTTCCTATGTAACCTACAATTCCACACATAGTAAATCCTCCTTATAAATATTAATTTTGGAATTGAAATGATGCAATAAAAGCTTAATTACATTAATTTTTGTTACAATATTACTATTGCTTTTTAGTTAATGTTATGACTTTAAGCTAAAGCCACTAAAGTATCCGCCGAAAAATTCGATAACTTTAGTCCTCGTCAACATTTTTTAAAATGTCCAGGCGCTTAATAAATAAAATAACTCCTTTCATTTTATTTTGCACTTTTTCAATTTACTTTATTATATTACCCCAAAAAATAAAATGTGGCAAGTATTTATCTAAAAAAATAAATAACTTGAATAAAAATATGTTATAAGATATAATGCAAATAATGAGGTGATTATATGAAAAAAATAGGAATTGTTATTGCTATGGAAGAAGAGTTTCAAGCAATGGAGAATAAAATAAAAGAGATAAAAGTTCATGAAGAAAAAGGACTAAAATTTTTTGAAGGAAAAATAGGAGAAAAAGAATGTGTTATAGTAAAAAGTGGAGTAGGAAAGGTAAATGCAGCAAGAACAACACAAGCAATGATAGACAATTTTGATATAGAATATATTATAAATATGGGAGCATCTGGAAGTATTGCTAATGATTTAAATATAGGAGATATAGTAATAGGAAAGTATGTAGTTCAACACGATTTTGATATTACAGCATTTGGACATAACAAAGGATATATAACAGGTGTTGGAGAAAAAGTAGAATGTGATAAAAAATTAATTAAAACGTTAGAAGATGTCGCAAAAAATAATGGAAAATATAAAGTTAAATTAGGAATAGTAGTAACTGGAGATATTTTTTGTACAGACGAAATTATGAAAGAAAAAATACATACTAAATTTGATGCAGATGTAGTTGATATGGAATGTGCTGCAATAGCACAGGTTGCATATTTAAATAAAAAACCATTTGTAGTTGTAAGATGTATTTCAGATGCTCCAAATGGAGAAAACGCATCAGTATTTGATGAAAATTTAGAAATGGCAGCGAATAGATGTGCAAAAATTATAACAGAATTTATGAATAATAATCTAAATTAAATTCACAAAAAATTTACATTAAATTGCTTGTATAAAAAAGGTAAATTAGTATATAATTTATATAAATTGAAAGGAGTGATTTTTATGGATAGAAAAATCAAAGTAGCTCAATATGGAACAGGAAAGATGAGTGTGTACACAATGAGATATGTATATGAAAAAGGTGCTGAAATAGTTGGAGCTGTTGATGTAAATCCAGCAGTCATAGGAAAAGACATTGGAGAAATTATAGGAACAGAAAATAAAGGAGTAAAAGTTGTTTCACTAGAAGAAGCGGAAAAAATGTTAACAGAGACTAAGCCTGACATAGTTATTGTAACAACAATGAGTTTAATAAAAGATGTAGAGGATGCTTTAATGTTATGTGCAAAATTAGGAATAAATGCAATAACAACTTGTGAAGAAGCATTTTACCCAATGAACTCAAATCCAGGAGTAACAACAAAAATAGATGAAATGGCTAAAAAGACAGGATGTACAATTACAGGAAGCGGTTATCAAGATATATATTGGGGACAATTAATTTCAAGTATAGCGGGTTCAACACAAACAATTAAAAAGATAAAAGGAAGCTCAAGTTATAATGTAGAAGATTATGGAATAGCATTAGCAAAAGCACATGGAGCAGGATTAACACTAGAAGAATTTGATAGCCAAGTAGCATCTGTAGATAGAATTTCAGATGAAGAAAGAAAATCAATGATAGACAAAGGAGAATACCTACCATCTTATATGTGGAATGTAAATGGATGGTTATGTGATAAACTAGGATTAACTGTAAAATCACAAACTCAAAAAACAGTACCACAAACACATTCAGAAGATATATATTCAAGTACATTAGGAATGACAGTAAAAGCAGGAGATGCAACAGGAATGAGTGCTGTTGTTACAACAGAAACAGAAGAAGGAATAACAATTGAAAGTGAATGTATAGGAAAAGTATATTCAAAAGACGACTTTGACAAAAACGAATGGACAATTATAGGAGAACCAGAAACAACATTAGTAATAAATAAACCAGCTACAGTAGAGCTTACATGTGCGAGTATAGTAAATAGAATACCAGATGTAATAAACTCAAAACCAGGATATGTACCAACAGAAGAAATGGGAGACTTATATTATAGAGTTAAACCACTAAATGAATACGTAAAATGAGACATAGGGGACAGGTCAAAAATGTCCTATAAAATGTAGAAAAATGTCGAAAATACAAATTAATTATATAAATTTTGCAAATGAACATTTATAAAAATCAAGTAGAGCTTACAAAAACTGTAAAACTACTTGATTTTTTAGTATTATTATGTTAAAATAAAAATGAATTTGTTTAATATGTATAAGAGAGGAGAGAACTTAAAGGAAACTTTAAGGATAGATATGACAAAGATAAGAGAAAAAAATACTAATTGGTATGCAACAATATTAGGTTTTTTTAGAGATGAAGATACAGAAAATGAACAAGATAGTGGATACGAAGAATGGAAAAAAGAAAATGCAGATATTATAAATTCAAAAGAAATAGCAAATCTAGAAAAGATGTTAGAGCATAAAGATAGAAATAAAAGTAAAAATAAAAGAAAAGAAAAGAAAGAGAAAGTAATAAACCCTGAAGAAGTTGATATACAAAATTTGAGTACTACTAAAGGATATGAAGAAAAAAATAATGAACGGTAAAGAAATTGGTGAGTAAATATAAGAAATACAAGAAATTTAAATTTCTTGTATTTTTATCTTGACAAATGGCAAAACTACAGTTATAATAAGTAACGTTAATGATTACGGCGAAGTAGCTCAGTTGGCTAGAGCATTCGGTTCATACCCGAAGGGTCATGTGTTCGAATCACATCTTCGCTACCAGCAAAAAAGAACTGTTTACAAAAACAGTTCTTTTTTTATGTATTTTAATAAAAATAATGGAAAAGGTAGAAAAAAATTTTTTATAAATAAAAATTGTAATTTCATGAAATAAAATAACAAAATTAAAAAAAGTAATGATAAACTCTTTTTAGAAAAATAAAAGAGGTGATAAGATGATAGACAAAATCTGTAACTTCTTAACAAATAGAATAAGAAAAGAAATGCCTGATATTGATGATGAAAGGGCAGAAGTAATTAATTATGGATTACAAAACATAGTAGGTGAAATACCAAAGATATTTATTATGCTTGGAATATCCTATTGTTTGGGAATTTTTAATTTGTCACTTTTTACTTTTATATCATTGCTTATATATAAGGGGGCTTCAGGAGGAGTACATCTAAAGACACATTTAGGGTGTATTATATTTACAACTTTATTCTATTGTGGAATCCCTTTTATTTCTCAATATTTTGTAATATCTCAAAGTATAAAATATATTATGGTAGCTTGTATTTGGATTTTTGGAGTTATAATGATTAGGCTTTATGCTCCAGCTGATACAGAAGATGTACCAATTTTGTCAAATAAAGTTAGAAAGAAAAAAAGAATAATATCGTATATTGCGTTTTCACTTGGTTTATTAATTTCAATTATAATTAGTAATAATACAATTTCAAATATATTAATATTGTCTAATTTGTTACAAACGATAACAATTACAAGGTTTATATATAAGGTAACAAATAACAAATATGGTTACGAAGTATATAGTGATACTTCATATGAATCTGTTTAGTATAAAATATATACCGGGAATATTTTATATTATAGAAATTTACCAAGGAGGGGATGTTTATGTTAAAATTCTTAGCAAAAACAGCAGAAAAATATGCAAAGGCAACAAATACAGCTTGCTTTGTTGTAGCAGCTTTTCATCAACCAAAAATGCCAGCAAGTATGATTAAAAAAGACTAATAAAAACATTGGTAAAAATAGTTCGAAATATATATTTTTACCAATGATATAACTTAAAAGTTATACAAATACAATCCTAAATAAAAAGAAAGTAGTTAAAACTAAACTACTTTCTTTTTATTTAATAATATATTTCTAATTGTTGACAAAAGAAATTATCATTTTTTGAAGTATATAAATTAATATTATTATTTTTCTTTATTAATTTACGAACTTCCCATAAACCAAGTCCCGTATGATTATCTTTACCAGAAACACCTTTTTCAAATATTTTTTCAGTATCTAAATTTTTATCGTTATAAGTATTTTCTATGAGTATTAATTCACGGGAATTTTTACTATCATTTCTAAAAGTTAAATTTATAATTCTTTCTTCACATTCTGAACTTGCTTCAATAGCATTATCTAAAAGAATTCCTAAAATTCTTGCAAATTCGTAAATTTTCATATGCAGAGTAGAAAGGTCTAATAAGAATGTTATATTTACTTTAATATCTTTTTCTTCAGCTTCATTATATTTTTTAGTTAATAAATTATATATTCCATCATTATTTATTATTTCTGGATTTAAAAGATATAAATTATTAACTCTTTGACAATCATCTTCAAGTTGCAAATAATATTTTTTTAAACCGTTCATATCTTCTGTTCTTATATAACCACCAATTGTTGTAACGATATTATCAAAGTCATGCTTAAAGCCTCGAACATTATCATGTAAAATATGTAATGTATTGTTATATTCTTCAGCACTTTCTAATTTTCTTGTTGTTAAAGTTAGTTTAAATACTCTTGTTAAGCTATATATACTTAAACCAAAATAAGCAATTAATGAGATAAAACTTAATGATGTTATTAATATAGGTAATTTATCTATATAGTAAATTGCAATAAAAGTTTGTACAAAAAGAGTTAGTAATCCTAATATTAGATTAGAAAATATAATTAATTTCGATTTTTTGTCTATATCATCTATGAACTTTATTTTTAAACTTCTTTTTTTTATAATGGTAGTGACTATAAAAACACAAGAGTATACAAGAATAACGTATAATAATCGATACAAAGGAATTGTAGATAATTGTTCACTAGATAAATTAAAAAATGTCATATAAGGATTTAAGAATAGTAAACTTACAATATTAAATATCAATGAAGCAGCTACAATAGAAAAAAAGCTTTTTAAAAATGAAATTTTAAAAATAAAATGTGTAAGAATAATCATTAATATATAATTTAAAGAGAGATTGAGAGCATTTGGTAAGAAGTTCATACTAATAAAACTTGTTAATGTCATTATAATAACAAATAAAGCTTTGTGTTTAAAATTAGAATTGATGTTAAGAATAGACATGAATAAAAGTAATATTAAGATGTTCTCTAATATAGCTGAAGGAACAGCAATAATATTTATAAGTAGTTCATTCGGCGTACTAACAGCCAACCATAAATTATTCAAAATTTCCATAAGTTTTTAAAACCTCCATTAAATCTGCTTTGTATTTAGGACCAATATCACAAGTACTACCATCCTTAAAAGTTATAATTCCAGAAACAGGCTCAACATCTTTTATTTGAGATATATTAGCAATACAAGATTTATGACATCTTTTATAAGTTTCTGGCAATCTGTCTTGAAATTTATTAAAAGAACTATAAGTATCATAATCACGAGTTGGAGTATGAAAAACAAGTTTCATACCATCTCTTTTGATATATTGAATTTCAGCCTCATTGATAATAGTATTTTTATTATCAATTTTTATATACTTTTTAGGTGAGCCATTAACATCGTCAAACAACCTCTTTATAGTTTCTTCTAAACGATCATAAGTTATAGGTTTAGCTAAATAGTCGAATGTTTTAAATTTGTAAGCAATCATAGCATATTCCAAGTGACCAGTTGTAAAAATAATATAAGAGTTTTTATTTATTTTACGAATGGCCTCTGCTAATTCTAATCCACTTTTATTAGATTTTAGATTAATATCTAACATAATAACATCAATTTTATTATTACTAACATAATTTAACATATCTTTAGTATTATTAGCTTTGAAAGATACAAAAGCATCAAAGTTATTTTTAGTAAAGATATTTTCAAGCATTTTTTCTAATCTATCAAGAATATTAATATTATCATCGCATATTGCAAAATTTAACATATATTTCTCCCCTTTTTTTACATGAAATAAAAAAAGCAAACGAACTTTGACAAAAAGAAACGAATTACCTTAATTTTCCAGTAATAATAACAATATAATCTAAAAATCTCATATTGTCAATAGAAATTTACAAAATTATCCATATGTTAAAACTGATAATATCAGCAATAATGCAAAGTAAAGAAATTGATATGAGAAAAATAGTATTGTAAATTTAATAATATTAGGATATAATAATAAAAATAATTTTTGACATAAGGAGGTAAACTTGAAAATAAAAAAAGGTAATTTATTAATAGGATTTATCCAGGTAATATCAATAATAATAATAATAATATCATTATATTATATTTATCTTTGGTATATTGATAATAAAAAAACAGAAAATATATTAAATGAAATATATGAAAATGCAAATGTTTCGTCTGATAATATTTCTGTAGATAATGATTTGAAAATAGAGGTAGAAAATATAGATTTTAATAAACTTATAAATAAAAATCCAGATACAATAGGATGGATAAAAGTTTTAGGAACTGATATTAATTATCCTGTTGTTCAAACTAATAATAATGATTTTTATCTTACTCATTCTTTTGATAAGTCATATAATAAAGCAGGATGGATTTTTGCAGATTATATAAATAAGAATTTAAAAAATAATGAATTAGATAAAAATACTATTATATATGGACATAACAGACAAAATAATAGTATGTTTGGAACATTATCTAATGTTTTTAAAGAAGAATGGTTAAGTAATAAAGAAAACCATTATATTAATTTTTCTACTTTAAACAATAATATGGTTTGGGAAGTATTTTCAACATATACTATTGAAAAAGAAGAATATTATATACAGAGTAATTTTAGTTCTGATGAAGAGTATATAAGTTTTTTAAATACAATAAAAAATAGAAGCACATATAAATATGATGTGAATATTTCAAAAGAAGATAAAATATTAACACTTTCTACTTGCACTAATGTTGGGAAAGGAAGAACCGTTCTACATGCTAAATTAATCTATCGTAAATAAAAAAATATCCCTTGTTAAACTAAAATTTAACAAGGGAATTTTTTATTTATTTTTATTTTTCTTTAAGTATATAGTTGTTACAGCTAAAATTATAGAAGCTAAAATTAGAATTCCTGTTATTATTAAAATAATATCTCCAGTGTATGGATTAGATGTTAGGCTATTTTCTTCTTGGTCTTTTGTTTCTTCTGTGCTGCTATCAGCATTAGAAGAGTCAGTATTTTCAGAACTTTTTTCAACTAAAGATGAAATTGCTGTTTTTAGTTTTTCAATTTGAGTTTGAACGTCAGAGTAACTTGAATCGTCGCTTTCATATATATTAGTTGCATTTTCTAAAGTCGTACGAAGAGCTTGAACAGAATTATCTGTGTAAAGTTCCGAATTTATATTTTTAGCTGTATTTATTAATGCTTCCAATTCACTTTTATCAACTACTAAATTGTTATAAGCAGTTTCCATATTAGAAATTGCAGTTTTCATATCAGATATTGTTATAGTAGAAGGATTATGTAATAAATTTTTTGAATTTTCAATTGATTCTACAAAAGCATCTACTAAGTCAGGTGCATATTTAGAAGTGTCAACAGCTTCCATTTCAACAATTTTTTCACTTAATATATTAGTATTAAGTTTTAAATTATTGTAAGCAAAAGTTAAAGCTAATAAAGATTTATCATATTGACTTGTTAAATCTGAATAAGTTGTAGCAACATAAACTGAATTAATAACAGTTTTTGCTAAATCATATTGTTCTTTATAAATTGCATATGATTCGGCTGTGTAATAATTTTTATCTGCTGCTGGAACAGTTTTTTTGATTAACTAAAGTAGTTAAGTTAGATATTTGACTATGTGTATAAACCCAGGTACCATCATATTTGCCTGTATTAGATCCAGACTCAATAGCAGAATCATTTCCAATAAAAATTCTTTGACCAACTGTTGATAAATCTTTTGTTTGTTTAGTACCATCACTAAATATAATCATATTAAATCCGTCATCTACATTCAAATCAGAAGAACTTAAAGTATAAGAATATATATTTTCAGATACATTTTTCATATAAGTAGTTGCCAAATTAGAATTTTTATTATTAGTAATAGAATTCCACATATAAACAAATATTGAATCACTCCAAGAATCCGGCTTTTTAAAATAAATAGTATTATCTTTTTCTAATGAATTTTCTAATGAAATTGGAGAATACGATAAATTTTCAGCAGTAGAATCAGCTTTGTAAATGTAACCATTACAAATATAGTCTAAATCTTCAGTTTGTTTACTTTTTTTGGTTAGGGAATAATAAAAAAATAAAGGCATATAATTTAACAATAAAAGTAATGGAGGGTTATTATGCGAAAAAAGAATACAAAAAAACTAAAAATTGTAGAGATTTCAATTTTTGTTACTATTGTTTTATTTGTTTTTGCGATAACAGCTATATATAATGAAAAAACAGTAAAAACAAATACTGAACTTTTAAGTAATAAAAAAATAGGTTGGGGAATAAAAAGAAATGATAATCATGAGCAACCAGATGTTGGTAGTGCAAATAAAAATATTTTAGAACAATATAATGGAATAGCATTAGGAAATAATGAAAAAAAATATATTTATTTAACTTTTGATGAAGGATATGAAGCTGGATATACAAGTAAAATATTAGAAGTTTTAAAAAATAATCAAGTAAAAGCCACATTTTTTATTACGGCACATTACGTTAACACACAAGAAGAGTTAGTTAAACAAATGATTGAAGAAGGTCATATTGTTGGAAATCATACAGTTAATCATAAAAGTATGCCAGATTTATCAGAAGAAAAAATAAAAAAAGAAATTTTAGAATTACATCAAACAATTTACGATAAATTTAACTATGAAATGAAATATATGAGACCTCCAAAAGGAGAATTTAGTGAAAAGAGTTTAAGTGTTACAAATTCATTAGGTTATAAAACTGTTATGTGGTCTTTTGCATATGAAGATTGGAATGAGGATAAGCAACCAGAAGAAGAAAAATCAAAAGCAAAAATTTTAAACAACTTACATAATGGAGAAATTATGCTTTTACATGGAAATTCAAAAACTAATACTAATATTTTAGATAGTATTATAAAAGAAGCAAAACAAATGGGATATGAATTTAAATCATTAGATGAATTTCAAAATTAATTAGAAAGGATTTTTTATGAAAAAGAATAGATATAATAAAATAGATAAGCTCTTAGAGTTACCAAAAGAGGTTTATTCTGATGTACCCAAAATTATTATGACAGGATTTGAAGAAGTAATTATAGAAAATTTTAAAGGAATATTAGAATATGAGGAATTTTTAGTTAGAATAAATACTCATATTGGAATTATTAGTATAAATGGTTATCAACTTACTTTAGAGAATATGACAAATGATGATATTAAAGTTAAAGGAAAAATAGAAGGCTTAGATATAGAAAGAACAATAGATGAAAATTAAAGGAGAAAATAATGTTTATAAAAATAATGTTAAGTTATGTTTTAGGTTATTTGAAATTATCAGTAGAAGGATATTACATAGAAAGATTTATTAATATATGTAAAAATAATAAAATAACTATTTGGAATTTAAAAAGGAATAAAGAAATTGAGCTATATTTAAATGTAAGAATTAGTGAATTTAAAAAAATATGTGAAATTGCAAAGAAAACCAAATGTAAAATAAAGATAAAAAACAAAAAAGGGATTCCATTTTTGTTACATAAATATAAAAAAAGAAAAATATTTTTAATCCTTTTAATATTGATAACTTGTTTTATAGGTTTTTCCTCAAATTTTGTATGGAATGTGGAAATAAAGGAAGAAAATGGCCAGAAATTGGAAAATATAGAAAAAGACATAGAAAATGCAGGATTAAAAACAGGAATTTTAAAATCAAAAGTGAAAACCAAGGAAATTATAAATAATATCAGATTACAAAGAAAAGATGTTGCGTGGATTGGAATTGAACTAAAAGGAACAAATGCAATTGTAAAATTAGTAAAGGCAGATGAAAAACCAGAAATTATAGATGAAAATGAATATTGTAGTATTGTTTCTAACAAATCAGGAATTATAACAAAAATTAGTGCACAAACAGGAACAGCGAATGTTAAAGTAGGAGATATAGTAAAAGAAAATGATGTATTAATTAATGGGTGGATGGAAGGAAAATTCACAGGAATTAGATATGTCCATGCAAAGGGAGATGTAGAAGCAAAAGTATGGCATACGAAACATAAAAAAATTTTATATAATACTACGCAAACAATAGAAACAGGGAATACAGAAAAGAAATATGAAATGAAAATTAATAATTTTAAAATAAATTTTTATAAAAACCTTTCAAAATTTAAAATTTATGATACAATAGAAACAGAAAATAAATTTAAAATATTTTCGGATTTTTATTTACCAATTTCTTTTGTAAAAAAAATTAATAAAGAACAAGAAAAAGTGCAGAAAAAATATAGCTTGGAAGAAGCTAAAACTGTAGGGATAAAAGAACTTCAAGAAGAATTAGATAAAGAAATTGAAAATAAAGAGAATATTGTTAATAAAAATATTAATACATATGAACAAGAAGATGGTGTTAATATTTATGTTACATATGAAGTACTAGAGAACATAGGGACAAATGAAAAAATTGTATTTTGAAGGGATGATGCAAATGGAAGAAAGAAGCCTTAGGATAACTGGAGCAGATAAAACTTTTTTTACTAAAATAACAAATACTTTAACAAAAATATTAATACCTACTAAAATCGGAATTAACGGAATGTTAATTTCAATAAAAAGAAATAATTTATTAAAAACATTTGAAAACTATAATGCAGAAAATGAGAATTATAATAAAGATGAATTAGAAAAAAAATATGATACAGCATATGAGGCATACCTTGATTCTTTAGATAAATATGTTATGGATTCTATTTATAAAAAGGTAAGAAATGGAACAGCATCTGAATTTGAAAGAAATGCTATGTCAAAATATTATGAAGTAACAAGCTTAAAAGAAAAAGAATATATGGAATATAAATATAGAAAACAAAAATATTTAATAGAATTAGATTACGAAGGAATAAAAACAGGAACAAAAGAAAAATTAATAGAAAGATACAATCAATTTTATATTTCTAAAATGGATTCTCTATATAAATCAATTTTAAAGAATTATTCAATTAAAGTAGCTGATAATACAAATATTTATGATTCTACTAAAGAATGGATTTATACAAAAATATTTTATACATTAGAAGAGTATATAGAGAATATATTATCTTTAAAAATAAAAATTGATTATGATCAAAACTTAAAAAATATTATTTCAGAATATGAAAAATATGAATCTTACATGGTTGGTAAATTAGATACTAGGGATAATATTGAAAAGAATATGGTATTGTTGGGTCTAAGTAGAAAGTTATTTACTCATAGTTTACCTTTAATTGTAGCAGAACAATGTTATGAAAAACTTTTAAAAGATGCTAGAAGCCTAGTACAAGATACTAAGATTGCAACAAAAAGAGAAAAAGCATATGCTATGTTAATTAATTTAATTGAAGATTACAATATTAAATTATTATCAACTAAAGTATATTGGGAATCTCCAAAAGACAGAGAAGAATATAAGAAATTCTGGAATAGATATCAAGAAATTTCAAAATTAAAGGAAACAGATTTTATTGAATACATTAAACAAAAGGAAATATTATTCATAAAAAATGATATGAAAAAATTAGATAAAGGTAAAACAGATTATACAAAACTTTTAAAATATTTTAAAAGAAAGTTAGTAGATTATGGTGCAATAAGAGAAATTAAAAATTCATATAAATCAGAAGGAAAATATATTAAAGTTAAGGAAGTAGTATAAATGTTTGAAGTTGTTTATAAAGACATTGCAGAAAAAGAAGAATATATAAATACAATAAAAAAAGTATTAGAGCAATGTTTTAAAGAAGAAAAAATTGAAAACTCAAAATTATATGTAACAATTACATTAACAGATGGGGAAAATATAAGAGAAATAAACAAGGAATATAGAAATATAGATAAAGCAACAGATGTTCTTTCTTTTCCTATGTTTGAAAAGGACGAGTTAGTACAAAAGATAAAAGAAAAATCATTTGAACATGAAGATGTATTAGGAGATATAGTTATTTCAATACCAAAAGTTGAAGAACAAGCTAAGGAATATGGACATAGTTTTGAAAGAGAATTAAGTTATATGGTGGTTCATGGATTTTATCATTTAATGGGATATGATCATATTAAAGAAGAAGATAAAAAAGAAATGAGACCGAAAGAAGAAAAAATTTTAAACGATCTAAAGATTATAAGAAAATAAAGGAGGAACTATGGAAAAAGGTAGAACGAAAGTATTGATTGTATTATTAATAATAGTAATTATTGCAGCAGGAGGAACTTTGGCTTATAAATTGGTAAAGGATAAAAATAAAACACAAGAAGTAACAGGAGAAGAAAATGAAACTCCAATAATAATGAAAGAAGAAAAGAAAATTAAAATTTTTAGTGGAAATGATAGACCAATTGCTGTTATGATTGACAATCATAGTGATGCGTGGCCACAAGCAGGATTACAAGATGCTTATATGGTATATGAAATTATTGTTGAAGGCGGAGAAACTAGATTGATGGCATTATTCAAAGGTGCTGATGTTGATAAAATAGGACCAGTTAGAAGTGCAAGACATTATTTTATTGATTATGCAATGGAAAATGATGCAATATATACACATTTTGGACAGAGCCCTCAAGCTGCTAGTGATATAAAAAAATACAATATTAATGATATTAATGGTATAGCTGAAGATGGAACTACTTTTTGGAGAGTAAAAGATAAAGCTGCACCACATAATGCAGTTACAAGTACAAAAAAATTATTAGAATCAGCACAAAGTAAAAAATATAAAACAACATCAACAAAAGAAAGCGTATTAAAATATACAACAGATGAAGTGAATTTAGAAAATGGTCAAGGAGCTGTTAGTGTGACAATTCCACATTCAAATTTACAAACTGTAAAATATGTTTATAATGAAGAAAGCAAAGTTTATGAAAGATATGCTAGAAAAAAAGAACAAAAAGATTGGACAACAGGAAAAACAGTTACAACTAAAAATATCATAATTACTTTTTGCGATAACTACACATTAACTGATAGTGAAAATAAAGGTAGACAAGGTTTAAAAAATATTGGAACTTTTGATGGATATTATATTACAAATGGTAAAGCAATTAAAATAAAATGTATTAAAAATTCTAGAGAAGAAAAGACAATATATCAAGATTTAGATGGAAATATAATAAATGTAAATGATGGAAATACTTTTGTTAATATTTGTCCAATAAATAGTGATGTTATTTTAGAAGCTCCAGAGACAACTGACACAAATAATACTTAAAAAGGAGAAATAAAATGAATGTTTATGATACAGCTAATAAATTAGCAGGAGAAATAAAACAATCAGAAGAATATATGAATTATAAAATGGCTAAACAAGCATTAAGTTTAAATTCTAAATTGAAAGAACAGCTACAAGAATTTGAAAAAATAAGATATGAAGTACAAGTTGAATTAATGCAAACTGGAAAAAATAATGAAGAAAAATATAAAAAAATGCAAGATTCATATTCTGAACTTATACAAGATGCAGAGGCAAAAAGGTTTTTTGAGGCAGAAACAAAATTTAATATTCTTATAGCAGATGTCAATAAGATAATTGGAGAAGCAATAAGTGACGTAATATAATAAAAAATAGGATTGTATATAAATAACTTTTTAAATATTAATGTTTAAAGAGTGTGATAAATATGGAATTTATAATTATAGCAATAATAGCTGTTATATTAAGCGTAATTTTAGGAATTTTATTTGGTTATAATTTAAAAAAAGTGAAAAAAATAACTGAAAATAAGGAATTGGATGAAAAGATAAAAAAGTATCCTAATAATATAGAAATTTGTAAAAGTTTTTTAAAAAAATTAAATAATGAAAAAGTGAAAGTTGAAGAAAACAGCGATAATGAAGCTAGTTTATATATTGCAGTAACAAATAAAATATTGATTGCAAATATATCTAATACTTATACTAGGATACAAACAATAGCACATGAATGTTTACATTCAGTGCAAAACAGAAAGATATTAATGTTTAATTTTATATTTTCTAATATATACATATTATACTATATAACAATATGTGTGCTAGCGATTTTTAAGATATTACCAAATAAACTAGTGTTTTTAAGCATATATTTATTACTTAGTTTGGTATATTACATGGTAAGAATTTATTTAGAAAATGATGCTATGATAAATGCTAAATATTTAGCAAAAGAATATATGGAAGAGATTAAAATATCTTCAAAAGAAGAAATTAATAAAATTGTAAAAGAATTTGGAAAAATAAACGATATAGGAATTAGATGTGTTAATTATAAATTTTTCCTGAATATTATAGTAAAATTATTAATATTTTTAGGAATATGTATAGTAAGATAGAAAAAAAGTAGAGTTTGTAACTCTACTTTTATTTGTGGTTTAATAATAAATTTAGTATTTCTGGATAAATAGATTTTGCGTTTTTATTCCAATTATCAACAATTCTTTTGGCTCTTTCTCTAGAACCAGCAAAAGTTTTAACTTCAAAGATTGTTTCACTATTTTCTACAATTTTACATTTTATTGTGTAATTATTTTCATCTTTAGGAATGAATTCAGCAATAATAGAAGATTCTTCTTCAATTGATGCAAATTCTTTCTTGAAAATATTATCTGCCTTTAATTTCATTATTCCTGGTAATACATCTTTTGTAAGAATATATGCAGTTTTTCCTTCAGAAGTAATTCTTATAAATTGTTCTTCTTCTTTTGTGTGTATACCTACTAACTTTGAATCAATTAAATCTGTTAAAATTTGTTTAAAATAGAAGTAATTAATGTTATTAATGGAAGTGATTATTTTAAACAAATCATCTTGTCTAATGTCATTATCAATTAGATTTAATATATATAAAATAAGAACCTTATTTTCAGCCAAAGCAGTAGCATTATCTGAATTTGAACTCATAAATAGCACTCCTTACTTTGTTTTGTTTTTGGCATTATATCATATTTTACAAAAAAAGTAAAATAATTGGAAAAAATATTTTAAAATAACTTAAATAGTGATATAATATTTGAGCAAGAAATAAATTAATAATATATTTTTAAGAAAGGAAGTTATAATTTATGAAAAAAGGAAAAGTCGTTTTAGTAGGAACAGGTTTTGTTGGAATGAGTATGGCATATTCTATGCTTAATAAAGGAGGAGTTAATGAACTTATTTTAATTGATATTGATAAAGATAAAACTATAGGAGAAGAAATGGATTTATCACATGGACTACCATTTGCACCACAAAAAATGGTAATAAAAGCTGGAGATTATTCTGATTGCAAAGATGCACAAGTAGTAGTAATAACTGCTGGAATTGCACAAAAACCAGGACAAACAAGATTAGAATTAGCAGAAGTTAATACAAAAATAATGAAGCAAATTACAGAAAGCATAATGAAGAGTGGATTTGATGGTATTATTATAGTAGCAAGTAATCCAGTGGATTTAATGACATATGTTGTTGCAGAAGTATCAGGACTTCCTAAAAATAGAGTAATAGGTTCAGGAACAGTTTTAGATACTGCAAGACTTCGTTATTTAATGGCAGATTATTTAAAAATATCAAGTAAAAATATTCATGCTTATATTATGGGAGAACATGGAGACTCTTCATTTGTTCCATGGGATCATGCATATGTTGGATGTAAAAAAGTAAAAGATGTTATGAAAGATAATAATCATCCTATGGAAGATTTGGAAAAAATTCATAAAGGAGTAGTTGATGCAGCTTATGAGATAATCGAAAAGAAAAAGGCTACTTATTATGGAATAGGAATGGCATTAAGCAGATTAGTAAAAGCGGTTTTAGACAATGAAAATTCTATTTTAACAGTATCAACTTATTTGAAAGATGGACAATATGGACAAGATGATATTTATATTGGTGTTCCTGCGATTATTAATAGTAATGGAGTAAGAGAATTAGTAGAATTGAATTTAAACGAAACAGAACAAGCTAAATTAAATAATAGTTGCAAATTAATAAAAGAAATGAGAGAACGATCAATAGAAAAAATTATAAAGGGATAAAAGAAGATGATTGTCATCTTCTTTTTTATGCAATTAGTGTTGGTTAATATATCAGCAATGTTACAGGGGGGAATAATGAAAGATATATTTAAAGTAGCGATGTTACAAATGGAGAGAAGTAGTGATATAAATAATAATATTAAAAAAGGAATAAAATTTTGTAAGAATGCAAAATTGATGGGAGCGGATATTGCTGTATTTCCAGAAATGTGGAGCAACGGATATGAAATATTATTTAGAGGTCTTTTAAAAAATCAAAAGGATTTAGATATGAATAAAGTAAAAAGATGGCAAGATGAGGCAATAGATGATTCTAGTGAATATATAACAACATTTATTGATCTTGCAAAACAATTAGAAATAGCAATAGCAATAACATATTTGGAAAAAAATGATAAAGGGAAACCTAAAAATACAGTAATGATAATAGATAGAAAAGGAAATGTTATATTAAAATATTCCAAAGTACATACAGTGGATTTTAAAACAGAATTTTTTACAGAACCAGGAACAGAATTTAAAACTGCAATATTAGATTATGGCGAAGGTAAAGTGAATTTAGGAACAATGATATGCTATGATAGAGAATTTCCAGAAAGCGCAAGAATATTAATGATAAAGGGTGCTGAAATAATAATAGTTCCAAATGCATGCCTTATGACAAATATAAGATTAGAACAGTTAAAAGTAAGGGCTTATGAAAATATGCTAGGAATTGTTACTGTTAACTATTCAAATTTAAAAGGTAGATCTTCTGCATATAGCCCTATAGTTAGAGATGTTAACAGAGATGAATGTAATAGTGAAATAATTGTAATGAATGAAAATGAAGGAATATCAATTGCAGAATTTAATTTATCTCAAATTAGAGAATATAGAAGAAGAGAATTTCATGGTGATACATATAGAAAACCATATGCATATAAAGAGCTACTTTCAAATGAAGTACAAGAAATATTTAAAGGTATATTTCTTAAGTTTATGGTTGAAAGAATTATAGAAATGTAGTAAAATAAATAGGAATCAAAGTATTCAACAGGCTCATTTAATTAAAGGAGGACAGCATTTATGGAAAGACATTATGACTGTGAAGCATGCCAAAATAAAAATTGCAATATTTGTCCTGCATGTGGAAGAAATCCATCAATGAGGGACACAACAGACAGTTATAGAAATAGTGTGAAAAATGGTTACTATTCTAGTTCTATAATTGAAAAGAGAGACAAAGATGGAAATTTTATAGGGTATGCGTATAACAAACCTGGAGAATAACAGTCAAAGCTAGATTAGTTTCTAATCTAGCTATTTTTTTCCCAATTTAATAATAAATACATATTATCTATATATGTTAAATGATAGTGATAAAGAGATAGAGTGAATAATACTGAAATAATTGTCAACAATTAATAACAAATTCACTGAAAAGGTGTTGACATACGGGAAAAAGCATTGTATAATATATAAGCATGAATTAAGCGATGAAACTAAATGTGGCTACATCTTGCGATTCCGTAAAGGTGGAGGGAACTTTAGTGGAGTATGTCATGGCAAAGACCAGGCGGTAAGTTAAGTTAACTGTGTAAAGCGAAGTAAATCACAGATAACTTGTGCGTTGGAAGACGCATTTATAAATAGCACTTATCCCAGAATCATCATGCATATTTTGGGTTTTTATATAGGTGATATTCAAAACACCAGAGTGCGTTTTAACTTGCCACGGTAATTTTGACAGCTATGCTAGTTGTCACAAACAAAATATAAATTAAAGGAGGGAAAATTACAATGGCAAACACAACAGTAGCAACAAGTGAGAAAATCAGAATAAGACTTAAAGCATATGACCATGTAGTTTTAGATCAGTCTGCTGAAAAAATAGTAGATACTGCTAAGAAAACAGGAGCAAAGGTTTCAGGTCCTATTCCATTACCAACACAAAAAGAAATAGTAACAATTTTACGTTCTCCACACAAATACAAAGATTCAAGAGAACAATTTGAAATGAGAACACATAAAAGAGTTATTGATATTCTTTACCCAACACAAAAAACAGTTGATAGTTTAATGAAATTAGAATTACCAGCTGGTGTTGATATCGAAATCAAATTATAATAATGATTTAAAATTAAATTTCAAAAACTACATATTAATGTAGACAACAAAAAACCAAGCTGATATGCATTAATATAAAAATGAAATCTAAATATCAGCCAATAGTTAGGAGGAAAAAACAATGAATAAAGGAATTATCGGTAAAAAAATCGGTATGACACAAATATTTGATGAAAAAGGAAATGTAATTCCAGTAACAGTTATTGAAACAGCAGGAAATATTGTTTCTCAAATAAAAACTGTTGAAACAGATGGATATAATGCAATTCAATTAGGATATGGAGAAATAAAAGACAAACATATCAATAAACCAGAAGCAGGACATTTTGCAAAAGCTAAAATAGCTAATAAAAAACATTTAAGAGAATTTAGATTAGATGATATATCTTCTTATAAAATAGGAGACGAAGTAAAAGCAGATATTTTTGCTGCTGGAGAAAAAATTGATGTTCAAGGAACATCAAAAGGAAAAGGATTCCAAGGTGTTATAAAAAGACATGGACAACACAGAGGACCAATGGGACATGGATCTATGTATCATAGAAGACCAGGTTCAATGGGGTCAACATCAACACCAGGTAGAGTATTTAAAGGTAAAAAATTACCAGGACATATGGGAAAAGTTACTGTTACAATACAAAACTTAGATGTTGTAAGAGTTGACATGGATAAAAATGTAATATTAGTTAAAGGTAGTGTTCCAGGACCTAAAGGAGCTATCTTAAAAGTAAAATCAGCTGTAAAGGCTAGTAAATAGAAAGGGAAGGAGGAAATTAGATCATGCCAAAAGTAGACGTATATGATATTAAAGGTAAAAAAGTAAGTGATATAGAATTAGCAGATAGCGTATTTGGAATTGAACCAAATGAAAACATAGTACATGCAGTACTTGTTAATTATTTAGCTAATCAAAGACAAGGTACACAAAGTACAAAAACAAGAGCAGAAGTTCGTGGTGGTGGAAAAAAACCATGGAGACAAAAAGGAACTGGTAGAGCAAGACAAGGTTCAATCAGAGCTCCACAATGGATAAAAGGTGGTATTGCTTTAGGACCAAAACCTCGTTCATACAAATATACAGTTAATAAGAAGGAAAAGAGACTTGCTATTAAGTCAGTATTAAGTTCTAAAGTAATAGAAAAAGAATTAACAGTAGTTGATAAATTAGAATTAAAAGAAATTAAAACAAAATCAATGGTAAAAGCTTTAACAGCATTAAAAGTAGAAGGAAAAACATTAATCATTGTTCCAGAGAAAAATACAAATGTTGTAATGTCAGCAAGAAACATTGAAGGAGTTAAAACAATTACAGCTAATAACATTAATGTATTTGATTTATTAAAATATAATAATCTAATTTTACCAGTTGATACTGTTAAAAAATTAGAGGAGGTGTACGCGTAATGTTACCAGAAGAAATTATAATTGCACCAGTTGTTACAGAAAAAAGTAACGACGAATTACAAGAAGGTAAATACACTTTCAAAGTAAATAAAAAAGCAACAAAAGTTGAAATAGCTAAAGCTGTTGAAAAACTTTTCGAAGTAAAAGTATTAAAAGTAAATACAATGAAAGTAAATGGAAAGAAGAAAAGAGTAGGATATCATACAGGTAAAACTTCAGATTGGAAAAAAGCGATTGTTACAATCGATACAAACCCAGAAGAAAAAACTTATCTTGCAAAAGGCGGAAAGCAAACTAAGATATCTAAAAAATATAAAGATTCTATTGATGAATTTATGGGAGCTTAAAAATCAAGTGCTATATGATTTTTTAGCAATAAATATATAAAATATCGGGAAAGAACCCGGAGAATAAATAAAAAGGAGAGAAAAGAAAATGGCAATGAAACATTTTAAACCATACACACCATCAAGAAGAAATATGACAGTTTCAGACTTCTCAGAAGTTACAAAGAAAACTCCTGAAAAATCTTTACTTGCTAAGAAAAGAAAAAATGCAGGTAGAAACTCATATGGTAGAATTACAGTAAGACATCAAGGTGGTGGAAATAGACAAAAATATAGAATAGTAGATTTTAAAAGAGATAAAGACAATATGGAAGCAACTGTAATTGGTATCGAATATGATCCAAATAGAAGTGCTAATATTGCATTAATTCAATATGAAGATGGAGAAAAAGCATATATATTAGCTCCACAAGGATTAAAAGATGGAGACAAAGTAATATCAGGAGAAAGCGTTGATATAAAACCAGGTAACTGTATGCCAATCAACAGTATTCCAGTAGGTACTTTAATTCATAATATAGAATTAAATCCAAAACAAGGTGGAAAATTAGTTAAAGCAGCAGGACAAAGTGCTCAATTAATGGCTAAAGAAGGAAAATATGCTCACGTAAGACTTCCATCAGGAGAAATGAGACTAGTTTTAGCAAAATGTAGAGCTACTATCGGAGTAATTGGAAATAGCGAACATGAAAATGTTAAAATTGGTAAAGCTGGTAGAAAAAGACATATGGGAATCAGACCAACAGTTAGAGGATCTGTTATGAACCCAGTAGATCACCCACATGGTGGTGGTGAAGGTAGAGCACCAGTAGGACACGCAGGACCAATGACACCTTGGGGTAAACCAGCTCTTGGATATAAGACAAGAAATAAAAAGAAATTATCTAATAAATTTATTGTAAAGAGAAGAAACAGTAAATAGGAAGGAGGACATTTTAATATGTCAAGATCAAGCAAGAAGAAACCATTTGTAGAAGAAAAATTATTAAAAAGAGTAGAAGCTATGAATGAAACAGGAAAAAAAGAAGTTTTAAAAACATGGTCAAGAGCTTCAACAATATATCCACAAATGGTTGGTCATACAATTGCTGTACATGATGGAAGAAAACATGTTCCAATCTATATAGCAGAAGAAATGATAGGTCATAAATTAGGTGAATTTGCTCCTACAAGAACATACAAAGGTCATGCAGGAGAAAAGACAACTAAGGTTAATAATTAACAACTAAGAAATTAGTTAAGGAGGGAAAATAAAGTGCAAGAGCAAGAAACAGTAGTAAAAAACGAAGCGAAAGCAACTCTTAAATTTGCAAGAATTTCAAGTAGAAAAGTAAAAATAGTAGCAGATTTAATTAGAGGAAAAGATGTTGATGAAGCTTTAGCAATCGTGAAATTTACACCAAAAGCATCATCAGAAATAATTGAAAAATTATTAAAATCAGCTATAGCAAATGCTGAAAATAATCATGATATGAAACATGAAAATTTATATGTTGCTGAAATCTATGCTAACCAAGGTCCAACTTTAAAGAGAATAAGACCAGCTGCAAAAGGTTCAGCAGTAAGAATTAGAAAAAGAACAAGTCATATAACAATAGTTTTAAAAGAAAAGGAGGCATAATAAAACCATGGGACAAAAAGTACATCCAACAGGTGTAAGAGTTGGGATAATTAAAGATTGGAATTCTAAATGGTATGCAAATTCTAATGATTTTGCAGATTACTTAGTAGAAGACCAAAAAATCCGTAAGTTTTTAAAGAAAAAATTATATCTTGCTGGAATTTCTAAAATAGAGATAGAAAGAACAGCAAAAGCAATAAAAGTAAACTTATATACTGCTAAGCCAGGAATTGTTATTGGAAAAGGTGGAGCAGGAGTAGAAAGCGTAAAAGCTGAGCTTACAAAATTAATAGGAAAAGATGTTAATTTAAACATTGTAGAAGTAAAAAATGTTGATACAGATGCTCAATTAGTAGCAGAAAATATCGCAGGACAATTGGAAAGAAGAATTTCATTCAGAAGAGCTATGAAACAATGTATGCAAAAAACTATGAAATCAGGTGCTTTAGGAATAAAAACTTCAGTATCTGGAAGATTAGGTGGAGCTGACATGGCTAGAACTGAATTTTATAAAGAAGGAAATATACCATTACAAACTTTAAGAGCTGATATTGATTATGGATTTGCAGAAGCAGATACAACATATGGAAAAATCGGTGTAAAAGTTTGGATATATAAAGGAGAAGTTCTTCCAGAAAGACCAGTGGAAGGAGGAGACCAATAATGCCATTAATGCCAAAAAGAACAAAACATAGAAAAATGCAAAAAGGTAGAATGAGAGGAAAAGCAACAAGAGGAAATAAAGTTACAGATGGAGAATATGGAATACAAGCTGTAACAGGTGCTTTAGTTACAGGAAATCAAATTGAAGCAGCCAGAATTGCTATGACTCGTTATATAAAAAGAGGTGGAAAAGTTTGGATTAAAATATTTCCAGACAAACCAATAACTGCAAAACCAATCGGTACTCGTATGGGTAAAGGTAAAGGTGCTCCAGAATATTGGGTAGCAGTAGTAAAACCAGGTAGAGTTATGTTTGAGATATCTGGTGTACCTGAAGAAACTGCAAGAGAAGCCTTAAGACTTGCTATGAACAAACTACCTAACAAAACAAAATTTGTAGCAAGAGAAACAGAAAAGGTAGGTGAAAATGATGAAGATAAATAAAATAAGAGAAATGTCTTCACCAGATTTAGAGAAAGAATTAGGTGAACTAAAAACAGAATTATTTAAATTAAAATTTAGTTTAGCTACCAACGGATTAGATAATCCAATGAAAATAAAAGAAGTAAAAAAAGACATTGCTAAAATAAATACAGTATTAACAGAAAGAAAAATAGCTGAATCTAAAAATGCATAATATAAGAAAACAATTGAAAGGAGAAATCTAAATGGAGGAAAGAAATCTTCGTAAAGTTATGGTTGGAACAGTTCTATCAAATAAGATGGATAAGACAGTTGTAGTAGCTGTTGAAACAAGCGTAAGCCATAAAGTATATGGAAAAACAGTAAAAAGAACATATAAATTAAAAGCTCATGATGAAGAAAATGTTTGCCAAATAGGTGATAAAGTAAAAGTAATGGAAACAAGACCACTTTCTAAAGATAAAAGATGGAGAGTAGTTGAAGTTGTAGAAAAAGCAATCGTTAAATAGGAAAGGAGGAACCATAAATGATCCAACAACAAACAAGATTAAAAGTAGCAGACAATACAGGAGCAAGAGAACTTATGTGTATTAGATGTTTAGGTGGTTCATATAGAAAAACATCTAATATAGGAGATGTAATAGTTGCTTCAGTTAAATCAGCAACACCAGGTGGAGTTGTAAAAAAAGGTGATGTAGTAAAAGCTGTTATTGTAAGATCTAAAAAAGGATTAAGAAGACCAGATGGTTCATATATAAAATTTGATGAAAATGCAGCTGTAATAATTAAAGATGATGGTACACCAAAAGGAACACGTATCTTTGGACCAGTTGCAAGAGAACTAAGAGAAAAGGACTATATGAAAATATTGTCATTAGCACCAGAAGTTCTTTAAGACAAAATATAATAAATATCTTGCATTGCTAAATTTTATCATTAAACCTTTGAGATACACAAAGCATATATCTGATGTCTATGATGAAATTTTCTTAGCAATATATTATTTCTATTTTGTTTTGGTAAATAGAAAATGAAAAAAGGAGGTAAACTCTCAATGAGAATAAAAAAAGGAGACAATGTACAAGTTTTATCAGGAAACGATAAAGGTAAAACAGGAGAAGTTCTAGAAGTTATACCAAAGCTTGACAAAGTCGTTGTTAAAGGCATAAACATTAGAAAAAAACATGTTAAAGCTAGAAAACAAGGAGAGGAAAGCGGAATTATATCAGTAGAATGTAGTATACCAGCTGCAAAAGTAAATGTAGTATGTCCTAAATGTGGAAAAACTACAAAAGTTGGATATAGTGTAGAAAAAGATGAAAAAGTTCGTATTTGTAAAAAATGCGGAGCAAAATTAAAATAAGAAAGGAGGATTAATAAAAAATGGAAAAATTAAGAGAGCAATATGAAAAAGAAGTAATCCCAGCATTAATGAAAAAATTTGAATATAAATCAGTTATGCAAGTTCCAAAACTTGACAAAGTAGTTATTAATATAGGATTAGGTGATTTAAAAGAAAATCCTAAAGCTTTAGAAAATGCAATGAATGATTTAACAATTATCACAGGTCAAAGACCAGTAGTAACAAAAGCTAAAAAATCAATTGCAGCATTTAAATTAAGAGAAGGTGCAAACATTGGATGTAAAGTAACATTAAGATCAGACAAAATGTATGATTTTGTTTACAAATTATTCAATGTAGCATTACCAAGAGTAAGAGATTTTAGAGGAGTTTCAAAAGATTCTTTTGATGGAAGAGGAAATTATTCTATGGGAATAAAAGAACAATTAATATTCCCTGAAATTGAATATGATAAAGTAGATAAATTAAGAGGTATGGACATCATATTTGTAACAACAGCTGAAAAAGATGAAGAAGCTAGAGAATTATTAAAACTTTTAGGAATGCCTTTTAAAAATTAATTAGTCAAAGGAAAGGAGTAAAACTATGGCTAAAAAGTCAATGAAAATAAAACAAGCTAGACCACAAAAATATAAAACAAGAGAATACAACAGATGTAAACTATGTGGTAGACCACATGCTTATATAAGAAAATATGGAATATGCCGTGTATGTTTTAGAGAATTAGCTCATAAGGGAGAAATTCCAGGAGTTAAAAAAGCTAGCTGGTAATAAAATCGATAAAAACATAGATAGAAAAAAAGAAAAGGAGGTAAGTAATTAATGAACATTACAGATCCAATAGCAGATATGTTAACAAGAATTAGAAATGCAAATAGTTCAAAACATAAAACAGTTGATATTCCAGCTTCTAATATGAAATTAGGAATTGCTGAAATATTATTTAAAGAAGGATATATAAAATCTTTTGAAGAAATAAAAGATGATGCACAAGGAATCATAAGAATTACTTTAAAATATGATGAAAAAGGAACAAGAGTAATTGATGGTTTAAAAAGAATTAGTAAACCAGGATTAAGAGTATATGCATCTAAAGAAGAATTACCAAAAGTATTAAATGGATTAGGAATTGCTATTATTTCTACTTCAAAAGGATTAAAAACAGATAAAGAAGCAAGAGAGTTAGGAATTGGCGGAGAAGTATTAGCATATGTTTGGTAATTAAAGTAGTTGTTAAAAAGCAAGTTACGGAAAATTATGCAACTAAATAAACAGCAAAGTTGCAATCATAAAAGAAGGAGGGAAAACTAACATGTCAAGAATAGGAAATAAACCTATTACAGTACCAGAAGGTGTTGAAGTTAAAATAGATGGAAAACATATTACTGTAAAAGGACCAAAAGGTACATTAGAAAGAGAAATACATAGAAATATTTCTTTAGAAATGGATGGAAATATAATTAAAGTTACAAGAAAAAATGATGAGGCAGAAAATAGAAGTTTACATGGTTTAACAAGAACTTTAATTAATAACATGATAACAGGTGTAACTCATGAATATAGTAAAGAATTACAAATTAATGGAGTTGGATACAGAGTTGCAAAACAAGGAAATAATTTAAATTTAACATTAGGATATTCACATCCAGTAATTTTTGAAGCACCTGCTGGAATCACTTTTGATGTTCCAAACCCTAATACAATTATAGTAAAAGGAATTGATAAAGAATTAGTAGGTCAAACAGCAGCAGTTATAAGAACAAAAAGACCACCAGAAGTATATAGAGGTAAAGGTATTAAATATGCTGATGAAGTTATTAGACGTAAAGAAGGTAAAACTGGTAAATAGATAAATAATTGATATTATTTAAATTTATAAACTATAATCTAAATTGAAATCAGAAACTTTATAAATTGAATTCTAAAAATTTAATTTATAGAAAGGAGTAAAAAATGGTTAAAAAGACAGATAGAAAAATGGAAAGAAGAAGAAGACACATTAGAGTTAGAAGAAAAGTATCTGGAACAGCTGAAAGACCAAGATTATGTGTATATAGAAGTAATGCAAATATATATGCACAAATCATTGATGATGTTGCAGGAAATACTTTAGTGCAAGCTTCAACATTAGATAAAGAAATAAAAATAAAACATGCCAATAAAGAAGCTGCTAAAGAATTAGGAACATTAATAGCAAAAAGAGCAGCAGATAAAAAGATAAAAACAGTAGTTTTTGATCGTGGTGGATATATTTATCATGGTGTTGTAAAAGAATTAGCAGAAGCTGCAAGAGAAGGCGGTTTAGAATTCTAATGACAACATAAGTTATTACTTGAAATATGGATTACATAAATAGATACAAATTAAAAGTAAGGAGGAAAAACTAAAACCTATGGAAGAAAAAAATGAATTAAAAGAAAAAGTTGTTGCTATCAATAGAGTTGCTAAAGTTGTTAAAGGTGGTAGAACTTTTAGATTTAGTGCAGTTGTAGTTGTTGGTGACGAAAATGGTCATGTTGGTGTTGGAAATGGTAAAGCAGCTGAAGTTCCAGATGCTATAAAAAAGGCAATACAAGAAGCTAAAAAGAATTTAGTAGAAGTTCCAATTGTTGAAACTACAGTACCACATGAATATGTTGGAACTTTTGGTAGTGCAAAAGTAATGTTAAAACCAGCAGTAATAGGTACTGGAGTTATCGCAGGAGGAAGCGTTAGACCAGTATTAGAATTAGCAGGATATAAAAACATCAGAACAAAGGTAATTGGAACAAACAATCCAAGAAACGTTGTTTATGCTACAATTGAAGGATTAAAATCAATGCAAACAATTGAATCAGTAGCTAAAAAAAGAGGTAAAAAAGTAGAAGAAATTTTATAATTTGAAAAGGGGACTTATAACCCGGTTATTAATTGAAGGAGGTGCAAGGCATAAATGAAACTAGACGAATTAAAACCAGCTGCAAAAAAAGTAAAAAGAAATAGAGTAGGTCGTGGTATGGCTTCTGGAAACGGAAAAACTTCAGGAAGAGGTCATAAAGGACAAAAAGCAAGAAGTGGTGGAGGAGTTAGAAGAGGATTCGAAGGTGGTCAAACACCATTATATAGAAGATTACCAAAAAGAGGATTCACTAATATTCATGCCAACACATATACAGAAGTAACATTTAAAATGTTAAATAAAGTAAAAAATACAGATGTTACAGCTGAAAGCTTATTAGAAGAAGGAATTATTGGAAAAATCAATGATGGAATTGTAATATTAGCAACAGGTAAATTAGAGAAAAAATTAAACATTAAAGCTAAAAGATTCACAGCAAAAGCAAAAGAACAAATTGAAGCTTTAGGTGGAAAGGCTGAGGTGATTTAATTGTTTAAAACAATAAAAAATGCATTAAAAACACCTGATGTTAGAAAAAGATTATTATATACATTATTGTTAATAGTGGTATTTAGATTAGGATGTTATATCACTGTTCCAGGAGTTAACAGTGTAGCACTAAATGAAGCTATGCAAAATACAACAGGAATAGCAGGACTAATTGATATGATTTCAGGAGGAGCGTTTTCTAGATTTTCTCTTTTTGCAATGTCAATCAGTCCATATATAACAGCTTCTATTGTCATTCAATTATTAGGAATGATTATTCCATCTTTAGAAAAATTAACTAAAGAAGGTGGAGAAGAAGGTAGAAAGAAAATAAATAGATATACAAAGATGTTAACAATAGTATTAGCTTTAGTTGAAGGAATTGGTATTTATTTATCATATAAATCAGCTGGAATATTTGTAGACAATAGCTTTTTAACAGGATTATTAGTTGTAACAGGATTAGTTGCAGGAACATCAATGTTAATGTGGTTAGGAGAACAAATAACAGCAAAAGGAATTGGAAATGGAATATCATTGTTAATTTTTATTGGTATTATATCTAGATTACCAAGTGGAATAACAACTTTATGGAATTTAATTATGACTGATTCTGGATTTAGTACAATCGGATTATTAACAGCAATAGCAATTGTTGTTGGAGCAATTCTATTAGTAGCAGGAGTTGTGTTTGTACAACAAGCTGAAAGAAGAGTTCCAGTACAATATTCTAAAAAAGTAGTAGGAAGAAAAATGGTTGGAGCACAAAGTACACATATTCCGCTAAAACTTGCTATGGCAGGTGTTATGCCAGTAATTTTTGCTTCATCTTTCATGACATTCCCAGCTATGATAATTCAAATTTTTGTACAAGATATAGCAAATCAAACAGGATTTTTAGCAGGACTATATAAATTTTCAATTGCTACATCAACATCAAATGTGGAAATTGGATATTCAATAGCTAATGCATTAGTTTATTTACTATTAATTATAGGATTTACATTTTTCTATACTTATGCTACATTTAATCCAGCAGAAGTATCAAATAATATTAAGAAAAATGGTGGATTCATTCCTGGAATAAGAGCAGGAAAACCAACAACAGAATATTTATCATCAATAATATCAAAACTTACATGGTTTGGTGGATTTTTCTTAGCATTAATAGCTATTTTACCAATGTTATTAAGATTTACAAATCTAAATATAGCATTTGGTGGTACATCAATATTAATTGTTGTAGGTGTTGCATTAGAAACTGTTCAACAATTAGAATCACAATTGGCAATGAGACATTATAAAGGATTTTTAGAATAATATAAAAACAAAAAGAGGAAAGGCAAGAAAGTAAATTTGCCTTTCCAAATTGCTTTTTATATATTTAGTAATTTTTATCATGTTTATTAAATAAAAGTAAATATGATAAAGATTATTGCAAAATAATAAAAATAATCTTAAAATAAATAAAGAGGAAGTGTTTTATATGATAATTATAATGTTAGGTGCACAAGGGACAGGAAAAGGAACTGTTGCAGGTTTAATAAGTGAAAAAACAAAATGGCCACAAATTTCAACAGGAGATATTTTTAGAAAGAATATAAGTGAAAAAACAGAGTTAGGGATAGAAGCAGATAAATATATATCACAGGGAAATTTAGTACCAGATGAAATAACAGTTCCTATGGTAGCAAATAGATTAAAACAAGAAGATGCTAAAGAAGGAGCGATTTTAGATGGATTTCCAAGAACAATAGAACAAGCAGAAAAATTAGATGAAATTTTAAGTGGGTTAGGAAAAAAAGTTGATTTAGTAATAAATTTAGTAACACCAAAAGAAGAGATAATAGATAGAATGTTAACTAGAAGAGTTTGTACAAATCAAGAATGTAAAGCTACTTATAATACAAAATTACATCCACCAAAAGTAGAAGGAATATGTGATAAATGTGGATCACCTTTAAAACAAAGAGATGATGATTCTAATCCAGAAGCAATTAAAAGAAGATTAGAAATATATGAAGAAAAAACAGCTCCATTAGTTGAATATTATCAAGAAAAAGGCGTACTAAAGACAGAAACTGTAAGTATTTCAATTAATAGAATGGGAAAAGATGTAGCAGAAGAAGTTGTTGAATCATTTAAAAATAAGTAACAGAAAAGGGAGACGATAAAATTGGTAACAATCAAATCAAAAAAAGAAGTTGAATGTATGAAAGAAGCATGCAAAGTAGTTGCTATATTATATGATAAATTAGAAAAAGAAATAAAAGTAGGAATGTCAACATGGGAAGTTGACCAAATAGCTGAAAAAATAATAAGAAGTTTAGGTGCTATTCCAGCAGAAAAAGGATATGATGTTGGAATAAGAGGAATTCCACCATATCCAGCTTCTATATGTATTTCTATAAATGATGAAGTTATTCATGGTGTTCCATCAAAACATAAAATTATAAAAGATGGTGATATTGTAAGTGTTGATACAGTAGCATTAAAAAAAGGATTTAATGGAGATGCAGCAAGAACTTTCATGATAGGAAATGTATCAAAAGAAGCCAAAAGATTGGTAGATGTAACAAAGCAGGCATTTTTTGAAGGAATAAAATATGCTAAACCAGGATATAGAATTGGAGATGTTTGCCATGCAATAGGAGAATACGTACATTCACAAGGATATTCAGTTGTAAGAGAATTTCAAGGACATGGAATTGGTAGAGAAATGCATGAAGATCCAGGTATTCCTAACTATGGAAAAGCAGGAAAAGGAATTAGATTAGAACCAGGAATGACATTAGCAATAGAACCAATGGTAATTCAAGGAAAACCTAATATTTTAGAATTGGATGATGGATGGACAATTATAACAGAAGATGGAAGTTTAGCAGCTCATTATGAAAATACAATATTAATTACAGAAAAAGAGCCAGAAATATTGACAATACTTTAAGGATGATGTATAATATAATAGTTATTATGCACAATAGCCAAATTGTGTGGCAAAATATAGAAAACTCTTTAATAGGAGGGGAATGAATTGGCAAAAGAAGATGTTATAGAGGTAGAAGGAACAGTAGTGGAAGCACTACCAAATACTAATTTTAAAGTAGAACTTGAAAATGGACATCAAATATTAGCTCATATATCAGGTAAATTAAGAATGAACTATATAAAAATATTACCTGGAGATAAAGTAAAAGTAGAACTTTCACCTTATGATTTGACAAGAGGTAGAATTACATGGAGAGCTAAATAAAAAGATTTAACTAATAAAAAATTAACCCAAATATATTATTAAAAAGCAAGCCAAGGAGGTGCAAATAAATGAAAGTAAGACCATCAGTAAAACCAATGTGTGACAAATGCAAAGTAATAAAAAGAAAAGGTGTAATTAGAGTTATTTGTGAAAACCCTAAACACAAACAAAGACAAGGTTAATCCTTATATTCGTTAATAACACAAATGAGGTAGCGGCTGTGACTCCTTATTTTAGGAGGTACATATCGAATTTGTGTTTATATATATGTCTTAGAGAACTTAAAGAGGCTAGAGTAAACGCTAGTGCATTTCACCTTTGAGTATTTTTAGGACAAACAAAACAAAAAATTTGGAGGTGCAAAAAAATATGGCTCGTATAGCAGGAGTAGATTTACCTAAAGAAAAAAGAGTAGAAATAGGACTTACATATATTTATGGAATAGGAGTAGCAAGTTCTAGAAAAATTCTTGAAAAAGCTGGTATAAATCCAGATACTAGAATTAAAGATTTAACAGATGACCAAGTAAATGATATTAGAAAAGTTATTGATGAATCTTATACAGTTGAAGGAGACTTAAGAAGAGAAGTAGCATTAAACATAAAGAGACTTACAGAAATAGGATGCTACAGAGGATTAAGACATAGAAAAGGATTACCAGTAAGAGGTCAAAGAACAAAAACTAATGCTAGAACTAGAAAAGGTCCTAGAAAATTAGTTAGTAAAAGCAAAAAATAATAAAAATTAATCATAAATATTAATTGATTAATCTTAAATAAAGAGTATAAAATCTTTGTAGAGGAGGAAAAAGCAAAATGGCTAAAAATGTAACAACAAAAAAAGTAGCTAGAAGAAATAGAAAAAACATTGAAAAAGGTGCAGCACATATTCACTCTAGTTTTAACAATACAATAGTTACAATTACAGATACACAAGGAAATGCAATATCATGGGGAAGTGCTGGAGAATTAGGATATAAAGGTTCTAGAAAAAGCACACCATTTGCAGCAGGTCAAGTTGCAGAAACAGCTGCTAAAGCTGCTATGGAACATGGATTAAAATCTGTTGAAGTATTTGTTAAAGGACCAGGTTCAGGAAGAGAAGCAGCAATTAGAGCACTTCAAACAGCTGGTTTAGAAATAAGTGCTATCAAAGATGTAACACCAATACCACATAATGGTTGTAGACCACCAAAAAGAAGAAGAGTATAATTTGAAATGAATGATAAAGCAAAATTAAAAGGGAAATTATTAATTAGAAAATGAGTAGATTAAATAGACTAAATTAAGATATCCCTTGTCATTAGTAGAAAGGAGTATAAAGATGGCAAGATATAAAGATGAACAATGTCGTAGATGCCGTAGAGAAGGACAAAAATTGTTCTTAAAAGGTGAAAGATGTTATTCTGATAAATGTAGTATTTCAAGAAGAAATTATGCACCAGGACAACATGGACAAAAAAGAGCAAAACTTTCTGAATACGGAACTCAATTAAGAGAAAAACAAAAAACAAAAGCATATTATGGAGTGGGAGAAAAACAATTTAGAAAATACTTTGAAATGGCTTCTAATAAAAAAGGTGTAACAGGTGAAAACTTATTACAAATTTTAGAAAGCAGATTAGATAATGTAGTATATAGATTAGGATTTGGAACATCTAGAGCTCAAGCAAGACAATTTGTAAACCATGCACAATTTGAAGTAAATGGTAAAAGAGTAGATATTCCATCATACTTAGTAAAACCAGGAGATATTATCACTGTTAGAGAAAGTAAAAAAGATAACAGTACTATTAAAGTAAATGTGGAAGAATCTGCTAAAAGACCAATTCCAGCATGGCTTGAAAAAGATAGTGAAAAATTAAGTGGTAAAGTAATTAGATTAGCATCTAGAGAAGATGTTGATATTCCAATTGAAGAGCATTTAATAGTAGAGCTTTACTCAAAATAATAGTTAAAAATAATATGAAAGGTTTAGTCAAAACCTTACAATTTTACTTAAGGAACCTATATAGTTTAAAGAGTTTGAGATATATTCTCGAATATTAGGAGGTAAAAATGATTGAATTTGAAAAGCCAAATATTGAATGTCTAGAGGTTGATGATGAAAACAACTACGCAAAATTTGTATGTGAACCATTAGAAAGAGGATATGGAGTAACAATAGGAAATTCACTAAGAAGAATTTTGCTTTCATCACTTCCAGGTTGTAGTATTACAAGTGTAAAAATAGATGGAGTATTACATGAATTTTCAGGTATACCAAATGTTGTAGAAGATGTACCAGAAATAATTGTTAACTTGAAAAATGTAAGATTAAAATTTGAAGAAAATGAAGAAAAGATTTTAAGAATTGATTTCAAAGGAGAAGGCGAAGTTACAGCAGCTGACATAATAACAGATGGAACAGTTGAAATATTAAATCCAGAATTACATATAGCTACAGTTTCTGAAGGTGGAAATCTAAAAATAGAAATGACAGCTGATAGAGGTAGAGGATATAACTCATCTGAAAAAAATAAAAAACCAAACCAAGATATATCAGTTCTTCCAATTGATTCTATTTATACACCTGTAAAAAAAGTAAATTATCAAGTTGAAAACACAAGAGTTGGACAAATGGTTGATTATGATAAATTGATAATTGAAGTATGGACAGATGGAAGCTTAAAGGCACATGAAGCATTAAGTTTGGCAGCAAAAGTAATGACAGGACATTTAGAATTATTTATAGATTTATCAGAAGCTACAAAAAATACACAAGTTATGATAGAAAAAGAAGAATCTAAAAAAGAAAAAGTTTTAGAAATGTCAATTGAGGAATTGGAACTATCTGTAAGATCATTTAACTGTTTAAAAAGAGCAGGTATTGCTACAGTTGAAGATTTAACAAATAAATCAGAAACAGATATGATGAAAGTAAGAAATTTAGGTAAAAAATCATTTGATGAAGTAACAGCAAAATTACATTCATTAGGATTAGATTTTGCCAAGGAAGAAGAGTAAAAATAGTTAAAGGAAGGTGAAATAAATTGGCTACTAATAGAAAATTAGGAAGAACAACAGACATAAGAATGGCAATGTTAAAAACTTTAACAACAGATCTTATTATGCATGGAAAAGTTGAAACAACATTAGCTAGAGCTAAAGAAGTAAAATCAATAGCTGATAGCATAATAGCACTTGCTATTAAAGAAAAAGATAACTTTGAAATGGTAGATGTTAAAGTTGTAAAAGCTAAATTAGATTCAAAAGGTAATAAAGAAACTGAATTAGTAAAAAGCAAAAATGGTAAAGAATATCTAAAAGTAGTAAAAGAAGAAACTACAGAAAAAAGACAAAAAGACATGCCAACAAGATTAAATGCTAGAAGAAAAATGATGAGAAAATTAAATAAAGTTAAAGATAGTGAAGGTAATAATGTAGATTTACCATCAAAATTATTTAATGAAATAGCTCCAAAATATGCTGATAAAAACGTAGGAGGATATACACGTATTATTAAAGCAGGTCCTAGAAGAGGAGACGGAGCAGAAGTTGCAATATTACAACTTATATAATTAAAATGAATATAAATAAAGATAAATAGGGGATTTTTAACTAAATTCTCTATTTTTATTTAAATATGTTTTATAAAATCTAAATTAAGTTTCAGTATTTTTTGTATACAGATGAGGAGAAAATATGGAATATAAAATACAATACTCAAAAATAAAAAATATTTATATACAGATAAAAGAAGGCAAAGTAATAGTAAAGGCACCAAAAAGAGTAACAAGGGAAGAGATAGAAAAAATCTTAAAAAATAAAGAAAAATGGATAAATAAAAGTTTAGATAAAGATAGAAAAAAAGAACAAAAAGAAAATTTATATACAAAAGATGAATTTATTAAAATAGTTGAAAGTACTACAAAGGAACTAATAGAACTTACCAATTTAAAGCCAAATAATATCAGAATAAGAGATATAAGTTATGCATGGGGGTCATGTTCAACAAATAAAAATATAACAATAAGTTTAAAATTAATAAAATATAGTAAAGAAGCAATAAAATATGTTATTTTGCATGAACTTTGTCATCTAAAATATATGAATCACTCAAAAAATTTTTGGAATTTAGTTGAAAAATATATGCCTGATTATAAAGAAATAAAAAAGAGTTTAAATAATATGTAACGATAGAAAAAAATATTACATATAATAAACCATAGGAGGCTAAAAAAATGGAATTTATATTAAATACCATATTTTGGACACTAGCCCTTTATGGTTTATTTGAAATTATAAAAAATATAATATATATAAGTACATATACTAAATTTAAATCTGATGGAATATATTTAATAATAGCGGTAAAAAATCAAGAAGAGAAAATAGAAGGATTTTTAAGGTCAGTTATATTTAAAATATTATACGGAAAAGATGAATATTTAAAAAATATAATAGTTGCTGACTTGAAATCAACAGACAAGACAAAAGAAATTGTAAAAAAATTAGCGGAAGAATACCAAACAATAAAACCACTTTCTTGGAAAGAATGTAAAGATATAATGGATAATATTGATGACACATAGTTACAGTTCAGTAAGAAATGATTATGGTGTCCAAGCTTTGGTTCCCACTATAACACTTGAATTTTATTTAATGTCTTTTCATTTCATTCAAAAAGAAAA